>VMHT01119648.1_pt1 | contig 13748 bp, 21 predicted proteins | sample 4693611 | NCBI WGS metagenome assembly VMHT01 (sample SAMN12280063, study PRJNA550983) | marine metagenome | isolation source: seawater sampled from same location over 5 years 0.02-0.2 micron viral filtrate | place: USA: collected off the coast of southern California halfway between the port... ... | reverse complement strand
ATGCATTCGCAGGTATTTCATTCTTAGCAATGACCGGTGATAAAGATTACAATCAAGCTCCTAACACTGGTGTTATTGATTCTAAGACTATGGTTAAGAAATACGGTGATGCATCTATATTTGCTTCTGGATTAGTAGTTGATGCTCTTAAAGTATATCCTAATCTATGGGATGCATGCGCAACTGCACAAGGTTTTGGTTTAGATCTGTCAGTAGAGTCTTCAGAAAATTCTTCTAGAAAAGACTGGGTACGTAGATTTGAAAACTTTGCAAATAATTATTGCGATGGAGATAAGAAAATCTCTGAAGGTTGTTTAAAAGATGCATATCTATTACACAAATGGAAAAAGATACAATCAAACTTGAAACAGATTGATTGGAGAGATGATATAACAGAAAAGAAGTATACAGATGTTGATACCCTCGCGGCCGCTGCGTGTGCAGGTGGTGAATGTGAAATCGACTTCTAAGATAGTTTCACCTTGCGTAAAAATATGTAAAGTTGAAAATGAACTATGTATTGGATGTGGAAGAACTACTCATGAAATAGCTGAGTGGTTCAAAGCATCTGATAAAAGAAAGAGAGAGATCATTGAAGGATTACAAAATAGAGTGTGAAGAATGTGATGAAACAACTTATGTAGCATCTTATAAAGAACCTACTTTCTGTTCAGTGTGTGGAAGAAGAGCAGAATCAGAAGAAGTTGAATCAGCTGAATAAATAACATTATGTGGCACTATAATAATAAAGTATTTGAAACTACACCAGAGGAGTACCAGGGCTTTGTATACGAAATTACAGAATTCGACACCGGTAAAAAATATATTGGAAAGAAGAATTTCTGGAAACCTAAAACTCTCCCCATCACTAAAACACGTAAGAGGCGTGTACGAACACGTACAGAATCTGACTGGAAAACATACTACGGATCATCCGATGAAGTACGGAGACTTGTGGAATCACGAGGAACAGAAAGCTTCAACCGAAAGATTTTAAGACTTTGTAAAACCAAAGGTGATATGTCATATCATGAAGCTAAGTTACAATTTGATAATGATGTGCTATTACGTGAAGATTACTACAACAACTTTATAGGTTGTAAAATACACGCTAAGCATTTAACAGGTTAATCACTTTTTCCTTTACTTTTACGTAAAACTATAGTATAATAGATCTATAAAGTAAAAAAGTATTTAGAACACATCTGAACCAGCAATTGGTGCAGGAGCATTGTAACTAAATACAGGAGAAACTAATGCCTAAAAAATCAAATGTTATAAATTTCAAAAAAGAAAAATTAAAAAAATTTAACGAAGAAAAAGAAATAGTCTTTACCGTCGATGATGATAACTATACTTTAGGAGAATGTGTTCATCAATCTCATAATGATAACGGTATAGAGTTTGTATTCGAACTGGAGATGGAAGATGACGAAACCGTTCACTAATATAGATCTACTTAAAAAGCAACTAGCCGAAGAGACTAAAGAAAAGTATACTTTATATAATCGTATAAAAGAACTTAGAGCTCAGCTAGATGCTTTGCAAAATAAAAGTCCAGAGTTATCGTCAAACTCTGGACCAGATCAAATACAAAGAGATAAAACATAGTTAATATGTTAATCACTTTTTTTAAATTAAATGCATTTTTTCCTTTACATCTGCTAAAAACTATGGTATAATATATCTATTAAAATGAAAAAAGCGGAGAAACTAAAATGCAATTTACAAAAGAAATCAAAGACATCCAATTCGATAACGATGGCGTATCAGAAGCTATCGTTATGGCCTCAGCCGCCGGCTGGTATGTTGGCAAGATAGATAAGTCCGAAGGATTTATCCAGCCATACAACCGGTATAGCGAGTACTTCGCTACATCTGAGGAGGCACAAAAGGAGCTAGAGCTTTATGCCTAGTCCTTCCGAGATACAATCAATGCTACCGCTATATTTTCAACTCCTCTTCTTCGCAGTAGCTGGAGCATTGATTGTAGGAGTATTCTTTTCCATAGTCGGTTGGTTCTTTCGTAATGCAGTTATTATTATGATAATAGTTGCAATACTATTTGCAATCAACTATGGTTATGTCGATTTAAATAAATTATTTGGAGCTGTAAAAAATGACAATGCATCTATTACCAATTTACTACAACAATAATAGTACTAAAAAGAAAAAGCCTTTTCGTAAAGCAGGCTGGCAAAAAGCTCAAGCTGAACACGATAAGTGGCTTATGGCTAGAGGTGTACACCCATCTCAGCTTAAAAACAAAAATAAAGATTCAGGCATTAGTGCTCCTAATTATAAAGAGCATTCACGTTCTCTACCAACAAGCAACTACACTGGTAAAGTTGTTGGTAAGTCTAAAACAAATGCGTACACAGGTACGTTTATTACAGGTATTGCCACCATGCATAAATCTAACATGGTACCTGTAACTAAAGATGCAGATCCTAAAGAGTACTCAACAATGAGGAGAAATTAATTTGCATTTTATGCATTTTTTCCTTTACATTTCTGTAAAACTGGTGTATAATAATACTATAAAATTAAAAAGGGAGTTTAATTTATGGCTAATTTAAATAGAATGATAGATGATCTAGAAATGTTATCAATAGAGGAGCAAGATGAACTTGCTCAAAGACTTCTAGATAGAAACAGTGGACTGGCTGTTACTCTATCAACCAAGATTAACATAGCTCATCAGGATAAGTTTTACACTGATTCTGTGGCACAATCTGTATTGGATCTTCAGTAATGAAGAATCCTATTGCTAAATACTTAATGTGTGCATTTGCCTATTATCAGCTCGATACTAACTTAATTCCAGATAGTGAATTTGATCAGTTAGCAAAAGACATTCTTGCAAATTACGATAACATTGAGCATATGCATAAGCATTTAGTAACTAAGAAAGATTTAGATGCTGGTACTTACTTAGGAGAATATCCTACTATAGTACGAAGCGCAACACAACAATACATTAACGACAACAACATATAAATGGGAGTTTAATATGGGACTACAAGCACTAAAAGGTAAAAAGACTAAAAAGAAAGTATTAAGAGCAAGAGCTAGAACAGGTTTAGCTGGTGTACCAATTGATAAAGGATTTGACGCAGTCAAAGATTATTTTCATTTACAGGTCGATAAGAAAGATTGCATAAGCCAAGTTAAGACATGGGTTAAGAAAAACTTTCCCCAACCATCTAAATACATTTTAGCTAATTCTGAATATCATTTTACTATGACACACCATGCAGCAACAGCTTTCTGGTACAATAATGATTTACATAAAACAGTTGAGTCTGATAAAGCTCCTGATTTCTTATCACATTTGTTTGATAGAATGACACCATTAATTGAAAAAGGTAAAATCATTTACAAAGAAAAGCAAGCTGAAAGAAAAGCTAAAAGTAATATAATTACTATATCACCTCAAGAAAAATTAGTTAATAAAATTAATAATACTATTATGCAAGAATTACTTGAACTAGAAGACAAGTGGATCGATGGTGACGAAGCCACTATTAATATTTATGATAGATTCAAGTACCACGGCCTAACGAATACAGCTATAAGCCACGTTAAGCCTATGATTGAGGGTTGGCTCCTTGACTATGAGGATGCTTACCACAAACGATGTGATCAAGCAGTTGAAGGTTACTCCCACCTAAAAAGGTCAACTCTCAATCAACGAATTAAAATATGTACTGCAATGTTGGAAGACTTAGAAAGAATTAGGTCTGCAACTAAAGCATCAAGAAATGTTAAAATCAAAAGACCTAAGTCAGTTGATAAACAAGTTGCTAAAGTACAATATAAGAAAGAAGATAACGATTTTAAAATCGTATCAATTAATCCAATTCAAATACCTACAAAGACAAGGTTATATGCATTCAATACTAAAAACAAAATGGTTATTGAATACGTTACTGAAAGTCCAAATGGATTTGAAATATCTGGATCAACCATTAAGAATATTTCAACAGGTTTAAGTAGGACTGTGTGTTTACGTAAACCACTTGACTTCTTACCGATTGTTTTACAGAAAACACCAAAGCAAATTAACGATGCTTGGGAAACTATAAAAACAAAAACAAAAGTGCCTAATAGCAGAATTAATAAAGATACAATTTTACTAAGGGTTTTAGACAAATGAAAATAGAAGAACAATTTTTAACAAAGTCTAAATTTACAAAGCTTATCGAAAGCACAGTTGGTGAACTTAAGATACCGTATATGGATGCTATCATTAAAGTATGTGAAACTAATGATATCGAAATAGAAGATATCCGAAAGTTCATATCACCTGTTATTAAAGATAAGCTTGAAGCAGAGGCAATGGGCTTAAACTTTTTACCTAAAAAGAATTCCATTGACTCATCACTATTTGAGTAGTCGTATATATAATACTACACAATGCAATAATACAGTTAATATTTCAGCAAATAAGGAGACAATACTATGTCATTTGAAACATTAAAACGCAATCGCGGTTCAAACATCAATAAAATTATAGAAGCAGCACAATCTGTTGGCGGAGGCGAACAAAAGTCTTACGTAGATGAAAGAGTGTGGAAACCTACAGTTGATAAAGCAGGTAATGGTTATGCCATTATCAGATTCCTTCCCGGTAAAGATGGTGCAATACCATTTGTAAGATATTGGGATCACGGCTTTAAAGGTCCAACTGGTTTATGGTATATTGAAAACTCACTTACATCAATAAGTCAAACTGATCCAGTTGGTGAATTGAATTCAAGGCTTTGGAATTCTGGTATTGATGCCGACAAAGAAAAAGCAAGATCTCAAAAAAGAAGATTACATTATGCTACAAACATATATGTAGTTCAAGATCCATCAGCACCTCAAAACGAAGGTAAAGTATTTCTATATAAATTTGGAAAGAAAATCTTCGATAAGATTATGGATAAAATGAATCCGGAGTTTGCAGATGAAACTCCAATGGATGCATTTGATTTTTGGGAAGGTGCTAACTTCAAACTTAAGATAAGAAATGTTGAAGGTTATAGAAACTATGATAAGTCAGAGTTTGCTTCTCCATCTCCTTTTCTTGAAAGTGATGAAGCTAAACTTGAAGAAGTGTATAACCAAATGCACGATATTACTGAGTTCACTAATCCAAAGAACTACAAGACATATGATGAGCTTAAAGCTAAATTGATGAGAGTTCTTGGTGAAGAAATGAATGCAGGTTCATATTCAGTAAAAGAAGAAATCAAGATGAATGATCCAGTAGCTGCAATGGAACCTGTTACCGTTGAAGAAATCAGCACTGAGGATGAAGACACTATGTCTTATTTTGCTAAGTTAGCGAAAGAAGATGCTTAGAATAAACCAGATGCATTAGCTGCAATTTTGCCAAATGCATTTCTAGGATCAATAGCACCGGATGAGTTAATAGCGAATCCTGTGCTATTGTTATTATTAGTAATGTTATTATTAGAGTTTACAACGCTCACACTTCCAGCATCTGTATTTCCTGTAGGGTCTATAGTATTAGCTGTAACTCCTCCAGCATTCCTATTAGCTTCAAACTGATTTCGTATTCCACTCATTGATTGGCTTTTACTAACTGTGCTAGTTGGTAAATCACTTGTTGCAGTTGATCTAGATGCGGCTGCTGAATCTGCGCCATTGAATAAATCATTTGCCCATCCAAAACCAAATCCAAAAGCATCAACCTTTTTACCTAGCATCCATTGTCCTAGTGCTTTTGCCATGCTGTCACCGGCTAAATAACCAAATCCACCACCGAGTAATCCGCCTATGATTGTGCCTGGGCCAGGGAAAAAGCTTCCCATAAGTGCACCTAATTTAGTACCACCGACTCCACCAAGAATACCACCAAATAAACCACCTATAGCATCTGCCGTAAGGTTTCCTGTTCTTGCCATATTAGTTAATTCAGCTATGCCTATTAATGAGCCTAAACCACCGAACCTTCCAGCAAATTTTAGAAATTTAGCTAGTCTTGGATATTTTCTTAGCGACTTCATTAAGCCTTTATCAATTCTTCCTTCAGCACCGCCTTTGCCTCGTAATCCTTTGCTTGCTGGATCAATGTCTGCTGCTTTTCCACCAGTAGGCTTACCTCTTAATTTATCAATACCTTTTTTACCAGCATATAATCCGCCTGCAGTAAGAAGTGCACCCGATCCGGTTGCAACTGGATCTATCTCGCCTTCAGTAACTTCATTACCCATTAACTTATTTGCTAATAATCCACCTCCACCTATAGCTAATAAAGCTAATCCAGCTGGAGTTCTCATCATAAGTTTTGTAGCTCCTGCCAATAATGCAAAGAGTTTCCCGGGCATAAATAACGCTGCAATACCTCCTATTAAAGCAATGCTCTTAGCGATATCAGCAACTTTATTTTCACTGTTACCTTCTAATAAATTATTAATACTCGTTAATCCGCTACCTATTGCTCCAGTCAATCCTGTAAAAAAATTACCTAGTGCAGGAAATTGTATTTCAAAATCTTTTAGATTAGTTAATAGTCTGCCAGCCTGTTTGTCTATTTCGTTGTTTTGAAGCAATCCACCTAATATAGCACCTATTAATCCAAATCTTGGCCCTAGTAAAAATCCAAGTGCACCACCTTTAACTGCACCAGAAACCATGTCTTTAACTTCTTTCTTTGCATTAGGTCCAGTTAAGAATTCTGCTATCTGATCTCCAAACATAAACCCTAAACCTGCAACACCACCTCTTAAAAGTTTCGACCCAAGTAAGCTTGTTAAAAATGCACCGGCAAGTCCTATAGGTAATATTTTGCCTATTCCTCCAAATAATCCTTTACCTAAATCTAATCCTTTCTTGCCAAGTCCAACTGCAGCTCCACCTGCAGCACCAGCAGCACCACCAACACGACTTAGTACAGAAGCTTTTGTTTCTCTTTTGTCTTCTATATCCTCTCTTCTATCACGTGTGTCTTTACTTTTCATGAAATCCACAAACTTAGAAATACCTTCGTTCGTTTGTTTCTGTTCTTTAGCTACACTTGATAAAGCAATATTAGTTATTCCTAAGGTTGCATTGACTTCTGCTAGTGTTGTGGTCATATTCCCTGCCTTTGTTCATCTCGAGCTTTTTCTTCTAAATGCTCGTTTAGTAACATTAAATATACCTCTCTCTCCCACGGTAACATTTCTTCTAAATCTGATAATAAATAGTTAAAATGTTGCATCATTAAAAAATTAGTCTTGAAGTAATTCTCCAAGGTTTCATGAGAGAGGTTAATTAAAAAAAATCTTGTAAGCCTTTCAGTTCAACTGTGTTTTCATGTTTACATTTTTTACACTGAAACTTTTCTTCATGTGTCATAGTTGGCATAGTTTCAACAAACGAAGTTATTTTATTTAGTTGATCAGTGTTTAATGAGTTAATAAATTTCTCTATTTCTTCTCTAGGTTCTTGACTTATCACTACATTATCTTCACCAGTTTGCACAGAGTGCATACAAGATACTATAGATTCAAACAACAATTCTGTTTGTGTACCATCTTGTTTCATATAGTTTGGATTTTTCAACATTTCTTGGTATGTAGGATATTTCATATGAATACTAATTTGATCTGTTATTGGAATTACTTTAGTTTTAACATCACTCGACTTCATCGCAACATCTTCTAAATTAATTGTAACTTCATTCTGTTCATTGCATTCTACGCACGCAGATAATATAGTGGTAGTTTCTCCAACCGATTTTGCTCTTACTTGTGTAAAAATATAATCAACATCGAATGTTGCAAGTTCTTGAGTTTTAATCCCAGGAACACACACTTCTATGCAATTTAACATAGCATTTAAAATCTGTTTCATATCTTGAGATTCATATGCTATTAATAAACTTTTCTGTTCTTTAACCAGAAAAGGTCTAAATTTTAATGCTTGTTGTGACGAAGGTACCACAACTTCATACATTGGTTTGTCATTGGACAATACTGGCAACGCCATGTTTTACTCCTTATATTATATCAATTCCGCCAAGTGGTGTATCAATATCCATGTTGATAAAGTTTTGTCCACCACTGGCTCTTCTCCAGTTTGTATATGCAAATGTAACTGATAATTGCACTAAACCGTCGAGTTCATTGTTCAATTCAATCGCACTTGATGCTATAGGAAAAGCTTCAAGTAAATCTACTGAATAGACACTTCCTCCGCCGAGACCAGCATTAAATCTTATTGGCCCGACTTGTTTGCTAAAACCTTTCAATGGTTGTCTTAATTGATGTATAGTTACTGTTTTAGCATATTCGTTCTTGTAGTTAGATGCTTGACCAAACTCATCGAGTATAGTACTTCTCCAACTATCAAAATAATCTTTTATTCCATAGTCATTCATTAAATAGAATGTCATGCTTACATCATCTACAGCATAGCCATAAGCTACTTTTTGAAATTCCATTCCAATTCTTCTATCATTAGTGAGTACTTGTTTTGCTGGCATGGTTGCATTTGAACATAGTATGTTTAATTCTCTTGGACTTGCACCTCCACCCATTCCACTGAATGCACCTATTATACCATTTAGTAAACCACCGCCAACTCCTACAGTAGGTAATGTAACTAAAAACTTGTTAGGTCTTGCAAAACCTAACTTGGTGTTCATTAATGCTTTAAGATCTTCAATAGTATTAGCCATTTACTTTCATCCTCGAATTCTGATAAACTGTTCCTGCAGATGCTTTCTCCCATTGTGCAGTAGGTAAAAATGCTGCTATTTCCCATTCAGGTGCAGGCACTTCAGCAAATCGTGATTTAACGTGTGCAAGCAAATAATGTTTAAAACATGGTTGAAAATATCTCATTTTACGTGCACCTTTTAACAAATCGTATGTTAATTTAAATCTTGTTGATTCATCATATTTTTTGTTATTGGTTGCATCTAATAATGCATCTAAAAACTTCGCTCTTAATACTGGAGGAAGATAATGTAAATTGATTCCTCTAAATCCGCCAGGAGCAGGTTCAACTGGTATAGTTAATGGAAACCTGTCGTAGAAAGGTAATTTGTCTTTATGCTTAGGATCATAAAAGTACATAAACATAGAACCATAACTATGAGATGCTCTACGATTAATTTCATCTTCTCTCATTAAAGCATCACGGTTAACTCTTGTAAGTCTTTGTATTCTTTTACGAAACCAATCACGTGATTCTTGTGTACGAGGATTAATTCCTGCACGAAAAGCTTCAAGTTCTAGTTTTTGAAATAAGTTACTCATAAGACTATTTATAACTTTTTTCTACGCTTTTTTCGAAAAGGTTTGTATGGTGTTAGCTTCTTTAGTTTTCCGGGAACCGGTCCTTTTAGTAACTTCATTTCTTGTAATGTTTTCTCTGTCCATATTTGAAACTGCCAGCCTCGATCTCTTGCATATTCTGTAGCAGCTTCCCATTTATTCATGTTCTTAACATAAGATAATCCTTCAGAAATATACTGCTTAGTTCTCCGCGGGCCCGCGGGTGGAAGTGTTTCTTTCTCAGGTTTTATCTCAACTAGTAATGTTTTATCTTCAAACACTATTTTCATATCAACAAAATATCTGTGGTACTTTTTATCTACTTCATAGTAATATGGCACTACAATTTCTTCTGAACTCCATTGCTTTACTTTAGGATTCTTGTCGCACCACTGAAATGCAGCCTTCTCCCACAACGACCTGTATATTATATTGGTTGCGTCACCCCTGTATTTGGATGCATTTTTGATTGTATATCTACCTGAATAAGCCATGTTTTTTGTTATAAATAGAAAAATAATATTTAATTATATCTATAAGGATTATCATGTCAGATATAGGATTAACAGGACTTTCAACAACGGCTCTTAGTAGAATCGGACCTAATGGAGAAACTCTAGCTGGTGGTGTTAATGATACAACATCGAGTTTATCACCATTTGGCCCTGGAGGTAAAGCTGTAAACGAAACAGGCGAATTAATTAAAAGTGTAGATGCTCTAGATTTATCTGGTATAGAAGATGCAGCAAAAGATCTTTTGGGAGGTTTTTTTAGTCGTGGTAGAAAAGCCGATTTAAAATATCCGCTTGAAACTGAAGGCGGTGCATATCAGGCAAGAGTTCAATTTACAATGTTTGAAATGAAATTAGATCAAGACGGAAACTCACAAAAAGCATTTGGTAAAGTATCCACTGATAACACTAAAGGTACTAAAGCCGTTGCAAAATCTGCAGATCAAAAAGGTCAACTCATAGTAGATGACTTTGGTGATAACAATCCATTAGGCCTAGTTGATGACTATGGAGGAGCTGTTGCAACACAAGCAGGAAAAAGCAATAATAATGCAGACGCTTCTGGTGCACAAGCTACAACTTCAGACACATCTCTAACTGGCCAAATTGGTGGTTTAAAAGATAACATTACTAAGAAATTAGATGATGTGAAAAAATCTGAGGAAGTGCGTTTTTTAGGTAATACTTTATCTGGAAAACTACAACCACACAAAGTTCAAGGTGCACCAGTAGTAGATATGTACTTTCCTCTCACAATGCAATTTAACGATAACGCGCAATATGACAATGCACCTCTTGGAGCTTTAGGGCGTGGCGTTGAAGCTGCACTTCAAGGAGGGCAAGGCGCATTAGAAGCAGCAATCAGCGAAGCGGGTAAATCTTTCACTAGTATTATTGATGTTGCAACTGGTAGTGATAAACTAGGTGAAACTGCATTTAAGTTAGGTGCAGCTCGAGCGATTGATAAAGTTAGTGGCATTTCATCTGGGGTAGCTAATGCTTTGACACTACAAAATAGAGCGATTATTAATCCAAATATGAGAGCATTATTTAGAGGCGTAGGTTTAAGAGAATTTACATTTCAGTTTAAAATGATTGCCAGATCTCAACGTGAATCTGCAGAAGTGCGGCAAATTGTACAACATTTTAGAGAGCAAATGTACCCAGGCATTTATGAGATTGGAACAGCAGACATTGGATTTAAATTTCCAAATATGTTTCAAATAGAGTTCAAGTACAATGGTAATAACAATAGGAATATTCCTAAAATACATAAGTGTTACTTAAGAACAGTAAGTACGACAGTTAACCCAACTGGTGGAGCAATGAGAAGAGATGGTGCACCAAACGAAATAGATTTAACTTTAAGCTTTGTAGAGCATAAAACACTTAATCAAAAAGATGTTAGGAATGGTTACTAATGCAATACTTTAAAAATTTTCAAAAACTTAATTACCGTTATGGTAATGAAGCTGTTCCAGTAATAACACAAAATTTAAGTAGATACGTAGATATTGTAGATCAAATAAAAGATGATATATCCTTTTTAACTTTTTATAATATCAAAGAAGGATACAGACCAGATCAAGTCTCTATAGAACTCTATGATACACCACTGCATTACTGGACTTTTTACTTATTAAATGATAATATAAGACAACAAGGTTGGCCTTTAATTAATAACGAATTTCAAACATATATTAAAAAGATATTTCCAAACACAGTATTAACTACAAGAGAAAATATTTCAACTAAGTTTAAAGTTGGTCAAACAGTTTCAGGTAATACTTCTGGTGCATCAGGAAAAATCATAAGAAGAAATCTTGATTTAGGTCAAATTATAATTGAAGGTAAAGCTTCTTTTTCAACATCAGGTGAAACAGTTACTTCTACGAATAGTGCAAGTACTCTTGAATCGTTAACGATTGTTTCTACATCCGATGAGCATAAAGCAGCCAACTATTACACTGACACTTCAGGCGGAATTATTGATTTAGGCGTTGATGGTGACGGTAATTTGCTGGCCCCCGGTGCAACTAAAAATGAAATAACTAACGAGCAAGCCTACTATAATGTAAATGAAAGTTTAAGGCTTATAAGAGTCATAAGACCTAACTTAATAAATACATTAGTAACTAGTTACAAAAAAGCAATAAGAGAATAATGTGTCTGAATTTACAATTGATGCTCAAACCGATTATGAAATAATATCTGCGGTTATAACTAATAGTGATCGATCACCTGATTTTGAAGCTGATATTAAAAGACTAATATCTTCATTTCAGATATTTGAACATATCGATAATCCATATTTAACAGCTGAAGTTGTCTTTGCAGATACGAACAATGTAGTTCAAGATATAGATTTTCAAGGTGGAGAAAAACTAACACTATCATTAACTCAAGCGGAAGAGATTAATGAAGGATCTTTTATTACTAAAGAATTTTTAATCGACAGAATAGAAAAAATTATAAAAACTGATGAAGCTTCAGATTCTGTTATGATTCATTGTATAGAATATCATACGTTTAAATCATCATTACAAAATATAAGTAGGTCTTATACTGGTAGCCCGGGTTCTATCATCAGTAAAATTATGAGTGAATATCTTGATAGAGAACTTTTAGTTTTAGGCGATGAATTGATAAGTAATTTAAAAGTCATAATACCAAATTTAAATCCTATAGAAGCAAGCAATTGGTTAAAATCACGAGCATTAAGTCAAACTGGTATGCCGTATTATTTGTATTCAGTGCTAGGAACTGAAAATTTAATAATGAGAGATTTAGGTTCTATTTTAGAAGATGAAGTAATTAATACTGCAGTTCCGTTTATATACGCACCTAGCTTAGATACTAATACTATTAGTAATGCTAAACATTATAATATTTTAAATTTTAAAATAGCAGATACAGAAAATTTACATTCACTTATAGACGAGGGATTTGTTGGCGCAGAATATTATTTTTATAATACTATGACTGCAGTGCCATATAGAGTTAAATTTGATGTAGAAGACGTGTTTCAAGAATTAGCTTCTAATAACTTATTAGGTGGTAGAAATGAAAGATATGTATATGCACCTGAATATAAACTGAATGATAAAAATATTTCTACATATAACGCCAGATCTATAACACAGATATCACAATCAGGTGCATATGTAAATGGATTACAAAATTTTAAAAGTTTACATGATGATGACAACGCGGGAAATCATAGAAAGAAAATAATATCAGGAGCTTTAAAATCGTTTTTAAGTAAATCACCTATTGAAATAACTGTAAGAGGTCGAGAGTTTTTAACAGGAGATGAAAACTATACTATAGGAAAAACTATAAGAGTGTTGTTTATAGATAATGAAAGCACGGCACAAGGCAGCACTGAAATAAAATTTGATACTAAAAAATCAGGTGATTACGTAATTGTTTCTGCAAGGCACGCATTTGAATCTTTTTACACTACTACATTATTGTGTGGTAGACTTGCTTCGCTAGAAGAGGATTTTTCATTATGAGTCAAATCTTTTATGGTGATCACAGTAGATGGTTTATAGGATTAGTTATAGATGTGAATGATCCACTTAAACTCGATAGAGTCAAAGTTCGTATACAAGGTATACATACTCCAGATACTACATTAATACCTAATGCAGACTTACCTTGGGCACAAGTCGCAATACCTGTAACAGAAGGCGGTAGTTCAGGTTTAGGTGCTAATAGTAGTTTAAAACCAAGAGCACAAGTATATGGTATATTTTTAGATGGAAGAAATTCACAATTGCCTTTAGTCATAGGATCAATACCTAAGATAGAAACTTATGCTAACCAAAGCGGTGATGCTGATCCATCATATCCATCGTTTAATAAAAAATCTGGAATAGGAAATATAGATATAGATTTAGATGGAAACACTAACATTGAAAAAGCATTTAATTTTTTTGTTTCAGAAGAAGGT
>VMHT01189028.1_pt1 | contig 13752 bp, 7 predicted proteins | sample 4693611 | NCBI WGS metagenome assembly VMHT01 (sample SAMN12280063, study PRJNA550983) | marine metagenome | isolation source: seawater sampled from same location over 5 years 0.02-0.2 micron viral filtrate | place: USA: collected off the coast of southern California halfway between the port... ... | reverse complement strand
GTTAAATAAATGTATTTATTGACAGCCCAAAGGGCATCAGCGAAGCTGTGTCAATAAATACATTTATTTAACTGTCTACAATCATTAATTAATGAGAAAATAAAATCCACAAATAAAACTAATTAAGTATTTTAGCAGTTTTTGAACTATTTCTAAATATATCAGTGCAATTTTTTCAGTTGATCATGAATTGTAGTGCTTTTTTTTCAGCCATTTCTCCATTTCAACAGTTTTTTATTTGTTGAAATTGAAAATTGTGAGCATATATGCTCTTAAATGTGTAATTATTTTTTTGTTTATCATTTTTACAGTCATAAACTATTAAATAATAAAAATTTACAACTATCACAGCATAAATGGTAACAAAACAAGTGTACCACGGTGATTTTATCGTCACAAAATGCGTATTTTTTTGTTGATTGTCGTGCAACATTTAATTTATTTCCATTCATCAGTACACTAACCGTCTAAAATTAATATTTATTTGTGGATTTTATTTTCTCATTAATTAATGATTGTAGACAGTTAAATAAATGTATTTATTGACAGCCCAAAGGGCATCAGCGAAGCTGTGTCAATAAATAGTAATTATACTAACATTAAGGGAGTCTTTTTAATTTTCTTTTTTTCCTCCTCTTTTTTTTCTTCCTCTTTTTTTTCTTCCTCTTTTTTTTCTTCCTCTTTTGATTCAATAATAGGATTTTTGACCATGTGTTCAATTATATAATCTTTAGGCCTTTCTAAAGATTTATTCTTCTTTTTAATTTTATTAAATTTGCATAGAGGTTGAACATTTTGTCGCTTTCTCTTTTTTATTACATATACCAATAATCCTGAAATTGCGATCAAACTTATACTCAATATACTTACAAATGCCGCGGTATCGAATTTATTAATATTTGTATTACTTTGATTCTTTTTAAGAAAAGTTTCGTTTACATCGCTTGTAGATGGCGCATTTGTATTAATTATAGAATTTCCTCTGATGTAGGCGGACGGCGAATCAATAACATTTGGTGAAGGTACAGTAGGGACAATCACTGTCTCGGTTATCTCTTCTTCCGATGGAGATGGGGCATTGTTTATATATTTCATTGAAGTATTTGAAGTATTTGAATTATTTATGGGCGATGGACTAAATGATATTTTTGATATACTCTTATTTTTTGATAATGTTTCATTCTTCGATATATTCACTAGTCTGGAGAGATTATTAAAATCAATCTCTCCAGGAACAATAAATAATTGCTCGATCGGTTCAATGCACATCTTTATTTTCATCCTGGTATTGAAATTATCTACATTCCATAAAACGGTACAATTCTCCGAATTTATTAAAATTGGTGATAATGAAATTAGTAATAGAAAATACCTATACATGTATAGTATTAAAATTTACTCTTTAAGAGTTTTTTCAATGCTATTTCATACTATCTCTTCTTGCTACAAAAAGCCCCTCGGCTTCCCAAGCATTTGCAAAATCTTCTAATTCTTTTTTTTTTCGTATTTGGTTCTCTTGAAACCATTTTTTATCACCCTCCTTTTTCTCTTTTAAAAGCTCTATAAAACAGAGATCGATATTTTTTTTACTACAACTATTTGATGAAATATCCGCTGACATTAGTTCAATATGAAGATATTCTGATATTTAATTTTTAACCAATTTTTTAATTCAATCTTTGATAATTATATTTTCTTCTTTTTTAGATTGAGTTATTTTTACATTCTCTCCAATTATCTTTTTTATTTGCCTTAATCTCTTCTCATCATTCGGACCCATCGTTCTTCCTACTAGTTTAAAATACTCTTCAGATTTTTCAGGATTATCCTCATACCCCGGATTTGCTTTACACCAATCTGTTAAAATTAAAATTTGTTTTTTACTTACTTTTGCTATAGATTTATCTATTTCCTCATGCTCCGCGTCCTTTTCCCATTTATTTTCCTTTTTTACATAAAATTGTAACCTTTTTTGATCAGAACAGTGGATGGGCCGTTCTGTTACATCCATGTTATTCAAATTCTTGATAAAAATTTTACTTATACCCTCTACATATCCTTGGGTATTTGTAAAGTCTAAATCCTTCAAAGAAAGATGCAAATTTTCCACAAAATCGGTTAAAGTCATCGCATCTTTACATTTATCATTCAAAAATAGATTTATAGATAGATTTTGATTGTATGTAGTGCCTAATTTTAAGTTCTTTATTTCGGATCTCAGGGTCTTGTTATCCTCTATCAATTCATGCAATAATTCTTCGACATTGCTTTTATCCTCGTCAATGACAATTTCCTCTTTCACTACAGTGTAGGTACACTTTTTTTTATGCTTCGAAAACCCCCCACGGGTCTTGTAGGTCTTCCCACAAGGACAAATGTGCATATTTTTTGTTTCCAAATGTTTCCAAATGTTTCCATTATGTTTTCTGGTCTTAAGATGTTGTTCCCATAAAAATTTTCGTGAGCATTTATAGTCACATTTTTTACAATGATATTTAGTGCATATTTTTTGCATATATAACATGGAAACATAAAATATGCTTAAATACTTACGAAAATTTAATAAAAAAAATGTTGTAGAGGGGTATTTTCACCTTCTTATCACTGGATTCCTACAATGTTCTAGTAAAATGTAAAAGTGTCAAATATTTTGCAAAAGGAAAGTACCACAGAGTCATTTTGGACATTTTTAAAAATGTCCATTTTCGATTTTTCACGGATATTTTTTTGTAAATTTTTTACACATGTTACACAATCAGTTCTCTTTTAATAGTGCCCTAAATTCAGTTTAAACTATGAGTTTAAATTTGAATTGTATTTTATTCAATATATGTATTAAATGGTGTTCATTAATTTAGTTAAAACGATAATAGAAGATGGTGGCATGATTAAGCCAATCTATATTGATAATAAAGATAGTGGAGGCACGGGATTATGCAATGCTTCTATATTATTCAGTGAAGGAAAATTAAGAATGATTCTACGTAATGTAGAATATACTATGCATCAATGTGAAGGAGAACAACTATACCAAAGTTGTTTTGAAGGACCTTTATCATATTATCATAAAGATGATGATTTAAAATTGAGAACTACTAATTTTTATTGTGAACTAAATCAAAATACCCTCGAAATAGAAAAATATCATCGGATAGATACCTCAAAATTAGATATAACTCCTATTTGGACATTTATTGGATTAGAAGATGCAAGATTGGTATTTTGGGATAATAAATACTATGGTTGTGGTGTTAGAAGAGATACTACTACGAATGGGCAAGGACGCATGGAATTTTCAGAATTACAAATAAATGATGATTCTGTTCTAGAAATTAACCGAAACAGAATTGAAGTTCCTGATACTGAATCATACTGTGAAAAAAATTGGATGCCTATAAAAAATAAGCCATTTCATTTTATTAAATGGACAAACCCTACAGAAGTAGTTAAAGTTGATCTAAGTGGAAATAAATCAGAACAAATTTTCTTAAGTGATAAATTTATTCCAATGAAAAATGGTTTGAGAGGAGGCTCACAACTTATTGAATGGGATGATAATACTTACTTATCTATTCTCCATGAATGTTTTTTTACACCTAAGAATTTTAATGGTTATAAAGACGCTGATTATTTTCATAGATTCATTATTTGGAACTCTGATTGGTCAATCAAATACATTAGTGAAGAATTTAATTTTTTAGCTACTAAAGTTGAGTTTTGTATTGGACTTGAACAAATTAATGATGATATTTTTATCGTTTTTGGATTTCAAGATAATGCTTGTTATGCGCTAAAACTTAAAAAACATTCTTTAAACAATATTATATGGAACAAATTGAAAAATATCTTGCCCAATTAATAAAGGATCCCGAAAATGATCATATTAATTTCGAATTAGCTTATGCTTATGAAAAAGAAAAGCAATATGCTGCCGCAATATCCTACTATCTTAGATGTGCTGAATATACATCTAATAATACTTTAGCTTCTGAATGTTTAATAAGATGCTCATTTTCAATTAGTAAACAAGGAGGAAGAGATCAAAAAGAGCTTCATTATATTAAACAAGCGATGGGTGCATCGCCTTGTTCATTGGAAACTTACCATGTCGCATCATTGTATTTTAGTTGGAGGGGCGAATATAGAGATTCTTATCTCTATTCCTGTTTGGGAATTAACATTCATGAAAACAATCTTCAAAAACAACCATTTTCAAAAGAAATAAATTTTTCTATTTATGATCTTTACTGTCAAAAAGCTATTTGTGGATCAAAAATTGGAAAATTTAATGAAGCTAGGCAGATATACATTAAAATATTGCAAAATTTTAAGCTATCAAATCATACTAGATCTTACATTATTAATAATGTAAATGCTCTTAAACGAGTAAACCATCCAATAATATCTTATAATAAGGATAAAAAATGTAAGTTAAAATACCAGTTTCAAAATTATGAAAAAATTAATGAAAATTTCTCACAAATTTATCAAGATATATTTGTACTCTCCATGACCAATGGAAAAAAAGAGGGCACATATTTGGAAGTTGGCGCTGGGTATCCAAAAAAAGGCAATAATACCTTTCTTTTAGAAAAAGAGTTTGATTGGAAAGGAGTTTCCATAGATATAAATCCAAAATCCAAAGAACTTTTTGATAAAAATAGGAAAAATGAGAGTATTTGTGCAGATGCTACTAGTATAGACTATATTCAATTATTATCTGAACATTATAAGTCCACAAGCATAGATTATTTGCAGTTAGACTGTGATCCTGCTAAGATTACATATGATATACTTCAAAAAATTCCTTTTGATAACTTTAAATTCGGTGTAATTACATATGAACATGACTTTTATAATGATTCTACAGGAAGTTATAGAGAAAAATCTAGGACTTTTTTAAAGGAAAAGGGTTATAAATTAATTTGTGGAAATATCTCTCCATTAAAAGATAAATATCCATTTGAAGATTGGTGGATTCATCCGGACCTTATAGATGAAAATATATGGAAACAGTTTGAAAGAACGGATGATGCACCAATAAATGGAGAAAAATATATGCTGACAAAATGTAATAATCATGAAATTGTGAAAGCCCTAGTATTATCAAATAATATTTTAGATAACTTTATATTAAAAAATAGTGAGTTTTTTGACTTTGATACAAATAGTGAAAAATCTGACTATTTTACATACTATAATAATTTATCTGGCACTAATGAATATAGATTATACTCATATTTGAGTACTTTATTTAATAATATTACTATTTTAGATATTGGAACTGGGTATGGAATAAGTGCTATCGCACTATCGCATAATGAAACTAATCAGGTAATTTCATATAATATAGTAGACCAAATTGGTAATGATTCAAAACTTAAAACTAAAAAAAACATTATATTTAAAATTAAAAATGTTTTGGAAGATTTAAACGAAGAATTTATTAAAAATGTTAAAATAGTAATGATTGATATAGATCATTTTGGCGAAGAAGAGAAGAAAATTATAAATAAATTAGAAGAACTTAATTACAGCGGTATTATTCTATTGGATGATATTCATCATCCATGGGAAAAAGAAAGCAAATGCATGAAACAATTATGGGATTATATAAAGTATACAAAATATGACATTACAAAATATGGGCATATTACCGGTACTGGTATATTTTTAATGAATTTCAATATAGATATCATTTTTTCAGAGTTACATGAAAATGAAGAAAAATATATGCTGACAAAGAAACACTTTTTAAATAAACAAAATAATAATATAAAACTAGAAGTACAAGACACATCCAAAAAAAATACTAATTCTATTAAAATTGGGTTGGATATTGGTGCTTGCACAGGAACAACTATTAATTTATTTGATGATTGTGATATTATCTATGCTTTTGAACCAAATCCTCTTGTATTTCAGCAATTAGAAGAATTCAAGAATAAACATAAGAATAAATATAAAATTGTTACTTATGATTATGCAATTTCTGATACAGACGGAACCGCATTATTTAATATTATGTCTCATCATGGATATTCGTCTTTATTAGAGTTTGATGAATCTGGTAACTTATTTAAACATTGTGATAAAATAGATAATGGTTTTAATAAATTAATAACTAGGAGAAAGGTGCAAACTAAAAGATTAGATACATTTATAGAAGAAAATAATATACAAAATATACATTTTATCAAAATAGATACACAAGGGTCGGATTTGGCTGTTATTAAATCACTAGGGAAATATATTAAAAACGTATACAAAATTCAAGCAGAAATACAAACTCAAACATTGTATAAAAATTCTTCAAAAAAAAAAGAAACGATTGAATTTATGAAAAAAAATAATTTTGATCTTGTTGATATAATACAGAATTCCATAGCAACAGCAGGATATGAAGAGAGACTTACATTTATTAATAATTCTTTCATAGATTCTATAAATCAAGATACGAGTATCCAGAATGATTGGAAAAATAATGAAAATGAAGAAAAATATATGCTGACAAGAAGTAAATATATTCAAAATCCAATAGAAGAAAAGGCCGAAACCATAATAGATAATAAAAATGTTGCATTTTGGGATAATCAATTATGTGAAAGAGGAACAACTGTTGCTATGTATGATTATGCCTATTATAATCAAACTATATTGGGTAATAAATCATATATCTTTTATGATAAAAACAATCCTAATAACAAAAAAGAAATTATTGAAAAATTCAAAAAACACTTTATTGTTCATGAAACAGACGATTTTAAGGAAGTAGATGAATATCTAGTGAAAAATAATATTTCACATATTTATATTATAAAATCTGGAGAATTGGATTCTAGATTAAGTAAAGTTGCAAAAAATTGTGTTCATTGTGTATTTACATGTTCTCAGCCTCATGGGGAAGTTTATAGTTCTATTGCTCCCTGGGTTCAAGGCAATCATAATAAATATCCTGTTGTTCCGCATATGGTTAATCTACCCAAAAATAACAATAATATGAGAGAAAAATTAAATATACCTAAAAATGCAATAGTATTTGGTGGATATGGAGGAAAAGAAAATTTCAATATAAAGTTTGTTCAAAATGTTGTGTGTAATATAGTCCAGAACAATGATAATATTTATTTTTTGTTTGCTAACTTTCATAAATTTTGTCAAGATTTACCAAATATTATATTTTTACCAATGATTACGAATTTACATGAAAAAGTAGAATTTATAAATACGTGTGATGCTATGTTATGGGCACAAAAAATGGGAGAAGTTATGAGTATGTCAATGGGCGAATTCAGTACCTTAAATAAACCAATTATATGTAAAGATATAGGATTCAATCGTGGACATGTGCATATATTGAAGGAGAAAGCTATTTGGTATAATAATGAAAAAGATTTAACAGATATTTTATTAAATTTTAATCCAGAAATAGAATCCAAAAAGGATTGGAATGCATATAAAGATTATACACCTGAAAAAGTTATGAAAATATTTAATGATATTTTTTTAAAAGATAATGTTATTAATAATAAGGTATTTATAGAAAAAATTATTAAGAAGAAGTATAATTTATCTGAAGGATGGAACAATATGACAAAAAATTTAAGAAATTATTTAGAAAATAAGGATATAGATATGTATAAAATAGAAAATATAGAACCTCATATTTTTCATTGGCCAGAGACAAGTCACCAAAATAAGATACAACTTGAGGTATTGAGTAAAGATAAAAATTCAAAATTTTACAAAACAATTATTAATAATAATGATTTTGGTCCAAAAGGAATAAATTTATATAAAGGGGTTCAATTAGATAGAGTCCAACAAATATGGAGTATTTATAATATGGTAGAAATATTAAATTTTAATCTTGAAAAAGACGAAATAATTTTGGAATTTGGTGGAGGAACGGGTCAAATGGCAGACGTTTTGAAAGATTTAAAATTTAAAGGTAAACATATAGTTTATGAACTTCCTCTTATGATTTGTTTACAAAAGCATTTTATTGAAAAAAGAAAAATAAAATGTAACTATATTTTTGATGACGAGAAATTAGAAATTATAAATGGAACAAATTATTTACCTTGTAATCAAATAGATTGTGAGAAAGAAATAATGTTAATGGATAATATAAATTTTATAGCAACATTCTCATTAACAGAAACTGATATAGAAACTCACAAAAAATTTTTAGAATATATGGAAAATTTTTCAAGAATATATATAGTATATTCCACAGATAAATCATTAACATGGGATTATATAGATAATCATGCTTATATTTTAGAAATTATAGAAAAAATAAAAGATACTCATAAATATTTTATTCGTGATTTCCATAGTAATGCAAAAGCATTTTATGCTGTAAAAAAAGCAATCGGAATAAAAGCAGAAAATAATATCCAGAATATATTGGAAAAAAATGAATATATGATAGGAATGGGTAAGGGTATTTTTTCTCATAATGATAAAATAAATCCACCAAAAATTATTGATTGTTTTATATTCCATAATGAATTAGATTTATTAAATTATCGTTTAAATTTATTAGATGATTATGTTGATTATTTTGTATTAGTTGAAGCAGCCCATACTCACACAGGTAAAGAAAAGAAATTATTTTATAATGTAAATAAAGAATTATTTAAAAAGTTCAAAGACAAGATTATCCATGTCATAGTTGATGATTTTCCATATAAATATCCCGATATAGATATTGAAAAAAATCAACAATGGGAAAATGAACACTTCCAAAGAAACTGCATAAAGAGAGGTATTGATAAATTATCATTAAATGATAATGATATTATTACTATATGTGATTTAGACGAAATTCCTAATCCAGAAATTCTTAATAAAATAAAAGAAAATAAAAAACAAATAACAATATCTAGTTTTAAAATGGATATGTATTATTATAATTTGAATTGCAAAACAAATATTTCTGATTGGATATCTCCAAAAATAATTTCTTATAAAGAGTTTATAAAGTTAGATATTACTATTCATGACTTTAGATACAAAAAAACAGATAATATTATTGCGAATGGTGGTTGGCATTTGTCATATTTTGGTGATTTAAACTTCATAAAAAACAAAATTCAAAATTTATGTGAACAAGAATATAATAATGATGAAATACTAAAAAATATTGAAGAAAAAATTAAGACAAATAAAGACTTATTCGATAGAGAAAATCATGAAATTCAATATATAGATATAGAAGACAATGATAATTTACCGCCAGAATATGATATATATTTACAAAAATATTTTACTTTAGATATCAAGGAAAACACTAATTTAATAAAAGATTTTTATGATTTTATTCCGTGCCATGATCAAACAGGCAATGATATGTATAGAGTAAAAGTAGAAAATGTTAAACAAGTCTTGAAAAAAGAATATAATAACCCTCAAGTTAAAGGAGTAAATACAAGAGGATATGTTAAAAACAACATTGAAAAACTTGAACAAATTAATGGATGGGGTTGGGATGTAAAAGCTAATAAAGCAGATGGAATTTATATTAAAAAAACTAGTAATAATACATTAGTTAAATGCTCAAAGTCTTCAATTCCTGTTTTAGGTACATTGGTATGCACCACCACAAAATGGATCGAAAAACAAATACAAAGTATAGATTTTCCTGTAGAAAACTATATTATAATAAATAATAATGAAAATTTTTTAGCTGAAAAACTAGACATTTTAGTATCTAAAGGTAACAAATTTATAAAGAATTTTAAAGTTTATCACATGCCTTATAATTTAGGTTGTGCGGAAGGATGGAATACTATAATAAAGTCTTTTTTATTCTCTCCATATTGGGTAATTGTTAACGATGATGTTTCATTTACTCCTGGGTTTTTAAAAGAATTACATGAAACAGCACTAGAAAACCCAGATGCTGGTTTAATACACGGTAATCCATGTAATCTTAATTACTTAAGAAAATTTGGTAGTTTTGATATGTTTTTAATAAGAGATTGGATAATTAAAGATTTTGGATTATTCGATACAAACTTTTATCCTGCCTATCAAGAAGATTATGACTACATTTTTAGATTGAGAAACTCATCGGTTAAAATTATTAATCAATTAAAACATAAATATTATCATGGAGATACATTTCATTACTCGAAATCAGGTCAAAATACAAAAAAGTTTTCAAATGAATTATCGAATAAATTAATAAACATAAGGTATAAAAATTATAATTATTTTTTAAAAAAATGGAATGCCTGCCCAGAAAGTATAAATGAAAATAATATTAACGATATTTACAAATATCCTTTTAATAATCCAGCAAATAAACTATCCCTGTCATTATACGATATCGAATTTGCAAGAGAAAAATCTTTACAGGATATATTACCTTCCTGTAAAAAAGAAAAGAACACTTTTAAAATCAAATTAACATCTGATATTACTTTTCCACGTCCAAATGTAATTGTAATAGATAATTTCTATAAAAATGTGGATGAAATTCGCGAATATGCATTATCACAAACTTATCAATCGCCGGAAAATCATGGCGCGGTTGGATACAGATGCGAAAGTGGCAAAAAAATAATGGATGGAACAAAGGAAACGTTTGAAAGATTGTTGGGGGGTACAATACCAAACGGTAGTCAACACGGAGAATGGGGATATTCAACTAATGGGTGTTTTCAATGGTGTAATGTAAGAGTACCAATAGTTTATCATTGTGATTCTCAAAAGTATGCTGGTATTATTTATCTTACACCAAATGCACCTCCTAATTGTGGTACAAGTTTTTTTAGACATAAAAACTACAAAATACGTAATAGTAGTATATTTTCTAAATCAGATTGGTATAAATCAGATTTAAATCATAAAGAGCCACATCTAGATAAAACTCAGTGGGAAATTGTAGATTCAGTTGGTAATGTTTATAACAGATTGGTTATTTTTGATGCCCAGTACATCCATGCAGTAACTGAGTATTTTGGAGAAGATATAAATAATTCAAGATTATTTCAATTATTCTTTTTTAATATAAATTAATTTTCGGTATCAAAATAGAATTCTTGTATAAAACATTTACCTTTTAATTTATAATTAATGAAACTAGGTATTAATACTAATCTATTATAAATATTACCTATTGTATCGGTAATTTTTAAATCTTTACTAACTTCACCAGTTTCATGTAAATTATCATCATTGTACTCATATATCTCTATTCCACTATCTATTGATGGATTTGGCGTTAAAAATAATATACCTCTCCATTTAAACTCTCTGTTGCAAATAATTTTTGAATCTTCAGTTTGAATTTTACATCTACCATTTTTTAAATTATTAAAATTTGTTATTTTATTACTGAAGTTATTCAAATAGCCTTGTATATGCTGTTTAATTTGATCATTGATAAAGCTGTTTTTACTATAATTATCAATGAATTGCGTAGACCTCATGAATTGTCTAGTAGAATCAACATTGCTATAAAAATTATTAATAATAATTGTATTACAAGTACATTTTTTTGGCTTACTTAATAATTTTAATTTTTTAAATGATAAATTACTATAAAGTAATTTCTTAAATTCTTCTTTATAATCTTCATTAAAATCCATTACTTGTTTTATAATTGGAATTGACATTTTATTACCACGTGCATATTTACAATATTGAGGTATTTCAATATCAAATTCATTATTTGAAATATCAAATATAGAAACAGAATTTTTTATTGAATTTGTTGCATAACATCCTATTTTTGTACCTTTTTTTGTGTGTTTATTTACTACCATTTCATATAAAAATTTAAAAAATCTCGCATAAGATTCAACACTATAAATACCACTATAATCATCAAAAAATACTCTATCATAAATTTTACATTCGCATAATAGATCCTCCCATCTTCCTTTTACTATATTAATTTTTAATTCTGGGCGCTTTTTTTTTAGTTCTTTTTTAAACGTTTCAAATTTTTCCCAGACAACTGGACTACACTCGATTACTGTATATTCGGTTACATCCTTATAACTACACAATTTTCCAGCTGAAAACCCCATTCCAAAACCAATTTCTAGAACTGATCCAGATGGTTCTAAAAATTCAATACACTTTTCCATGTAAGGACGTTCCCATTCCATCATAACTTGATGTCTACCAGTAATATCTTGAAGAATTTCATTTCCACAAATATCTTTTGTGAATTCTAATTTCATTATGAATAATATAAGTTATATTATTTATATTAATAATTATTAAAAATTTAAGGAACTGGAAGTGTAATACTAAAATAAATTGTGCCCTCGATTATTACTGCTGGCGCAGTACTCACGCGCCCTCCTGGCGGGATAGGGGCGCCAAAGGCAGTGCCAGAAACTGCGAGTCCAAATGAATCTCCACGACCTGCACCCCCATTAACTAATACTACACCGTCCCCTGGAGCCACCGACCAACATACCTGCCCAGTGGTCAATCCCGGAAGAATTTCAACCTGTTCCCATTGATAATGTCCTGGCGCTCCAGTTGGGGCCGGCCACGCTGTTGGGCCATAATTTACTACATAAAGAGCTAGATCTTCTTCTGATAAATTTGTGTAATTCGCGGCTACGCCTAATATTTCACCTTTAGCATCAGTACAAGGAAAATATTCACCGAATGACTGATTTTCACCAACTTGCGGATCTGGCGTTCCACCAAACCCTCCAATATAAGAACCAGATGAATTCCAATAAGCGCCACCGCCGTGTGGTAAAATAGGCCATCCATAAAATGAAGGTCCCCCACCGGGCAAAGCAGTTGCACATAAATCAAATGAGTCTACCATCGGGATACTAGGAATCGGTGCTGCTCGCCCCCATGTATTATTAAGATCAGTAAAAAAAGAAACAGATGCATTTGTAAATCTAGTTATACCTTGAACACCCTGTATACCTTGAATGCCCTGAGTACCAGTTATTCCTTGAATGCCCTGAGTACCAATAGTACCTTGTAATCCTTGAACACCCTGTATACCTTGAATACCCTGTGTACCAGTTATTCCTTGAATACCCTGAGTACCGGTCGTACCTTGTAATCCTTGTATACCTTGAATACCTTGTGTACCATTTTCACCTTGAATACCTTGAATGCCCTGAGTACCGGTCGTACCTTGTAATCCTTGTATACCTTGTGCACCATCGTCACCTTGAAGGCCCTGTGTACCAGTTATTCCTTGTATTCCTTGCGTTCCTTGTGTTCCCTGTATTCCTTGTATTCCTTGTGTACCAGTTTCTCCTTGAATACCCTGTATTCCTTGTGTACCAGTTTCACCTTGTATTCCTTGTATTCCTTGCGCACCTGTTTCTCCTTGTATACCTTGAATACCCTGACTACCTGTTTCACCTTGTATACCTTGTATACCCTGACTACCAGTTTCTCCTTGAATTCCCTGTATTCCTTGTGTACCTGTTTCTCCTTGAATGCCTTGAATTCCTTGAGTACCAGTTTCTCCTTGTATTCCTTGTATTCCTTGTGTACCCGTTTCTCCTTGAATGCCCTGTATTCCTTGTGTACCTGTTTCTCCTTGAATACCCTGAATACCCTGACTACCTGTTTCACCTTGAATACCCTGTATTCCCTGCGTACCTATTTCTCCTTGTATACCCTGTATTCCCTGCGTACCCGTTTCACCTTGAATGCCCTGTATTCCTTGTGTACCTGTTTCTCCTTGTATACCCTGTATTCCTTGTGCACCAGTTTCACCTTGAATGCCTTGTATTCCTTGTG
>VMHT01002002.1_pt1 | contig 13752 bp, 23 predicted proteins | sample 4693611 | NCBI WGS metagenome assembly VMHT01 (sample SAMN12280063, study PRJNA550983) | marine metagenome | isolation source: seawater sampled from same location over 5 years 0.02-0.2 micron viral filtrate | place: USA: collected off the coast of southern California halfway between the port... ... | reverse complement strand
TAAAGGTACTGGATAAGCTTCCTGAAGGCGTGCCTTTCAGTAGTGAGCTTCCAAGCTCTAGCCGTGTGAAGGGCTCCATAATGCCTTGCATTTGGTTTTGCCTTTGTGCGTCTAGCTGTGCTTGGTCTTGCGCCTGACCAACGCGACCTAATTGAGAAAGCATACCAATGTCAGCACGGCCTAGCTCTGACTGCATCCGCCCTACGTCAGCAATTCCTGACGCTGCCTGCCCAAGTCCACCGAACAATTGTGCGGCTTTTTGAGAAGCGCCTACGGCTTGGTCGAAACCTTTTGAAAGAAACTCGCCAACCTTACCAAGTCTACGGCCTTCTTGCTCTGCCGCTTGAATGCCCTGTCTTGAGCCACCAAATGCGCCAGCCTGAACAGACTGCCCTGCTAATTGGTTCTGCCCCATTGCGGCTTGACGATTAATTTCGTCAATAACAGAGCTTTTGTAAGGGTCCATAAATTGTTGTATGCTTTGAGATGGGTCTAGCATACCCAAGCCTTGCGCTATACCAGAGGTGGCTAGCTGCCCTGCTGTCTGCACATAAGGCTGAAACATACCGAAGCCCTGTAAGGCTTCTTGTTGCGCTCTTTGCTGTAGCGGGTCAAGAGCGGCTACTTGATACTGAGGCAAGTTAAGAGGTGAGTCCAGCAACCCTTGTTGGGTTTGTTTTGTAGGGTCGTTGGGGTCAAACTCGCCAAACGCTGTTTGCAGAACGCGCTTCTCTAGGCCTTCTAGATAAGGGGCAAGTCTTTGTACCTGTTCTACGGTTTGAGTAGCCATTACGCTGTCCTCTCAAGATTGTCCATCATATCATACATACGGCCTATACCTTTACGCAAGTTGCCATCGCCCATGCCTTTTACAGCATCACGAGTCATAACAAACTCTCCAGCCATTAGCAGGGCGGGGACGTCATCCTTTGTCCCAGACCCCTCTGAAGGGTCTATACCGCCATTACGGCGCGGGAAGTAAGCCTCTCCACCATCTGCGTATTGCAAAGGCATACCACCAATCCTACCTCCAGGGCCACCCTCTCCAAATGCGCGTCTTTCGAACTCACTTTGAGGAGCTTCTTCATCTTCAGAAAGGAGCTGCGCCAAGACACCAGCAGCAACGCCCTCACCTAGCTTAGAATTCATAAACTTAAACAACATACTATCTTCGTTCATGCCCATTTTTTGAAGAAGGCTCGCGGACATTGTGTCTGCTGCAACGGGGTCTGTTGTTGTGGCAATGTTTTTTGCGGCGTCTTTTGCTATTTTTTGAGCGGCGTCAGCGGGAGTGAGGCCTGTTCTCTTAGCCATATCTGCTACTTGCATAGGGCCAGCATCGTATGTACTGCCGGATAATTGTCCGGGTTTTTGGCCTGCTGCCTGACCGCCCAATAGGTCAAAGCCTCCGCCTAGGGCTGCGGACAAAAGCGCGTCTTTTGGCTTGCCGCCTAAAGCTATACTGCCAACGCCAGAAACCAATGCCTTTTGCAAAAAAGGATTAACTCCCGGCAGCAAGGTCGCACCAATACCGGGGGCAAATGCGCTAAGGGCGGCGGGGGCGGCTACTTTAATTAAATCTTTTAAATTCATTATGAAATACTCACTGTAACGCTGCCTAACGAGCTTTGTACCAAAAAGCTATCGGGGACTGCTGTATCTGCTAGAGAAATTTTAACATCATTTCCCATTCTATACAATGCCCCTGCTTCTAAGCCTGTATCAGAGGTGGGCAAATCGGTAAAAGTAACTTTTGTAGCTCTTTCCTGACCAGGATTACGTTCCTGAGTTATAAAAACTTCAAGCGCTCGCACAAGGCTAGCAAGATAATCTTGGGAATACTCTTCTGGTGCTTCTGGGAGTCGCGGCGGTGGATTTTCTACGGAAGCCATTAGCGCCTCCCATCAGGCCGCAAATCCACCCTAGGTATACCAAGCTTCCAAGCGGTGCCCGCGCCAGAGGACTCGACCTTCAGTGCAAAAGAACGACCACGCAAACGCATGTCTACCTCATTCGTCCACTGCTCCACTGGAGTTGTAGCTGACCTGACAACATTTGCTGTATCAGTTTGATTATAATTCGCGCCGGGATATGTACGAGTCTGCAAAGTAAAATCAACCGTAGGGGTCGCACTTGTAGAGCCCAAAAAGTTTAAATCAGGTATAAGTCTGCGCGTTAACAAGAACTGGTCGCCATCACCAATGTCCATTTGGCTACTTTCTATGTAAGAACCCATAGCCGCGCCATCATCATCATACCCTACTTCGTGGTTGTAGAGATAATTATCTCCGTCAGAATCTTCGCCAGCCGCAATAGGGAACTGGTTGGTTCCGCGACCAATCCAAGCTGTTCTGCCAAGAGAGCCGTAATACCATGCCTTCTCTAAGTAGTTATAAACAACATACCTGTCATTTTCGCCAGCTCCGCTTGCAGATGGGTAGAACCACCAAATTTCACCAAACTCGGCGTTAACGCCAGCCGTGATTTTGTCTCTTTGCTCAAAATTTAAATCAAGAAAAACCTTATCTTTTACGGTGCAAGGTATTTGCTGTGTTTTACCAGAATAAATATAGAAATTATCAAAACCCATCCAGGCCACAAAATCTTCTGTAGCTGCGACTGCATTAGAGGATATAATTGATATATTTGCAGAAAGCTGCTGCATACCAAAAGTAAATGGCGCACCAATGAACTGCATGGAATGCAGAGAGCGGTCAGTCCATATAAGAATTTCTCTTTTTGTTTCGATTGCCCGAACAAATGTACTGCCAGAGCCAAGACGTAAATCACCAGCAGTATTGTCTGACCGAGCTTCCCAATCAGTGAATGACTCTTGGTCGGAAAATCTTACAAGTAAGTTATCTTGAACTGTTGAGCCTTGCGGGTTGCACCCAAACGCTAGCACATGTCTGTCTCTATCTGAAACAAGTATTTGCTTGGCAACTGTTGGCACATTATTAGCTCCAGCAACAGTGCTAATCTCTACCGCTCTCTGCCCTAAACCGCCTGACTTGTCCCAATAAAATATAGAGCCGTCACGAATGTTCATAAGCAAATCTTCGCCAAAATTATCGTGAGTCCATATTCTTAATTCCGCTTGAGGAATAGCGACACTAGCGGCTGCACTTCCCCAACCAGTAAAATCATCGTCAGGGTCTGCGTTGCCTATGGCAAGCAGAACAGTGTCTCCGCTTGTATGAGCTGCCGCGTCTGTTCCATTAACGCCTCTTGTGCAACCCGTTAAGTCATTTGAAGATTTGCCCGAATAACTAATTAGCTCTCCGTTTATAGCCACAGTGCCAGAAGTGGGAAAGCTAGACGCATCAACCAATGTAATGGTGGTGACGCTATCGTTTATAGAGCCATTTAACTGATTAGCTAACGCGCTTGTTGTTGTACCGCCAAAAAGCCCAGCGCCATACCCTGTACCGCCAACACCTACATTTAGACCTGTATTGACTTGATAAGCGCCAACGGTGCTTGAACCGCCATTGCCAGTGTCTGAAGCGCTTGCAACAAATGGAGAAACATTAATTGTGTATGTGTTGGAGTCAACAATAGAAATGATTTGGTGCTCTATGTTTAAAACGGCACCGCCAATATTGCCACCCAGACTAGCCGCGCCGGAAAAGGTAACAAAGTCTCCAGAAACAGCGCCGTTAGCATCGTCAGTAACAGTAATTATAGAAGAGCCATCAGTAGCAGAAAAAGTTACATCTCCCGCAGAGGTAGTCTCCCTAAGAGGCGTTACATCATTGTAAGCCTCACCTTCTTCTATATAATATTTTAGATGAGTGCCAACGCCCAAAAACTGAGAGCCGTCCAACGCGCTCCAGCTATGCAAAGCTCGCGCTGTGCCAAGGTAGCTAGATGAAGAATACTTTTCCCATCCGCCTAATTTTTCAGGAAAGCCTAAATAGAAGCGTACTTTGTCACAATCAAACCAACCGCCCTCGTTAGCGTAAGATGTAACTTCTCTGTTTATGCCGGGTTTAAATTGAAGCTTTGTAAGGGGCATATCAAATCTCTTTAACTTTCGTCAGAGATAACTTCTTCAACCTCTGAACTGCTAATCACCTTTGCATTATGCCCGTTTGCGAAGGATGCCGCAACGCCTAGAATGTTGTTCTCTTTGACCATCTCATTTCTAAAACTTTCAATAGCCGCTCCTGTCTGCCGCGAAACCATTGCATTTTCAATCAAAAGCTTGGGCATCCAAGCCATTGAACAGCCCCAATCATCAATATCCTCGCCCGTCTGAGGGTCTTTACCTCTAATCTGCATAAACCAAGCACATTCAAGTTTTTTACAAGGCTCAAAGTTATTAAGAGGGCAATTATCTTTTACCTCTAGTTTCATTATTCACTATCATCTGACTCAGATGCCGCGTCATGCGCTGCTTGCCAAGTTGATTCTACGCTAGACCACCAGCTAAGAGTGTTCGTTGCTACGTTTTCATCATTTCCTGTGTGTGCGCCAGTTGCCGGATTACCGCGCTCTATTTCACATGTAGCGCCGTCTGGAGATTGCACGGCGCAAACGTCTGACGGCAACCATGTCAAATTCAAGTTGTCATAGAACAAACCATCTTTACCAATTTGGTCTGCATCACCAGAACCGCCATTTATAATTGTCCACTTTGCCATTTAAAGCTCCTTATACTAAGTAATACCAACCAGTAGCTATGTATTTATCACAGCTATAAACAGGGTTTCCCCTATGTGTGTGTGTCCAAGCCGCAGGAAAGAAACATAGCAAACCTTTCTTGGGCTGAACCTTCATGCCATATTCAATAAACTCTGTTTCACCTTCGCCATCTGGAATGTCATTTAAATAAAGTGTCCAAGTTAAATTACGCCAACTTGCCGAATCGTTTCTGGCGTGCTCAGCGTGCCAAGTGTGAAAGCCGCCTTTAGGCGGTGTTTTTTGAACCTTCATAGTTTCTGACATACAACCCTGCATACCAAATCCATTGTAAATTTCTGCATACTTTGGAATGTACTGACGCAATATTTCGTGCATTTCAACAACAAGAGGGTCCTGCATTGCTTGAAAATTAAAAGAGTAATCTCTTCTGCGTTGCTCACCACCATTTGTCTCAGAGCCATTCATAAAGTGCATCGCAACATTTGAGTCATCTTGCGAAGATATGTATTCTTCTAAACGCGCAATAACTCTATCGCAAAAATCATACTGTTCAGTTTGATAGCTTTCTATAAAATTTGGTGTTTTCATCGCCCTTCTAAAAACTCCTTAATCTTTTGTTGCTACAATAACGTCCACATATTTTACGTTAATAGAAGCTGTTGAAGAGGATAAAGTTGAGCCCAAATTACCAACGCCAGGCGCACCAGTTAAAGAACCCGCAAGGTTATGACCGTGGTTGTGAGAACCACCTCCGCCTGTAGAATTAATAACTGAGTTATTATTACCAACATTACCAGCGTAGAATTGTGCACTTTGTGTTGGGCCTGGGTCAGAAACTCTATTTCTAAATCCATGATTGTGAGAAGGAATCTGATTGTTAGAAAGTGTGGTATTGGAAATACTGCCGCTAATTGATACAGCCAAGTTGCCAGCATCCGGTGCACCGTTAACATTAACAGTACCCGATACAGCGGGCGTTGCAAATGCGCTAGTGAAAGCTGTGCTACCGCCCGTTCCAACAGAGCCTGTTACAATACGAACCGCGCTATCATTGTTATTTGAGGTGTCTTTTGTCCACCCTGTAGGAGCGGAAGTTTGCACGAACAATTGTTTGGTTCCAGAAGGAACACCAGCAGCCAAAGTAGCAGTTAGGTCAACAACTGCCGCGCCAGAACCCGCGCCGTCAGCATATACGATTCTTGTTTCGCCGTTGTTTATAGTGACGTTGCTTCCAGAGCCTTGAGTTATAACAACAGACTGCCCAGAATCGTTCTTTGCATAGTAAAGCTTTTGCTGGTCATTTGGAGAAATGGTAACAGTGTTTGTGCCTGAAGGAGAGCCACCAAACACAAGAACCTTATACATGCCGTCTGACAGCGTGCCATCAGTTGTGGTCAATGTATGTGTTGTCCCTGATAGGGATATAGAGCCTACACCGCCGAGAACGCGGTCAATAATATCAAAATTTGTGTTTGTGGTTGTGCCCCAGGTACCTGACTGCTCGCCAGTACCCGGCTTTTCTATGCCACTGTTGCCTGTATATGTACTTGCCATTATGCCGCTACCTCATTCCAATTTGCGTTTTGTGACGGGACAATCCTACCCCATACAATTACACTCGATATATTACCTGACCCCTCTGTCCCCGTCAATGTCAAGACAGAAGTGCCCGTAACACTAACTGAGCCAAGGGCAGATGTTGCACCAAATCCCGTGATTGTAGGCGTTACACTAATAGTAACGGTTTCATCGCCAAGCGCGGATGTCATGCCCGGGACGTTTGTTACGGGCGCACCAGTGTCAGTCTCAATGCCCTCATCCCCAAGAGCAGTTGCCCCAGAAACACCAGTTAGTGTTAAATTGCATGTGCCGACAACAGACTCATCACCAAGACCAACAGAGCCAACCATGCCGTCTTCACCAACAATAGCCCCCGCGCCAACTAACACAGACTCTAAAAGAGTGCTGCCAGAAACGCCTGTCGGGAAAACAACCGCAGTACCTGTAATTGAAGAAGAGCCTAAAAAGGAGTTAATTGCTGGGAGGTTGGGAGTTTCTACCTGACCTACATCAGCAAAAACACCGCCGCCGTATACAAACTCACCCCATGTTCCCTTACCCCAACCCGTGAGACTCTCAACAGTTCCCTCTACGCCAGTGACAGAAACATCTACTGGAATACTAACAACCACAGAGCCGATATGAACTTGATTGTAAAAGCCCGCAGGGAAAGCTCTCGCCCCCTGGAAACCCTGAACCTGACCGACTGAAGAGGTCAGGCCAAATCCAGTTACTGAAAGTGGCGCATCGCCAGATACAGACTCAGAGCCTAGAGTCGATGTTGCTGCGCCTAATGTCGGCTCAACAGTAACATTCTCTAGGCCACCCCAGCCTGTATCTCCCCACGCGCCTTCACTCCAGCCATTAGCAGACATAGTAGCCTACCTTTAGGCAATACGAATGATTGCGCTAGATGCGTTTGCAGTTGGGAATTGAATTGTAAATGTGCCAGATGTTGATGTTTTGTTAGCACCAAAATCCAAAGCCGCAACAGCTTTGTTAGACTGTGAAGAGTTATATATCAAAGCACCACGAGCGGTGATTGTGGCAGTTGTAAAGCTTACATCAGCGAAATCTGTGAACGCAGTTGTGCCTGAATTAGTCGGTGTGACATTTGTTAATGAGCCGCCACCTGTAGCGTATGAACCGCTGGATGCAACTTCACCAGTTGTAGTAAACGCAGTTGTTGTCGCGCCTAGTGTGGCTGTCGTGCTAGACTTACCGCCGCTACCAATCGCGTACAACGCCAACTTAAAAGTGTTGCCACTTGAGTTTGTAAAATTATGCGTACCTGTCAGAAGCTCCGTCTTAAACGAGGTGCACATTGCCTGAGTAATAGCCATTTATATTCTCCTAACAAGGTCAGCCATTTCATTTTGTCCGGCTTTCGCCATCTTCTCAGCGATTGTAGCACGTTCTTCGCGTCTTGCCAATTCTATGTAATGTAAGACCACATTTCTAACATTTTCTTTAAATGCGTTGGCTTGTTCTTTGATTTCTGGAGGCGCGGTATCTGAAACCCTCATTATCTTATCCATAGCTAATTCTGCTATTTGTTCGTTGTTAAGCCCACCCTCATCTGAAGTCATTACATTGACAGAAGAAACATGTATTCCTGACTGCACACTAACCATCTTTTTTCTTCTCCTTATAAGAAATTCCCTCTATGTCATGTCTGCCAATAAGAACAGGCTCTCTTCCGTCCAAAGGCTCTGGGGATGACAGGTCGCTTTCCCCCTCCACCTCTGAAAGTTTTGACTTTCTTGATATCACTAAATTACCATCAACAACTTTCTGAACAAGCGGGTCGTCAAGCCTGTGGTATCCATATATTTTTTCATCTTCGGGAACATTTGTGTCAAGAAGCCCAGAACGCGGCGCAACTTGTATAGCAATTCCGTTGCCAAGAGCCATCGCGCACCAAAACTCTACACATGAGCGACCAGCCTCTGCGAAATGAATGTTTTGTTTGTAACTAAAGTCAACGCCGTACATATGTATTTTGCCAACTTTATGAGCAACCGCGAAAGCTACCGCATATGCAACAGTATTGTTGAAGTAACTAAAAGTAGTCGCGCTTATAACTTCTTCCAGTGGATATTCAACGATTTCTGGAACGCGCTCATCTAAACAGCAAGAATAAATCGGCCCCTTGCTAGAAGTTTCTAACAAAAATTCTTTGGCTATGCCTGTTTGTGTGCCTGCTTTTACATCATCAAGAAAACGAGATGCAGGGTCCATCATAAATGTTCGGTCAACATGGAAAATTCCACCAATACAATTAATTCCCCATATTTCATCAAATTCTTGGGAATTCATTCGCGCATAGACAAAATCAGCAAAACTGCCGCCCAGCGCAACTATGGCAATTGATTTGCCCTTTAAACTTTCATCTAACATAAAACCCTCCTTTTTAAAACGCCCAACAAACAAAAGAGTAACGCACACCAGACTTTACAGGCAAAACACCATGCGGGTACATAAAATTAGATGGAAATATTAAAACATCCCCCTTGTTAAAACTAATTTTGCTGTCCGAAATTAGAAATTCACCCCCTTCAAACGAATCGTTCAAAAGTCCCAAAATGGTCAATATGGGAACACCCTTTCTATTCCCATCAAAAATACTGCGAATATGGTCACAATGAATCGCCATTTGCTTGTCTTCGCGGTACTTATTGAACCTAACTTCTGAAAACCCTTGAACCGCCTTAAACCAAACCACATTTAACAAGTTTAAGTAATTTTGAATGGATTTAGTTACATAATCATGCAATTCCGGCATTTCAGGTATGTCAGAGTAACAAATTTCTAACTCATTTTCGTTTGAGTACCGTGTTTTACTAATTGCGTCATAGAATTCATGTTCAGAATACTCTTCTTCGCTTATGCTTTCTACAACACTGTCGCAAAAGCTAGATGGAAGAGTATTCTGACAATGAATGAAAGAATTTAATGGTAGTTGTAACATAAAGCCCTCCTTATGTTTGTTTTATTCTAACAAGCCCCTGTCTATAAGCATCGTTGTTCTCGCGCCCTTCGCCGTAATTCTTCAGCCTTGATATGCACTCAGCAAACCGCGCTTCATAAGCTTGCATCATGTCGGCCTCACCCTTCATAAACGTGTAGGCCTCTACTAGACAACCATAAAGCAAGCAATCTGGCGCATTTTCGCCCAGCCAAGATGTCCCCGCGCTGCCAGTTATTGAAGCTGGCCTATAGTAGTAATGAAGTTCAACCGCATAGTTAGAATTAGGCGTAGGCGCTAATAAAAAGTTATCTATATCGAATTGAGCATAATACTTTGGAGAGCCAGTTGCTGTTGGGTCAGGCGCAAACTCTTGCAAAAAATTAACATCCTTTTGAAGAAGAAACTCTGTGTTGCCGCTGCCATCGGTATACGATAAGGAAAAAGAAGATAAATAGTCTGATGGAGAGGAAAGATACTTGTCCCCAAGGGTCATGTTAGCATTAACATTTTTTCTAAATAAATCTAAATCAACAAGCTTTAAAATGCGCTCTTCTGTGTTGCGAATGATATTATCTAAATTATTCACAAAAGTAGTTTCGCTGTTTTCAGTGTAGTCCTGAATAGCCTGCTTTAATGTTGTAAGTGTATATGTCATTTTTATACTATCGTTATGTTTCCAACCATGCCGCTATGCACAGTGCACTGGTATACTAAAGAAGTGTCACTTGGCTCATGTGGGACAATGAATTGAGTTAGTCCAGTGGTGCTGTTGTAGTTATCTGTAACTCCTGTCGTAAAAGCGGAGCCTCCAGCCGCAGTTCGTATCTGTAAAGGATGACTACCAACATGGGAGGTGTTATCAATCAGATAAGTGTGACCCTTGTAAAATGTAAAATTAGGGTTATTCCCAGCGGTTGCCCCCGGACCAGAGAATTGATAAGCAGAACCATCTGCTGATGTTGTTGTGTATTTAGTTACAGGACCAGTGGTTTCGTCATTTAATCGTATCCAGTTGCCCCCATGAGCAAAGTATAAACCACCTGTGGCATGAACATGAGCTACAGCCCCATGATAAGTTGATGCGCTTGGCAAATCACTCAAAGCAGCATAATAGAAAACAATCTTGTTTGCTCCAGAACTAACATCAAAAAGGCCATTCGCATCTATGATATCAGTTAGAACGCTAGAACTGTTTCCTAATGCTGCGTAAATCTCATTAAAGTTGTCATTAATCTTATCCGCACCAGCGCGAAGGGTGTCGCCAGTGCCGTCATTTGGGCTTGAGCCAATTCCTACTGTTTGCTTCGCCATTTAACCCTCGTCAAAAGTTCTGTTTGTTGAATCAAGTGTAACACTTGTTGAATCAAAGGTCGATGCCGTTGATACTGGAGTTGATACACTTGCTGTTCCGACACTGCCAGTTGACAATACGCCTGTAGCCGGAACAGGAGTAACCACATCACCGCCAAGCGTCACAGAACCCAACTGAACATTTCCCCTTGGCGTGGAAATGTATTCAAAATTTGTTAAATCAAAGGTTGGAAACTTAACGTCTGCCGAAATTATGTTGTTGGTATCTGGGCGCGGGTTACGCAGCGCTTCTGCGTCTGTCGGCTGATGGCGCGGCTCTAGCTGTGGGTGCTTCGCCTCCCACTCATCTTTACCTACAAGAAAACCTGTCCACTCTCTTCGCATATCCTTCAGGCGGTAGCGAAACCCAGAGCGGTCAGATATTCCATACGCATATTTTCCAGCCGCAAACTTAGGCATTACGTTACCTTATAAAAGCTTAAACTAGGCGCTACATTAAAAGAAGCCCTATCCCTGTCCTCTGCTAAAGCTCTATCAAATTCCTCTTCATACGCGGCCTTTAGCAACTGAATGCGGTCTGGCGCACGCTTCATAGAAAGGTAATAAGCAAGCCCAGCGGCTAAACAAGGGTAGAAGCGAAACGGTACATCAATGGTATTAGTAAATGTGTCAGCGTCATCAATTCTTGTTAGGGCATCATAAAAAATAACATCTGTGCTGTTTTCTGGCGCGGGCCAGACCTTCGCTACTGGTGTTATCTGCCTGTCTATAAAGAACTGCGTAGGACGAGCCTGAGTATCTTTGTTTGGTATATTTAGGTACTCATCACGACTGATTTTCTCCATGCTAATATCCGTGTCGCTTCTGCGAATAACAGCAGACAAAACATCAATTACATCAGCGCCAAGCGTATAATTGTTCGTGCTCTGAACGACATTTATTGTGCGTTGCACAATTGTCCATTGATTTAGCCCTCTATTTGCCCATTCAGCAAACATAAGGTTCATCGAGCGCTTGGCTGTCTTGAGGTCATATCCTGTTTTAACCTCTAAGCCGCAACGCTCGAAAGCCTCTTCAATGTAATCAGATACATCTAGCTCAAAATCAGTGGAGCCTGAAACAGCCATTACTTCTTGACCTTACCGCCGCGCATCATTTTTTTGGCTTTGCCGCCGCCGCGCATCATAGCTGGCTTTTTCTTTGTTGCCATGCCACCACGCATCATTTTTTTAGCTGCGCCGCCGCCCATCATCTTCTTAACTTTTTTCTTCGGTGCCATCTTTAAGTCTCCTGTAAAGATTATCTCTTAATTGGTACAAGGAATTATTGTCATAATAATCCTCGCAAAACTTATAATACCCCTTGTCTCTCAAAAGATTCGAGGCTTCTTGCAGCTTTGTCAAGCGCTGCAAAAATATCATAGCATAAGAATTGTCATCAGTCATCTCAAAGGAATCATTCAGAAATTCGTTGCTCTCTGCTTCTGGGTGAAAACCCATAACAAACATATCGGTGCCGTCATCAGACAAAGTGTCGTTTAAAACATCCAGAAATTCGTACATTTCATCGAGTTCTGGGTACTCAAAGTCAATCAAGATAACAACATCTTTGCTATCATCCCAACCTTTAATTGTTTCAGTTAAAATGTCCCAAGAAGCGCTTCTTTTAAATGTAAAGCCAACGCGGTTTTCAGACCATGCCTTCTTCGCAAACGGACAGGCTGGAAGCCCATTGTAGTTTTCATTAGGCTTTTCTAATGCCTCTTTAGACCAAAGGCGAAGCTCTTGTTTTACTTGCCCCTCCAAAGACATTTTACTTCTTCTTTCGCTTTAAAGACTTAACGCGGCGCGGTTTGCCTGCTGGCTGACCAATACGCTTCTTCTGCGCTACTCTGCTACGCTTTTCGGCAGCCGTCATTTCTTTGGTGGTTTTGGGGGTTTTAGAAGAGACTCTTTTAGAGGGGCGACAATATGGAGTACCCCGTTTTTCACCTTTGCCACGCCCACACGCTTTCCCCGTGCGAACATCCTTCCAGTCCTCTTTGAACCACCTCTTGAGATTAGCTCCAGCTTTTGTTTTTCTAACCGCCATATTCGCCCCATTATGCGTATTGAGTTTTTTTACGCCTATTGCTCATAACAGCGCCACAGCCGCGTGCTACATTTTTATTTTTAGATGGACGCTTTGCTTTGTTAACAACACCGCCGTTTTCCATAGTTACTGCGCCACCAGCGGCCTTTTTCTTTGCCTTATTTCCCCAATTCTTCGCGCCAACCTTACGGCACTTAGCAATTGCACCTGAAGCATAGGCGCTAGGAAATACGCGGTAACGAGCTTGTACTTTTTTATAACAAGCATCTTTTGGCATTTTTTTACTCCCCGGCTTGCTGATTTGCTGGGACATCTGCGAGCGTGATATCGGCAATTTTTTTCTCCGAAATAAATTGTTCCCACATAGGCCTAATCATTTGATAATTAGCGTCAACCTTTGCGTGCGTCTCTGCTAAGTCAACCTTCATATCAACAATACTTATCCCTACCCAGCCAATAAATGGCACAGATAAAGCTGTAAAAAAACCTATTACACCTATCAAAATCTTAACTAGCATTTCCATCTACGCCTCGCCTGTCTCAAACGGCTATTGGGATTTTTAGCTGCTTTAGGAAATTTCTTCATTTGACCAGCGCTTCGAGCGCAGAATGATTTACGGCGTTTTGCCGCCGCAGAACCTTTTTTAACCTTCCCAGTAACAGCCGTTTTTAGCTTGCTTCCTGGGTTGTCTCTGCGATATTTAGCGACACCAGCCTTAGTCATCCCCGCCCCACTTTTAGTGGAGCGGAAATACTTTTTTGTTTTAGGCGGTTGCTTGTCTCTTTTACGAGCCATAGCCAACTCCTTATGACAAGAATATTGTCAATTTGTTGCCCGAACCTGTTAAGGCCGCAACGAAACACCCAGAAGTGGCAAGAATGCCATCATCAGGAATGTTTAGAACGTGATTCCCCGCAGCGAAACTTTGCTGAAGCAAAACCTCTCCTGAAGCGTCACCATTTTTTATGGTAAACGCGCCTGCGGCGGCACCAAACATAACAACCTGACGAATGCGAGAGCGTGCTGCCCCTACAACCGCTGGGGTGTCACCTTGGTCGAAATTAAAGGCTTTTACTGGACCAGCCATTTAAGCCTCCTTATTCTACGCCATCATTTGACATTGCGTATGTTAAGATTCCTGTCCATGTGCCGCCAGTAGCCGCTGAAGAGC
>VMHT01214870.1_pt1 | contig 13753 bp, 10 predicted proteins | sample 4693611 | NCBI WGS metagenome assembly VMHT01 (sample SAMN12280063, study PRJNA550983) | marine metagenome | isolation source: seawater sampled from same location over 5 years 0.02-0.2 micron viral filtrate | place: USA: collected off the coast of southern California halfway between the port... ... | reverse complement strand
GTAAGATAAACGTAAGAAGTCCGTATTACATATATGATTCAGTCGCTGGTTTAACAAGCGATAAAATAGATATATTTATATATACAGGAACACAGATAACAGATAGACCATCAACTCCTACATATCAATTAACTAGTAATGCAATTGATGATAAGGTTACTTTTGAGATAAGTGAATTAATTAAAGATTATTTTACTAACTACTTTGATGGTGATTACGCAAGTGATTTCTTCTGGGTAGATTATGAAATATACAGAAGTATTAATGGAGGCTCTTATGCTAATCAAGGTGTAGTACTTAGAAAAGGTTTCTATGGATATGGCTATTATGAAGAGGGTGTACAAAATCAATCTACTTCTATAAATAATCAAGGTCTGTTACAATCAAATACTACAATAGTAAAGCTTGACGATGCACCAGCCACCATACCAGTAGATACATCAATAACAAGCCAAGTAACATACGAACTAAACGGACAACAAGTATATACTAAAGCTATAAGTTCAAGCACAAATAGTAATGCACAAATAGAATACGTTACAAGTGGTATAAATGGCTCTGATGAATTTGAGGATAGAGTAATACAAGATAGCGGTATATTTGAAGGCAGTACTTGTTTAACACAATTTGCCAATGAATTTACACTATTTGACTTTGACACCATATACGTTGATACTACAAACGGTGTTACAAAACTAACAGTAGACAACATAACCGAATGTAAATACAACCCTTATAAAGTAACTTTTATAAATAAGTTTGGAGCATTGCAAGACATTTGGTTTTTTAAACGCACCAACGAAGTGCTAACAACTACAAAACAAGAATACAAAAGTAATATTGTTGCAAACGGTACATACAACATAAGCCGACACCAAAACAAAGTATTAACTAAAAACGGTAAAGAAAAGCTAACCTTAAATACTGGTTACTATCCGCAACAATACAACGAAGTATTTAAACAAATGCAATTAAGCGAAGATTGTTGGATAGAAATAAACAGCCAAACATTACCAATAAATATAACAGCAACTAGTTTAAATTACAAAACACACTTAAACGACAAACTAATAAACTACACAATAGAAGTTGATTTTGCTTTTGACACTATTAACAACATACGATAGATGCAGATAATAGAACTATACATATTAGACACTAGGGTAGATTTATTTAAAGATGAAAGTATATCCATTACCGATAGCATACAAAACGTTAAAGATATTAGTAAAATATTTACACCGTTTAGCCAACAGTTTAAATTACCAGCTTCAAAAACAAATAATAAGTTATTTAAGCATTATTATAATTTTGAAATAGATGGAACATTCGATGCAAGGTACAAAGCAAATGCAGAAATAAAACTAAATGGTGTTACTTACAAAAAAGGTAAAATACGTTTAAACAGCGTAGATTTAAAAGATAATGCACCTTATTCTTATGGTATAATATTTTTTGGTGACACAATTGAACTTAAAGAATTATTAGCAGAAGATTTGTTAAGCGACTTAACCTATGATGATGCAATGAGTTTTACTTACAACAACACCGAAATTTACAATAGGTTTACAACCTTAAATGGTGATGTAGTTGTGCCTTTAATTACGCATAGCGCTAGATTTCAAATGCACAGTAATGGTACTTACGAAGATTTAAATAACAACAAACTAACTTATTTAGATTTAAAACCAGCTGTAAAAGTTAAAAAGGTTATAGAGGCAATAGAAACAACGTATCCAGAAATTGAATTTAGTAGTAACTTTTTTAATAGCGCTGATTTTAATAACATTTATTTATGGCTACACAGAAACAAAGGTTACATAACAAACGCAACAGAAGGAGGAAGTATATTTACAATTACTAATAGATTACACTTAACAACTACGCCATCACCTACTTGGAGTTTGTTAAATGGTACAGAACAAAGACCATTAATAGGTGGTAATAATATTGGTGGTGGTACAAGTACTGCTGTTGAACAACGTTATCTTTTTCAATACACATTAACCACAACAAGTACCGATCCTTATACCGTTGTTGCTGGAGATTCTGGTCAATACATAAACGAAGAACTAGAAAACACACAATCTTTTTCTGCTACATTTACTATTAGTGTAGGTAACATTTTTGGGTTTACGCCAAACCCTTTAAATATACCGTTTACTGTTTCAAGTACTAATACGTTTACAATAGTACAAAGCTTAACAGTATCGCTTCAGGAAAGAGATGGTTTTTGGGCTGGAACACCTTGGACAACTGTATCAAGTGGTGTTTATGAAGCAAATACTAATGATATTACAAATACATTTAGAGTTGGCGATAATATGCCTAAAATGAAAGTGTTTGACTTTTTAATCAACTTATTTAAAACATTTAACTTAACAGTATATAAACAAGATGGCGTATTACAAGTAGAAACATTAAACGATTTTTACAACTCTGGCATAAGGTACGATATAACCAAATACGTGGATATGTCGAAAAGCACAATAAGTAAGTTGCTTCAGTATAAAAATATAGTTTTTAAATACAAAAGTAAAAAAACACAATTAGTACAATTTTCAGAGGAAATACAAGGTTACCCATTTTCAGAAGAAAGTTATGGAAACGATCAATGGGATGGCGGTGATTATAAAGTAGAAGTTGATTTTGAGAAAATGATGTATGAAAGGTTATATTTAAATCCACCAAACGGAACAACTTTAACTAATGTTTGTCAAGGATCAATGCTTGATAAAGATAACAATCCAACAATAGGCAAACCTTTATTATTATATATTAAAAATACTAATGATCCAGATGGTAGAATTGTTTGGCATAATCCACAACCAGGAGGAGGTAATACAACTTTAACTAATTATAAAAGACCATCACAAATATTTGGCAACAACGCAAATGATATAGCATTAAACTTTGGTATTGAGCAAGATGAATTTTTTCACGAAATAGTAGGCCAAAATTTATTTAGTAAATATTATTTGGATTACGTTCAAAGTATTTTTGATGTAAAAGGCAGAAAGTTAAAAGTAAGTGCTTATTTACCATTACATATAATACTTAAATATAAGTTAAACGATAGGTTTATAATATCTGGCAGAAGTTACAGAATAAATAGTATTAAAACAAACTTACTAACCAACAAAAGTGATTTAGAATTAATTAACGACATTTTAAGTGTAAGCGAATTAGAAAGCGGTACAAACCCTAATGCACCAAGATTAGCAGCACCAACAGTAGATGCTGTAAGCACTACATTTATAACATTAAGTTGGACTGCAATAACTGGTGTAGTAGGTTATAAGCTTTACCTTGATGATGCCTACATTACAACAATAACTGGCACAACACATAAGTTTAGCCCTTTATTAAGCGGTATTACTTACAAGTTAGGTGTTCAGGCAAGTTACACAAACTTTGATGCCGTAATTACAAACACATTTGAAACAACACTATGATAAAACTAATATTTGATTGTTTGCAATATGCAAATAACGAAACAGAAAACATACGCATAGCAAAAGGAAAGTACAAATTACCAACAACACTAAAAGAGGGTTTAAAAGCAATTAAACAAGAATTAAAATGGCAATAGAAAAAACAGTTGAAATAAATGTAGATAGTAAACAAGCACAAAAAAACCTTGAAGCTATTAACAAAACAATTAACGAACAAAGAGAAATACTTGTTCTATTAGAAGAAGAATACTTAAAAGCCAAACAAGCTCTTGATCAATACAATGCTTCTGGTAAAATAAACCTAGCGCAAGAACAAGCCCTTAAAAAGCAATTAAACGAACGTAAAGACGCACTAACCGACCAACGTTTAGGGTTAAAAAAATTAGCAGTACAACAAAGGGCAGCAAACCAAACTGTAAAAGATTTTGCTAAAGGCCAAAAAGAAAACACAAACATAATACGTGGTATTGATAAACTTACTGGTGGGTATGCTACAAAGCTAGTTAAATTAAAAAAAGGTTTTGTTTCAGGTTTTGGTGCTGTTAAAAACTTTGTAAAAGGTTTAAGCGGTGTTAAAAAAGCATTAATAGCTACTGGTGTAGGCGCTTTAGTTATAGGGTTAGCAACTGTTATAGCTTACTGGGATGAAATTACAGCATTGTTCGACAATGGCTCTAAAGCATTACAAAAACAAGCCGATGAACATAGAAAAAATGTTAGCCTTGCCGATGATGAACTTGCCTTACTTGAACAACAAGAAAAAATACTAACACTACAAGGGCAAAGTACAGAAGACATTGTAGCAGAAAAAAAGAAAGTTTTATTACTTCAACAAGAAGAAAACACACTTTTACTTGAAAATTTAAAAACGCAATTACAAAAGCAAAAAGCACAAATAAAAGAAGTTACATTTTTAGAAAAAATAAAAATTGCTGCTTTAAATGCTGCTGGTGCTTACGGAGCTGCTGCCGAAGCAACTGCACAATCGCTTGCTGGTACTGAAGAAGAACTAGAAAGGTTAAATGAAATTGAAGAAGAAATACAACAAACAAAATTAAAAAGTGGTAAAATAGATATTGCTTTAGCACAAATAGATAAAAACAAAAAAGACGCACGAGATAAAGATGCTAAAGACCGTAAAGATAAAAACGATAAAGAATTAAAAGAAATTGAGCGTCAAAATAAAGAAAAGCTAAAATTAGAAGAACAATATCAAAAAAGATTAGCCAATTTAAAAGACAGAATACGTACCGCATTAGCCGTTACTGATGAACAAGAACGTGAACTACAACGACAAAAATTAAAAGAAGAACACGCCGCTTTAATGGCTGAAGCCTTAGCAAACGGTTTATTAAGTCAAGATTTAATAAAAGCACTAAAAGAAAGAGAAAGAGAACTAGAAGAACAATTTAAACAAGAAGATGATGAAGCTGCTAAAAAAGTTAAAGAACAACAAATTAAAGCAGACGAAGATGAAGCTGATAGAATAAAAGAACAAGAAGAATTTAAAGAAAAACAATACAGAAAAGGTTACAACGATTTACAAAACATTGTAAGTATGGGCGGTAAAAAAATGGCTAAGGTTGGTAAAGCTTTAGCAATTGCCGATGTTGCAAGAACATCTTTTAAATCGGTATCGGAAACTGTTTCTTCTACTGCTGCTGCAAATGCTAAGGCTGTTGCTGCTAGTCCATTAACTGGTGGTATGCCTTTTGTTGCTATAAATACAGCAAAAGCTGCTTTATCAATAGGTTCAACGGTTGCAAGTGCTGCTAAAAGTATTCAAAACATTAAGGGTGATTCAAAATCAGTTGCAGGAGGTGCTGCGCCTGATGCTGGTGGTGGCGGTGGTGCTGTACCAGTTGCTCCAACTTTTAACGTTGTTGGTGCTACTACTACAAGCCAATTAGCTGAAGCCGTAGCCGCACAAGAACAACAACCAATTCAGGCTTACGTAGTTGCTAACGATGTAACAACAGCACAAAGCTTACAAAACAATATTGTAGAGGGTGCAGTATTAGGTGCAGATTAACAAAAAAAAATAAAAACATTTATATATAAATATGAGGATAGTAGAATTAATATTAGATGATGAACAAGAAATTGGCATTGAAGCCATAAGCGTTGTTGAATCACCAGCAATAGAAGAAGATTTCATTGCACTTAAAACACAAGAATTTAAACTAGCCGAAGTTGATAAAGAAAAACGCATTTTAATGGGCGCTTTATTAATACCAAACAAGCCTATATACAGACGCAACGGCGAAGATGAATATTATATATACTTTTCAAAAGATACGGTATTAAAAGCCAGCCAATTGTATTTAACGCAAGGCAATCAAAACAACGCCACACTAGAGCACCAATATCAAATAAACGGACTTAGTTTAGTAGAAAGCTGGATAGTAGAAGATAAAGTACACGACAAGTCTGTTAAGTATGGTATGGATTTACCGCTTGGTACTTGGGTAGGTAGTGTTAAGGTAAACAACGACCAAATATGGAACGAGTTTGTTAAAACTGGTAAAGTAAAAGGTTTTAGCATTGAAGGCTATTTTGCAGATAAAATGGAACGCCCAAAAGAACCAATAAAAGATTTTGAAAACGACCAACAACTTGCAGAAATACAACAACAAGAAGCCGAATACTTACTAGGCCAAATAAAAGAAATTATTTTAAACGACGAACTAGAACTTGAAACTTACAGCGATTACCCAAAAGCAGTAAGTAACAATGCAAAACGTGGTTTAGAACTTAACAAAAAAGTTAATAACAAGTGTGCCACACAAGTAGGAAAAGTTCGTGCGCAACAATTAGCACAAGGTAAACCAGTCAGTAAACAAACAATAAAAAGAATGTTTAGTTATCTGTCACGAGCTGAGGAATACTACGATGAAGGCAACACAAAGGCTTGCGGTACTATATCTTATTTATTATGGGGTGGTAAAGCTGCAAAGCGTTGGGCAGAAAGTAAATTAAAAGAATTGGAATTAAAATCACCTTGTTGGGATGGGTACGAACAAATAGGCACAAAAATTGTAGACGGTAAAACTGTTCCTAATTGTGTTAAAATAAAATAAATGAAATTTTTTAAAAAACTATTTACACCAAGTAAAACAAGCCCAAAGGGTGGCCGCCGAGCGTGTTTATGCGAAGACAATACATACAAGATAAAATGTTGCGATGGAAGCATAAGAGCGCAAGGAATTGGAAAAACAACAGCTTGAAAATGCAAAATTATTTTTTAACCATTATATATTAATATGAACACGAATGATATGATTAGTAAAATCAAAGAAGTTCTAAACTTATCCGAAGAAGTTAAGTTAGAACAATTAAAGCTTGAAAACGGTACTGTTCTTGAAGCAGATGAATTTAAAGCTGGTGCAGAAATTTTTATTCTTACAGAAGATGAAAAAGTTGCTGTTCCTGTTGGAGAATACGAACTTGAAGATGGCCGCATTTTATCCATTAAAGAAGAAGGTGTTATTTCTGAATTAAAAGAAGAAAAAGAAGAAGAAGCATCTTACGAAGAAAAGGAAGAAAAGGAAGAAGAAAAAGAAGAAATGGGTTACGCTACCAAAGAGGAACTAGCAGAAGTAAAACAAATGATTGAAGAAATTAAAGCTATGCTTGAGCCTAAAGAGGAAGAGGAAAAAGAAGAAATGAGTGAAGAACTAAGCGCTGATGAATTAGGAAACCTTATGACTGAAGAACTATGCAAACACGACAAAGTTGAGTTAAGCGAAGTTCCACAAGAAGTTCAAGAAGAACTAAACCAACCAGCTGCTGAGCCAATTAAGGCAAACCCAGAAGTAAAACAAAACCTATCTAAATTCAATATTGCTGAAAACAGACGTATGAGTACACTAGATAGAGTAATGGCAAAACTAAATAATTAATATAAACAACTAAAATTAAATTAAAATGAGTGTATCAATTACATCAACTTATGCTGGAGAATTTAGTGGCAAGTATATAGCTGCTGCTTTATTATCTGCTGACACATTAGACAAAGGCAACGTAACAATTATGCCTAACGTTAAGTTTAAGTCTGTTATTAAAAAGGCTTCAACTGACGACATCGTTAAAGATGCTGAATGTAACTTTAACCCAAATGCTGGTACTTTAACTCTTACAGAGAAAATCCTTCAACCAGAAGAATTTCAAGTAAACCTTGATATTTGTAAAAAAGACCTACACGATGATTGGGAAGCTGCTCAAATGGGATATTCTGCATTTGATAACCTACCAGCAAACTTTTCTGATTTTGTATTGGCTCACGTTGCTAGTAAAGTAGCTGACCGTACTGAGAAAAACATCTGGAGTGGTTCAACTGGAACATCAGGACAATTTGATGGTTTTGCTACATTGTTAGTTGCTGATGGCGATTTACCAGCTGCACAAGACATTACTGGTACTGCTGTAACTGCTGCAAACGTAGTTGCTGAATTAGGTGCTGTTGTAGATGCAATACCAACTTCTGTTTACGGAAGCGAAGATTTAGCATTATATTGTGCTTCTAACGTAATTCGTGCTTATACTCGTGCGTTAGGTGGATTTGGATCAAACGGACAAGGTGCTGCTGGTTTTGAAAGCAAAGGTAACAACCAAGTATTAGGTAACCTTTTCTTTGATGGAATTCCATTAATTCCTTGTAGAGGTGCTGCTGACGATATGGTTATTGCTGCTGAAAAAAGCAACTTATTCTTCGGAACTGGTATCTTAAACGATATGAACGAAGTACGAGTTATTGATATGGCTGAAACAGACGGAAGCCAGAATGTTCGTGTAGTAATGAGATTTACAGCTGGCGTACAATACGCAATTGTAGAAGACATTGTTTACAGAACTGCATAATAAAAATTAATTAACTAACGTAATAAAGGGTGGGTAAAATAACCTACCCTTTTTTATTAAAAAACACATAAATCGATGGCTTGCTTATTAACATCTGGTCGTAAAGTGCCTTGCAAAAGTGCAGTAGGTGGTATAAAAACTATTTACTTTGCTGATTTTGGTACTTTAGGCGACGCAACAATTGCCTCTGGCGAAATTACTGCTTTTTCTGGATCACCAAGTTGGTTCCAGTTCGACGTTAAAGGGAACAGCTCAATGGAAACTGCTATTACATCAAGCAGAGAAAATGGAACTACCTTTTACGATACAACCTTGAATATGACTTTAACTTTTCAAGATAAAGCTACACAAGAAGAATTAAAATTAATTGCACACGCTAGGCCTCACGTTTGTGTTGAAGATTACAACGGAAATTATTTTGTTGTTGGTCTTGAGCACGGAGGGGAAGTCAATGGCGGTACAATTGCAACTGGTGCTGCAATGGGTGACCTAACTGGTTATACATTAACAATAAACGCACAAGAAACTGCACCGCCTTACTTTGTAACTGGTTCAGTTATTACTGCTGATGCTTCTAGTACACAAATTGATCCAACTGCTTAATTAAGCTAAAGGGTTTTAAAATTAAGGGTTATCTTTACGGATAGCCCTTTTTTTATGCACATACAATACAAAATAAATTGTTTTTGTTTATATATTAATATGCAACTTATACAAACTAACGGCAATAAAACTTTTAATATAATCCCAAGGGAATTTACTATTGGAAGTTTAACTGTTACCCTAACAAGCGAAAGTACAAATACGCCTATTGTTGTTAATAGTACATCAAGCGTGAATGGTAATTATTTGCAATTTGCATCTGTTTTTGGTACACTATCAGAAGGCCAGTTTTACATATTAGAAGTTAGCAACGGTACGCAAGTAATTTACAAAGACAAAGTATTTTGCACCGATCAAACAATAAACCAAAGTTCTAATGACTATTACAGCATTAATAAAAACCAATATACAAGCGAAGATAGTTACGACAACGAATATATTATAATATGAACGATTTAAGAATAGTAAATTTAAGCACTTATACAACCCCTGATATTGTTGAAAAATCAAACAAAGATTGGGTAGCTTACGGTTCTGATAATAATTATTTTCAATACTTAATTGACAGGTATAACGGTAGCCCAACAAACAATGCAATTATAAACGCAATAAGCGAAATGATTTACGGTCGTGGGTTGGATGCTTTAAATTCAAGCAAAAAACCAGAGCAATATGCTAAAATGGTTTCTTTGTTTCATAAGGATTGTGTACGTAAGTTATGCTACGACCTTAAACTTATGGGTCAATGTTCTATGCAAGTAATATACAGCAAAGACAGAAAGAGTGTTGCACAAGTAGAACACATACCAGTAGAAAACCTAAGAGCTGAAAAATGCAACAAAAAAGGTGAAATAGAAGCTTATTTTTATTCCGACGATTGGAGTAAAGTAAAAACCGTTGACCAATTAAAAAGAATACCAGTTTTTGGTTATAGCAAAGAAAGCATTGAAATAGTTTACGTAAAACCTTACAGAGCTGGTTACAAGTATTATAGTTCGCCTGATTATGCTGGTGGCTTACAATACGCAGAGTTAGAACAAGAAATTAGTAACTATCATTTAAACAATATCCTTAATGGATTGGCTCCGTCAATGCTCATAAATTTTAACAACGGAACTCCAAATGCTGAAGAACGCCAAATGCTTGAAAATAGAATATATCAAAAATTTAGCGGAAGCAGCAATGCTGGTAAGTTTATACTTGCCTTTAACGACAATCCAGAAAGCGCAGCAACAATAGAACCAATACAATTAAGCGACGCACACAACCAATATCAGTTCTTAAGCGACGAAAGTTCTAAAAAGGTAATGGTTTCGCATCGTGTGGTAAGCCCTATGCTAATGGGTATAAAAGATAACAGCGGTTTAGGTAACAATGCAGATGAATTAAAAACAGCTAGTACATTAATGGATAACACCGTTATAAGACCATTTCAAACACTTTTAATAGATGCCTTTGATAGCATACTAGCTTACAATAATATTAGCTTAAAACTATACTTTAAGACCTTACAACCACTAGAGTTTACAGACCTTGAAAACGTAGAGGACGAAGAAACAAAAGAAGAAGAAACTGGTGTAAAATTAAGTAAGGAATTTAAAGAAAAAATACGTAAAAAGTTAAATGAAATTGGTCAAGATGAAAAGGAATTACTAGACCAATACGATTTAGTACACCAAGCAGAGGTTGATTACGACCTTGAAGATGAGCTTGATGAAATTGTTGCTGAATTAAACAAACCAAAAAAAGATACATTACTTTCTAAAATTTTAAAATTTGCTAAAGTAGGTAAAGCAACACCATACAAAGAAAGTGAACAAGATGGGACTTCTAAAAAAGAAGAAGGAACAGAATTTTTAGTTCGTTATATGTACACACAAGCACCTACAAGGGAAAAACCATTAAAAACAGATAAAACACGTGATTTCTGCGATGAAATGATTAGTGCTAATAAAGTTTTTAGAAAAGAAGATATACTTGCCTTTAACAGCCAAGAATTGAATCCTGGATTTGGTGGCGGCGATAAAGAATATTCTATTTGGCTTTACAAGGGCGGTCCAAGATGCAACCACCGCTGGACTCGTAAGCTTTACGCTAAAAAAGGTGGGCGCAGTTTAGGCCAAGCAATAAGTACAACACAAGCTATTAAACGTGGTTTTAGGCCAGCAGCAAATGAAAAAGAAGTATCTGTTGCTCCACGTAATATGGAGTATGCTGGTTACACAAAAGAATATTGGGATAAAATGGGATTTGAAAACTAAAATATGGCAACAGCATTATTTATAACAAGAACAGATTTAATACGCAACTCAATCCTTGATGGGAATATCGATACAGACAAGTTTATACAATTTGTAAAGATATCTCAGGAGATTGAAGTTCAAAATTTGCTAGGTACAGACTTATACAACAAAATAAGTGCAGATATTATAGCTGGTACTTTAGGCGGTAATTATTTAACTTTAGTTAATGAATACGTACAACCAATCTTAATTTGGTTTGCTCAGGTTAATTATATTCCGTTCGCTGCTTATACTATTGCCAAAGGTGGCGTTTATAAGCATCAATCAGAAAATTCACAAACAGTTGATAAAACAGAAGTTGATTACCTAGTTGCAAAGGCTAGAGAGTATGCTAATTACTATTCAACACGAATGGTTGATTACTTATGTTTTAATCAATCGTTATTTCCAGAATATACAAGCAACACAAATGAAGATATTAGTCCAGACAATGACACAACGTTTAAAGGTTGGGTATTGTGAAATATAAACCAAAACAAAAAAACATTAAGCTTTTAAGTAAGTTTTTAATAAATAATAAAAAATGGCAATTAACGAAAAAGGGTACGGTTCAATATACACAACAACTTGGTGGGGAGAAGGAAGTGCATTAGCAAATCCTATTGATTGGGGAGATGGTGTATTTTATATATATGATGTTGCTTTTGTAAGAGAAAGAGCAGAACAAAACGGAGGCTATATAGAGTCTTTTGAATGTGTAAGTCAAAAATTAAGAACATTTCCAAGTCAAGATGTTGGTAGGTTATTATTTGAGGCTTATGATGCAAGATGTGAAGCAGATGGAGGAGATGCAGAAGCAAGAACGTGTACTATTAACGAATTAAACAATTTACTATGAGTTTATATGATGATGCAAGTTTAGTAATGATACCATCAGCTATTGAAGATGGTAAGTTGTATAGTGTAAAACCAAAGCCAATTCCTATTTCTGGGGAACTGATTACAAATGGCACGTTTGACACAGATTTAAGTGGTTGGCAAACAGATGGTGTTAATGCAACAAATACAATAACTTGGGAGCCTAATGGAGCAAGATTTGTGTGTGTTGATAAAAACATAGGTTTAGCACAATCAAACGTACTTACTATTGGTAGAACTTATAAGCTAACTTGTGATGTAGCTATTACAACTGGTAAGATAGGGTTAGATGGGGCAACTTCGGGTGTAACAACAGATTTGGTTGAAGGCTTTAATGAAATTATGTTTACAGCTATATCAACTACTTTTAAAATAAAAAGAATTTTACAACCTAGTAATTGCTTTTTAGACAACGTATCTGTTGTTGAAGTTGATAAATTATCTGCTGATTTTACTTTTAACAGAGGCTCTAATTTAGCTGCAACACGAGTTAATAAAAGCGGACTAATTGAAAAAGGTAGAGAGAATCTTTTGTTGCAGTCTAATCAGTTTGACACAACTTGGAGTACTCCAGCTGGTGGTATTTCTACATCAACAAGCGGACAAACAGGTTATGATGGTAGTTCAGATGCTTGGCTTTTATCTAAAACTGCGAGTGGTAATTCAAGGTTAATACAAACAATAAACAGTTCTGGACTTACAACTTTTAGCCTTTATGCTAAAGAAGGTACTTTAAAAATGGTAAGACTTTTAGGTTTAGGTGGAGGAAACCCAGAAGCACATTTTAATTTAAACACAGGTAACATTGATGTTGTAGATTCTGATGTCATAGCAAGTAATATACAAAGTGTTGGAAGTGGTTGGTATAGATGTTCAATATCTTTTGATGATACAATAACAGAATTTCGTATTTACCCATTAGAAGCACAAGGAGATACTACGACTCTTGGAAACGTCTACATCCAAGATGCCCAAGTAGAAAAAGGTCAAGTAGCTACTGACTATATTGAAAGTGGTGCTACAACTGGTAAAGCGGGTATATTAGAAGATTTACCAAGATTAGATTATAGCGGTGGTGCAAGTTGCCCTTCGCTTTTACTTGAACCTACTCGGACAAACCTTATTAATCAATCTGAATATTTTGATAGTAATTGGTCAAAACTTGGCGGCATTTCTGTTACAACTAATGATGCTATTAGTCCAAGTGGATTTACTGATGCGACAAAACTTGAATTAACTGCTACTGATGGCAAAATACAATATCAAACAACTGGATTAACTGGAACGCATACATTTAGTGTGTTTGCTAAAAAAGGAAATCATAATATTGCATATATATTTATTGCAAGACCAAGTGATAATATAACAAGGTGGATAAATTTAGATGATGGCTCTATTACAAGTGGAAGTGGTACTGCCGAAGTTAGTACTGAAGATTATGGTAATGGTTGGTATAGAATTATTTATACTTTTGAAGCAAATTCGAGTTATACAAATTTAACAATAGAAGTAGCAGATAGTGGTTTATCAAGTGGTACAATAGGCGATAATATATATATATACGCAACGCAGTTTGAACAAGGAAATTATAGCACAAGTTACATACCTTGTTACGGATCAAGTGTAACGAGGAATAGAGATTCATTTGGACAAATTGATTTTATAGACCAAATA
>VMHT01145072.1_pt1 | contig 13754 bp, 13 predicted proteins | sample 4693611 | NCBI WGS metagenome assembly VMHT01 (sample SAMN12280063, study PRJNA550983) | marine metagenome | isolation source: seawater sampled from same location over 5 years 0.02-0.2 micron viral filtrate | place: USA: collected off the coast of southern California halfway between the port... ... | reverse complement strand
TATTTAAAAGGTTATATAGGTAATGTAACTAATGCAAGGCATGGTTAAAATAGCATTCTGTGGAAAAATGGCAAGCGGTAAAACAACTATGGCCGATGAACTTTGCAAAAATCTTGAAAAATCAAGAAAATATTCATTCGCCGCAGGAGTTAAAAATTTTGGTAGATTTCTATTTGACATTCCTGATGGGGTGAAAGATAGGGCTAAGTTCCAAAAGGTAGGGGATGGTGCAAGAAGGTTTATTGGAGAAGATGTTTGGGTTAATGCACTATTCACGACTGTTGATAATGATGTATCAATTAGAAATTATATCCTTGATGATTGCAGATATGCAAATGAAGTTAAGAAGTTAAAGAGTGCGGGTTGGTATGTCGTGTTGCTTAATATTGACGATGATTTGCAGGTTGAAAGACTTAAGGCGACTTACCCTAATGATTGGGAAAATCATGTAGGTGCAAGAAACCATCCAAGTGAATTAGATGTTGATAAGATTGACAAGAAACTTTTTGATATAGTGGTCAATGTTAAAAACGATTCTAAAGGATTAGAAGAAGTTAGTAATTTCATTATTGCAAATCAATGGTAGTAAGAGTATAAATCATCTACAACTTCTACATTTTCTGCAAAGAATGACTTACCCTTCCTCATTTTATTCATACCCCATAGGATGAGGCCTATTGTGGCAACACCTACAAAATTTCCTGCAAAGATTTTCTTTTCACTATTGAATACTCTTGAACCTGCTTGTGGCCCCTCTAAGTCTACGATACCCATACAACCTAATTGTTTTAAGGATTCTTGGAAAGCAAACCAGTCTATGCCATCTTTATTCTCAAGTGTCGTTGAACCATCCGAGTTCTTAACTTGCTGATTTTGTCCTGAGTCAGGAGTTACTTGTGCTGAATTAACATGAGGGTTGGACATTGACATGGCTTGAGTTACTGTAGCCCTGTTGGGGAATACTAATGTCCTACATCTGTTGTGGAATACCTCTTCTCCAGTATTGGTGTCTATTTGCTTGTGAGGATATACTAAAAATTGTGAAACGAACTCATCATTTTGCATACATCTAACGAATTCCCTACAAATATCAGTGCTACTAAAATATTGCCTTCCAGTATAAATTTTGCCATCCTTTAAAGGGTGTCCGTGTATAGTCCACTTTCTTTGACTTTCTTTATAACCATTCATTAGCCTATCTTGTGCGGCCTTCTTTGTAGGCGACACTTCAATTCTTGATTCGCTCCCATAAGAAACTTCTCCTAATTGATAAGTTCCATCTACATCATAGACATAACACATCCATTCTCTTTCGTCGTGCGTCTTATCGGAATGCAATTTCATTCTTTGTATAGCCTTCTCACTAAACTTATTCCATTCAGATTGCCACAAAGACATATCTTTACTTCAGTCTTACGACTATTTAAAGATTGTTAAGGAGTGCAAGGGGGAGTAGGGGGAGGGAAGGGAGCCTTTGCTCCCCCCTGCAATATATAATTATATTCATTACTACTTAAATCTTTATATAGTTAAAAGATTATTTATTTTTATGGTGGATAATTTATCGTTTTTAAATTGGGGATTTAAACCGGAAAAAGTCACCGTTAGTTCTAAACCTTATATTTGGATTTATACATATAAGGGCGGTGGTAATGAAATTGATTGTGGAATGTTGAGTTATCCAACCCTCCAAGAACTACTTAAAGCCTTATGGGTAGACTTATGGGAATCAGATTTTGAACATATATGGGATGAACCTTGGGATTATGCAGATAATCCTTTTGAACCGATTTACATCTATAGCGATGGTGATGAAGTCGGACCTTTAATGATGAATGGGTTGGTGATTGATGATGATGATGATAAAAATATCATTAGCCAATATCTTCCTAACCTAACTAAGATTAATGGGTGGTTGGAAGAAGATGAGGAAGTAGGGGATGATGAATGGGAGAATTATAGTGCAAGAAACTATAAGAGTGTAAGTAAAGGTAATTTTAATTATTGGGTAGATAATAGTGAATTCTTAAAAAAATACTCTAACATTTTAGAAAATACGCCCACTACCACTACATTGAAAAATAATCAATCTTTTTTAATTGGACAACTTAAGTGGTCTAATGATTGGTCCAGTTCTCAATACAAGATTTTTTACAAACCTTAACTTTATATAGGTCTTGTAACTAATTGGTAAATATCCCGTTGGGGAATAAGAAGTGAGAACTATGGAAAATAATGCAGAAATTGAAGCGTTCCTTGCACAAGTTGAGGAACAAAGCGGAAGTAATAACACAGGGAAATATATTAACAGGGACAGACTATCAGTTCCTATTGATGAAGAAACGGATTTTAGTGAATTGCACACAGGATATATCCTTGAAGGCTACACATCCGGTATTGAAGGCCAGTATGGTGAATCAACCGCAGTTAGGATGGTTTCCCCCGAAGGTGGTAGAAGAGTGACACTTTGGCTTACCGGATACGAGCAAGAGCATCTTAAGGCTCAAGTTAGTAGTTGGACTGAAGATGGCGCATCTTACCCATTTGAAGTTAAGTTCCTAAGGCACAAGGTCGCATCAAAGAATGGAAGGAAGTATAACAGGTTCACGGCGCAATTGCTTAGTAATGGCTCCGAGGTCACACTCCCTCCAGTTCCTGAAGACCAATACGAAGAAGCAACTGCTAATTCGGATAATTGAGTTGATTAAGACTTAGGCTAAGATTCTATTGAAACTGCATCTGAGGGTGCAATTTCATTTTAATTTTTAAATTTCCAATTGGAAAATTGCGTATATTTCATTTTTTCCGGCTAATATGAAGAATGCAAAAATTAGTTTTATTGAGGGGTCGTAGTTTAATTTGGAAGAACGCTTGGTTTGCAACCAAGAGGCTGAGGGTTCAAATCCCTCCGACTCCACCAGTTAAACATCAAATGGATTAGTTTTATTCCAATTCATAAAATATGTTTTTGAGTTTTTTCCTACTAAACCCATCATGTAGGGGTATTCTAACCATTCAGCATCGGGATAAATATCTTCAAATTTAATAAAGAAATCGGGAGGATATGTGTAGTCACTATATGGGCTTATTTTTCTCAAGTCATATCCTATTATTGATTGCAATAACGATTGTCCTTTGTATATAATATCTGCAAATAACCTTTGGTCATAAATAAGGATAATAATATTTTTAAACATTTCGGAATTCATATAAACCTTATCATTATATTTTTCACCGGGTCCAGCAATTTTTTCAACCAATACATCTAATTCTATTGACAAATCTTCATTTAGGTCTTGAGGGCTTGCTGGAGATAACAGATAGCCGAAAAAAACCACAAATTTGATTAGTTGTTGTGTAGAAAAAACATTTTTGACCCCATATTTTTTTTCATACATTTTATTAATCTTATTAACCCAAAGCCCTAAATAATGCCCGCCCGCCTTTTCACTCAATACTCCTCCAATTCTATATCCAAATTCGGTCAAAGCAGAATGGTAAATCATTGACAGGTATGTATTATAATTATCATTTGTTGCACCACCGACACCCGTTATAGGGGTGTTCAAGACCATTCTATCCAATAAGCCCGTAGCGTCAGCCTCTCCATATATTGTATCAATAACCGGATTAACAAACCACTCAACCATATTATTAGAATACCTTTTTACTACTTAAAGCCTCCCTCTCATCGTGCAAGGTGCAACAGTGGTCATTAAATAGGTGTTTAGTATAATTGATTATCATGGAGGATATTCCGCAAGCATTATTTGACTATGTTGAAGAGTGTGCAGATACTTTTGAATCCATTGAAACTTCTCTCGCAGATGTTTATAATGCAAAGATTTTAAAGGGTCAAGTGCAAGGCTCAGGATTTTGTGTCAAAATTAATACTAAGGGAATAGTTCATGAAAAAGCCGGTTCCGATAGGGTGTTAATTGATTTTTCACTTTCGGATGGTGAGTATTCAGTTCCGGCTATTGCTCACAATGCTAAATCGGACTATCTTGAAGGAGGAATTACTAATGAGGAAATGACTGATTTTCTAAAAATTCTTACGAGAAGCCAAAAGCAAGGTAAAAGGGTAGAAGTAAGTGGGAAGTTTATTAATTATGGAAAGAAAAGGGCTTTTTTATGCGAATCAGTGGAGTTGGATGAAGGACTTAAAGACTCACAACTTACTGAAAAACAATTTAATGGTTTCAAAAAGATTTGTAAAGAGTTGAAAACAACTCCGATGGATTTAATGATGAGGGATGATACTCTTTGGGCAGAATTTTATGCTAAGGATTTTCTCAAAAAGGCAGTATTATTATTCTGTTTAAACCCTCTAAGGAAGCAAGACATGATACATATGGGAATTGTTTCTTCTCACGGTGAGGGAAAAGACCACTTGGTTGAAAATGTTATTCAAAAATTAGTTCCTTGCAGAATGGCAGGTTCGGGTAAAATGGCTACTATTCCCGGACTTTTCGGGGCTATGAGTGGTGACGACCTTAACGCTATTGAAATCGGTTTGCTTCCTAAGATGAATCATGAAAGAGTTACTGTTTCGGAATTTCAAACATGGAGTGAGGAAACTTTTGGCGAACTGATGAACATGATGGCTAATGGAAAAATTGAAATGCAAAAGGGGGCTTTAGATGTTGAAAGAGAAACAACCTTGAATCTTATGTTTTTAGGTAATCCTCCCCATTACTACGACCCTGAAAAACACGAAGATAAATCAATGATGCTTGATGCTTTCGGACAATACACATTTCAAATTGTTTCAAGAATGACTTTGATATTTACTCAACTTTCTTTAAGTGGAGGTTCAGCAGTTGAAGAAATTAGAAATGCTATTGTTTCATCTATGGATGGAGATTATAGAGATTCCGATATGGCTGAAAGATTAGTTATTTGGAGAAGTTTCTTTAGGGAGTATCTAAGGTATGTTTCAAAAATGCAACCGAAATTGAGAGAATATATTCCAAGAATTAATAGCACTTATGATGAAATTGAAGCAAGACCACAATTTACACAAGTTTTTAATATTAGGGGTGCAACAGATAATAGAAAGTATCAAGAGTTTGCCAATCTTGTAAGGGCTTTCGCAAGGCTTCAAGGAGATAGCAAAATTAACTGGCATCACCTTTGCCAAGCAAGAGATATTTTTGAAATGAGTTTGCAAACTTTAACCGAAGAGTTCCCTCTCGCCTCTATGGTTGAAGGAATTACTACGGAAATAATTACTATTTACAAGAAACTACTAAACAGTTGTCCAATAGCAGATTCAATTAGTGAAATGAAAACACATATCAAATTTACTAACGACCAATTAGATATACTAATTAGAAGTGGAGCCATAACAAACTTTGATGATGGGAAGTTTTTCGTTAATAATGATTGGTTAGCAAAAGTTCAAGGAGGTGAATAATATGGTTACAGAAAGTAAAGAGGCTCTTGAAACTTGGCAATATCTAAGGTCAGCATATTATCCAAGATTTGTTGAAGGAATTACTCAATTGCCTTGGAATGAAAGATACGATGTTCTTAAAGAGATTCATGGTGATTGGGAAGCAAGAGGAGCAGACCCTGTAGAAGCCATGATGGAGTATATTTTTGAAAAAACATATTTTGCGATATTCTGTAAGGGTGTAGAAGTTTTGAAAGACGGGTCTTTTAAAATAAATAGGCTAATATCAAATAACTTAGGAAAGGTGGGAATCTTTGATGAAAGTTATTAAGTAGTAAAAAATTAATTGATTACTATGTCGTCTGCATTGTCACTTTTTTATGACCCTGTGTGGATAAAAAAACATTATGATAATATGCCAAAACCTTTGAAAGATGAGTGTTCAAAAAATGTAACATCATGGAATAAGGACACCCCTATCTCAAGCAAGGTATGGACCGCCTATTTAAGACATCCTGAATACCTTGAAAAATATATAACCTCAGGTAGGTATGGAGAATCAAAAAAATTAATTCCTAAACAAATGATAGAATATTATGATTGGATTTATGCCCCACTAATTGAAATTAAACCCGATTTAGAAAAAAAACTTAAAAGGGCATTATTTATGAAAAACTTGTCTGAAGGAGATGAGGAAGATGGAGTGGATAAGTATTATTGGAATCTTCACAAAATGCATTCGGGAGGAGCAGATAGAGTAAAAGAAATGCCTAATCAATATTCTTATCAAGCAAGGTGTCTTAATATGCTATTAAAAGATACCTATGATATTTCACAAGAAGATAAAGATGTTGTCCTAAAAACATTAGCCCATTTTGAAATGATAGATGTGTATGGCAAGGATACTAAGTTTGAGGATAAAGATATACCAAAATCCATTATTAATCTTTTGATGATTCCACCCATACCTCAAACTCAAACAGGTTGGTATAAAAAGATGTATGTAAATAAAAACGGATATATCCCTTTGTTTATATATGATTTTAACAATTCTAACGATAAATTCCTCAATTGGGTAACTAATCCTTTCGCTTAACTTTAAATAGGTAAAGCAAGAATGTTAGTTCATGGCTATAAAAATGTCGCCTCAGGCTCAACAAAGAGCCTTAAGAGCATTATCTCTTATGATTGATGAGGGGATGGGCATTATGAAGGCTTCTGCGGCGGCAAGGTCTTCAAGAAGGTCGGTTAAAAAATATATGAAACTCTTCGGAATTAAAACTAAAAAGGGTAAAAAGGGTAAATTAGTTATTGTTAAAAATTTACAACAAAGGATGCATGAATTCATTATGCACATGATGGCTGGAGATTCAGCCACATCAGCCGCTAAAAAAGCCAATACCCAAGTTAGAACTATGGCTAAACAAATAGTTGATGGAGAGGCAATTATTATTAAAGAGGGTAGAAAATGGCAACTCAATGCATATCCAATATACACACATAGCCTTGTCATATATGGCTACCTTGTAGATATGGAAGGAAAAATTCAAGGAAATTATGAAGAAGAAGATGGTGAGATAAGGTCGCCCGATGCCCCCGATATTTGGTGGCAAATTGATTTTGATGAGTTTAAGTCTACACTACCGGATTATGAAGTTGGAGAGTTCTATAAGGATGATATTGTAGATATGCTAAGGGAACAATTGGAACTTCCCTTAGTGGAAAATGAAACACTCGCTGAAAGATTTATGGGGAATGCTGATGTATTATCCGATGTGTTAGATGCAGGAAGATTAGATGATGATGGCAATTTACTTCTAACACCTTTAGAAAACATTTTAAGTAGGTATGATATTAAAATGAATGATTTTATAAATTATGGAGTAGATGATAATCACCCCTCAAGAGATATCACATATATTTCTAAGGGGAAATTGGGAATGGAAACTGCTAATGGCTTATTTCAAATATTCTTTGTAAAGGATGAGCCAGTAACTTATCCTGCCGATGGACCATTAGAGATAGAATTTACCTACAACCTCAGGGAAGAAAGGCTTTAAGTAGTTGAAAAGCGATTTAAAAATCATGGTAGCCTCAAAGTTAAAAAAACTGTGGGATGATTTACCGAATATGGGGAAGTTTGCATTAGGTGGAGTTGGAATCTTAGGAACTTTAATGCTTTTAGATAGTAATCCTAAACATTTAGGCGCAGAAGGTGATGAAGGAGAAGATTCAAATTGCTCAATTTGCGATAGACCCTATGCAATGAATAAAATTGGAATAGGGCTTATTGAGCATTATCTTAAAGAAAGTAATTATGCTACTTTGGGATGGAAATCTAAAGATAATAAGGAAGGCGTTGTAAGAACTGCGAGAAATATTGCGGGTTCGGAACTTTACCAATACGGAGATGGAGCATTAGAACATTATATCTCAGAAGGTAAAAAATCTAAAATTTATTCAAAAACTATTACTTTATTGAGGGCTTCAATAGTTCCTCAAATTATTGTAGGAGATGTGATGAACTTTATTGACTTATTAGATATTGATGATGTAGATACAACTCCTGATTACGATAGAGATTTTAAAGGGATGTGGGAAGCAGAAGTCTTTAATCATGAAGAACATGACGAAGTAGATGAACTAATTGAAGACCTTGATAAATTAACTGCTTTCTGTATCGCCTTTTTGCATGATGGAGCATATGGTGGAGAATCTCAAGGAAGGGAAATTATTGGTGAAGATTTGGAAGAAGAAAAGGTTTGGTATTTAGAAGGTTCAATTGAATTGAAATTTGTTTATGAAGAGGGAATTAACACATTCATTAGAGCATCTTATACCAATGACCCCGATAGCCCCGTAATATACCTCCCCCCTGCTAAGTTTATTAAAAGCAAGCCCGAAGATGGAAGAAGCGTCAAGTAAATTACTCAAATTTAATTTTAAGGGTAACGAGTGCTTTTTCCTTGTGCTTGGCTTCAACCATAACATCAATTTGATTACCATATAGGGACATAGGGCCATAAACAAGGTCGGAATGTGCAGGAGTAGGTTTAGATTCACCGGCATGAATAGTTTTAGACTCCGAATAGTGGACAACAGGTGTAACTCCAATAGGCCATGTAGAAATTGCCAATGCAAGAGCCTCTTGCTCAGTTTGACCCCCAGTATTAAAAATGTGGTGATGATAGTCAAAAACAATTGGGATGCCAATAACTTTGTGAATACTGTTGTAAAGGTCAAGTGTTGAATAAAGATTGGCTCTATCGTCATTCTCAACAGTAAGTCTTGCTTGTAGAGCAGGAGATAGGCTCTCAAATGCAACACAAAATCTTGCAAGTGCGGCAGAAGGCTCTCCATAAGCACCGCCAACATGGATATTAATCTTGTTGTATGCTGAAGGAGTAAAGCCCATATAATCAAACATTTTAGAATGGCATTCAAGTTCAAGAATTGCTTTAGACACAACTGCTGGATTGGGAGATGCAAGAACATTATAAGGGCCGGGGTGCGTAGTAATTCTGTGATTGAATTGAGTGGCATAATCACCAATTTCTTTGAGAAGAGAAATAATCAAATCACTGTCGGGCAAATCCTCAAGTTCGTAGCCCAATTCGGGGTGCGACCAAAAAGGAAAGATTTCGGAGGATATTCTAAAAAACCTTATACCCTCTTCTTCGTTATGGTGCATAATGGTTAATAGGTCGTGTAGGTTGGCTTGAATTAGTTCCGATAGGTAGGGCATACCCTTCTCTTCAAGAGTAGCCTTTCTAAGCGTTCTATTGGTGAAAATACCCTGTTCTCTAAGTTCCATGTTGATACAAGCATATCCGAGCATGATATAAGCCTGTTAGAAGACGCATATAAAGATGTCGGTTATTAACACCAATACATTAATAAGCCCGTATCATTACCAAGTATCATGGCGAGTTTTACACAACACCCTCAGTATGCACCTGTCACGATATGTCATGTAGACGGCGGGATGGCTTGGTGTATCCAAAAAAATAATGTTGTCTATATGGCGAATGTTTGGGTTCACCCCGATAAAAGAGAGCAAGGTGTTGGCAAAAATATGATGGCTAAAATTAGCAATCATTTTGCACCCATTCCAATACATACCGACTATGTTCCCGATTCTAAACCGTTTTGGGAAAAGATGATGGCAGAAGGAATTATAGAAAATATAATTCATGAAGAAATTGACTTTGAGTGGATTAAAGGTTAAATAGGTAAAGGATTTGTTTTCAAGTATGTCTAAAATAATTTGTGGAGATACTATTAGAGAGATGGAGAATTTGGAATCTAATTCGGTTGATGTGATTATTACATCACCACCCTATAATCTAAAAAACTCTACTGGGAATGGGATGAAGGATGGGAGAGGGGGTAAGTGGTCAAAGGCAAAATTGATGGAAGGCTATAATAACCATGATGATAATATGAGTCACAATGACTATGTTGTTTGGATTAGGGATTGCTTAAAAGAAATGTTTAGAGTTTTAAAGCCTACTGGTGCAATCTTTTTTAATCATAAATTTAGGGTTCAAGGAGGGCTTATGCAAAATCATGAAGAAATGCTCAAAGGTTTTAATGTTAGGCAAATGATAATTTGGCAAAGGGCTGGAGGTATTAACTTTAACCAAGGGTATTTTTTACCAACTTATGAAGTGATTTATGTAATGCCTAAAATTGCCAAGGGAAAAAATTCGTTTAAACTTAAGCAGGGTGGTAATAAAATAGGAGATGTTTGGAAAATTAATCAAGAAAGGAATAATCCACATCCTGCACCATTTCCTAAAAAATTGGTAGATAATATATTACAATCCTGTGTGGGAAATTTGGTTTTAGACCCTTTTGCAGGTTCAGGAACTGTGGCTATAGCGGCTATAGATAATGGATGGGATTATATCTGTATTGATAATTCACCAGAATATTGTTCTCAAATCAATGAAAGAATCTCCCTACATTCAAAGGATTAAAGGTTAAATAGGTAATACACCAATCATAACATATGGAATATGATGCATACATTGATTTTCTACAAGATGAATGCAATTCCGTTTATGAAGTAGCCGAGTCTGCAAGAAGTAAAGGGCATGACCCTAAAAACTTTGTAGAGATTCCTCAAGCACACGATTTAGCAGATAGGACTCAAAAACTTTTGAAGTTCCTACATACGAGAGATACGGCTACCCAAATTAGAGAACTTACTAAAAAGTATGACGGAAATAGAGAATTAGTCGCACTTCAAATCGGAAAAATTGTTTCTGCTGAATCATACCTTTATGGTGATGCTAAAAAATGTCCCGAATGTAAAGGAAAAGGCATAATAAAACAGGACTGGAGAGAATCGGAATGTAGGGTTTGCGAGGGTAAAGGGTTTGAAATATCTTGTAGCAATCTACCACCTTGGCAGGAAACATTAGATGCGTTTAGTAAGGTGGAGGAGTTTAAAGATAATAAAAAAGTTCCTTTGGCTATATATCATGGAGTTTGTGCTGGTTTAGCCGTATTAACTGAGGGAATTTTGGTTGCTCCGCTTGAAGGGGTAGTTTCAGCATCTTTAATGAAAAATGCAAATGGAACTGAATGCGTTTCAATATCATTTGCTGGCCCTATTAGGTCTGCGGGTGGAACTGGGCAAGCATTATCAGTATTAATTGCAGATATCATTAGAAGAAGTTTTAATATTAGTAAATCTGTTGTCACTAATAATGAAGTTGAAAGATATAAAGAAGAAGTTTCAATTTATGCAAGAGGTTTGCAATATAGGCCTTCTAATCCACAATTAGAAATAATTGCTAAAAATTGTCCTATCTATATTGATGGAGAGGGCGTTGGTAATGAAGTAACTGGGCAAAGAGATTTGCCAAGAGTTTTAACTAATAAAGTTAGGGAAGGGGCAATTCTTGTAATGTGCGAGGGTTTAGTTCTAAAAGCCCCTAAGATTATGAAGTATGTTAAAGAATTGCAATTAGATGGGTGGAGTTGGCTGGAAGATTTCATCGCTGATAAGAAACAAGATGGTAAAAATGAGATTAAGCCCTCTTCAAAATATGTGAGTGATGTGCTTGCCGGAAGACCTATCTTTGGAATGCCTATGCAAGAGGGGGGATTTAGATTGAGATATGGGAGAAGTAGGTTGGCTGGCTTGGCTACTACTGCGGTTCATCCGGCAACTATGAAGGCATTATCCGGCTTTATCATTACCGGAACGCAGATGAAATATGAAAGACCGGGTAAGGCAACCGTTACTACTCCTTGTTCGGAAATTGATGGACCTTATATTCAATTTAAAGATGGGAGTGCTAAAAGAATAACGGATTCCGAAGAGTTGCCTGAGGGTATGCCAATTGATGTTGATTGGCCTATTGAAAAGATTTGGGATTTAGGAGATTTATTAGTTCCAGTTGGGGAGTTTTTAGAAAATAACCATCCAATTATGCCTTCACCATATGTTCACGAATGGCATGAATTATTAACCGACAATTATCCACAATCTTTTGAAGAGGCTTTAAATCAATGTAATTCATTAAACATTCCTATGGCTCCAGAATATGTTGCTAATTATACTGATGTTTCGGCAGATGAATTGTGTAGGTTTGCTAAAGCAGTATCCATTTCAGTATGTCAAGGTGAAATACAAGTTCCTGCTAAAAATTTGACTACCGCTTATAAACTAAATATTGATGTTGAATTAGTAAATGGAAAATACATTTTGTCCGGCAATGAAATGGCCGTTTTTGCTAATAATCTTAAGAAGTTGAAACAAGTAATTACAATTAATATGAATATTTATAAAGATTCTTTAGAATTATTGAATGATATTAGTGATTACGAAATTAGGCCTAAAGTGACTTATAGAATTGGGGCAAGAATGGGAAAGCCGGAAGGTGCAAAGTTAAGAGAAATGAAACCTGCTATACATACTTTATTCCCTCTTGGTCATGATGTAGGAAGTCAAAGAAAGATTACTGATGCAATTAAAAAAGAAACTACTTCTCAATGGGGAATTAGAAGTTGCGTAGTTTGTGATGTTGAAACACATTTGGGAGTTCATTGTGGCGAAAATACCTTGTTTAAAGAAACTTTGTATGGTAAGCATGATATAGGAACTTTGTGGAAAGATGCAAAATCTAAAGCCGGAATTTATGCCGATATCCCTGTAAAAGGGACTAAAGGAATGACTTCCGCAGAAAAATGTCCTGAAAATATGCTAAAAGGAGTATTGAGATATCAAAATGACATTTCAGTTTTTAGAGATGGAACTATTAGATTTGATATGGTTGATATTACAATGACTCATTTTAAACCAAGTGAGATAGGCCTAACAGTAGATAGGGCTAAAGAGTTGGGATATCAAGTTGATTCGGATGATGAAGTTGTAGAATTATTTCCTCAAGACATTGTTGTTTCAAGAGATTGTGCTGAAGTAATGCTTAAAACAACTCAGTATGTTGATGATTTATTGGTTAAACTTTATGGACTTGAGCCGTTTTATAATTGTAAAACAGTTGAAGATATGTTTGGACACTTATGCATGGGTCTTGCACCGCACACATCAGGAGCAATTCTTTGCAGGTTGATTGGAGTGGCTAAAATTAAAGGCCATTATGGACATCCTTTTTTCCATGCCGGAAAGAGAAGGAATTGTGATGGAGATATTGATTGTGTATTGTTGTTGTTGGATGGGTTGATTAATTTTAGTAGGTCATTTTTATCCACATTTAGAGGTGGTCAAATGGATGCCCCTTTAATTCTTACAACTAAACTGAATCCGAGCGAGATTGATAAAGAAGCGTTAAATGTAGATATAAATTGGAAGTATCCTGTTGAGTTTTATGAGTTATCTCAGAAAACACCGAATCCCAAAGAAGTTTTAAAGGTAGGTATTACTACTGTAGAGAGCGTCTTAGGGACTGAAAAAGAGTCAAGAGGGTTCGGCTATACCCACGATACAAATGATTGCGCTGAGGGGCCTAAAAACAACCCATATAATACCTTGGAATCAATGAGGCAAAAAACTATGGTGCAATTCGCTTTAGGAACTACTTTACACTCCGTAGATAATAAAGAACAGTCAAGTAAATTGATTGACAGACATTTAATTAGAGATATGAGAGGTAATTTAAGAGCCTTTGGTCAGCAAAAGGTTAGATGCACCAAATGTGGAGAGTCCTATAGAAGACCCCCTATTAATGGTCAGTGTAGAACGATTATAGATAAAAAGAAAGACCCGTTTAAGGGTGAGGAAATAGAGGTGCTTTGCCCCGGAAATATTATCCTTACTGTAACTCAAGGGTCAATTAAAAAGTATGATGGTTTAATGGGTGAATTAGTTGAGAAATATGGT
>VMHT01097568.1_pt1 | contig 13754 bp, 4 predicted proteins | sample 4693611 | NCBI WGS metagenome assembly VMHT01 (sample SAMN12280063, study PRJNA550983) | marine metagenome | isolation source: seawater sampled from same location over 5 years 0.02-0.2 micron viral filtrate | place: USA: collected off the coast of southern California halfway between the port... ... | reverse complement strand
GGGCCAGCAGCGGCAAGTCTTGTTGGAGCGGCAGGAGCTACAGGAGCTACGGCTACCGCATTAAGTGGTGCACTAGCAAGCGCAGGAGGGACAGCGATCACAGGTGGTGATACTAATGACATCTTAAAGTCTGCTTTAATGGGTGGTGCAGGTGGGTATGCAAAAGGACTCAATGCCGTAGCAAGCAGTACGGCTCTTGCCGCAGAAGGAGCTATAGCAGGTAGTGAACTAGCATTAGCTGCGGAGGCCGCTGCAAAAACTGCCGATACATTCGGCAAGGTAGTACAAGGAGCCAAGTTTGTAGACGCTGCGATAGATGGAAACATAGCAGGTGCTGCGGTCTCTGCGTTCGGCCCCGATATTACTAAAGTAGCGATGGACAAAGTGGGGTTAGACAAAGAGTTCTTAGGTGGGTACAACATAAACCAAGACGATGCTGTTGCAGGACTTGTTAAAACAGAACTTGAACTAACAAAAGGCACCGATTTTGGTGATGCCATAGCTAGGGGCTTTGGTGAGTACATCATGGAAGGCGGTGCACTCAGCCCCAACGACGTAGGTACCCCTGAGTTTATTAAGAAAATAGGCGATGCGATAAAAGAAAGCGGCAGTATGTTTGACGATGCGATCCTACAACCTGTTAAGGGCTTTGTAGAGGGCACCGTTGAGGTATTAGGCGATGTAGCAGAGCCTGTGGTTGATATAATTGAAGACGTGGCAGGTGCAGTGGTGGACAAAGCGCCCCTTATAGAGGATGCAGTTAAAGCCACAGGTTCAGCGATAGAGGATGTTGTTAAGCCCATAGTCGATCCGATAATAGACGCCGCACCTGTTGTAGAGGATGCAGTTAAAGCGGTGGGTTCTACTGTGGACGACGTAATCCTACAACCAGCAAAAGAGTTAGTAGAAGACGTGATAGAGGCTGCACCTAGTGTCGATGTTGACCTACCCAAGGTTGATCTACCTAGACCTAGCGTATCTAGACCTAGACCTACACCTACACAAGCACCGTCACGCACCCCTTCCATCGTGCGTACTCCCGGCATTATCGAAGAGCGTGGGGCTGAATTGTTTGATCTTGGTGAGCAGCGAGGGAGAAAGGTAGACCCTGTAGCTGCATACCTAGCCAATATCACGGGTGGTATGGCAAATGGTGGTGCGGTCAGAAGTTCTTATGGTAATCTTGACGAGCTGCTACGTATAGTCGGAGGCAAGTGATGAGCAAATTTGATATTGATGCGTTTATGAGTTCGCTCGACACACCCGACGTAGGGGCTACTACAGACCCCGACTATAGTTTCGATGCTTATATGGACGATGTGGGCGGTAGTTATAGTGATACAGGGCTTAATTTAGATTTTCTCACTGATCCTGACTCTTATTCCGCTAAGTTTGACGATGATGGCTTCAACTTAGATTTTCTTGATAATATTTTTGGTACAGATGGCGGCTTCAGTGACGATGTTTTTAGCGATACTTCTAAGCTAAAAGCTGCCTTAGAGGCAGCACAAGGAGGCTCTGAAGGGGAAAAACCCAATGCTTTCCAAAATCTAGTGAGTTCGTTTTTCCCACAAAGTCAGGGGTCTGGCGGTGCTGGCGGGTTACTTGAGCTACTAGGCCCACTAGCCCTAACCAGTTTCTTAAAAGACCGTGGTGCATTTGATCCTGATATAGCACCTGTTGGCTACCAAGGCAGCATTCCCGAATACACCGCAATACGAGAACAAGTTACAGGTAGAGACGATACAGACCGTCGCCCCGGCAGTGGTGGCAGACGCTATTTCTCTGACACCATGTACGCCAAGAAACCTGAAGGGCAGCAGCCTATGTCTGTTGAAGAGGCTCAAGCTAAAGCCAAGGCACAGGCAGCAGGGTTTATGGAAGGCGGTTCAGTGCTACAAGGCGGGGGTTACCTAGAGGGTGTTTCTGACGGACAAGCAGATCTTATACCCGCCGATATAGATGGCGTACAAGAAGCACGATTAAGTCACGGTGAGTATGTGTTGCCTGCCGATTTGGTAGCCATACTGGGCAATGGTAACTCTGATGCAGGTGCCGCAGCACTGGACGATTTTATGTCCACAGTACGTAAGAAAGCCACAGGCACGCCGAAACAACAGAAAAACATCGACGCAGATCAAGTGCTTGCGATGTTATCCAAGAGGATGGCGTAGACTATGAGTGGACTTGAAACAGTAGTAGATCCCAACAGCCCCGTAGGGGAACTTTCTGGGACTAATCAAGGGTTGTCCGAATTTGCTGGCCCCTATGTCGGTGAGATGCTTGGTAAAGCAAAAGCACTTGCTGATACGCCCTATCAAGCCTACGGTGGCCCACTTACTGCCGGTGCTAGCGGCCTACAAGATATGGCTTTTGCTGGCTACGCTGGTTTAGATCCCAACCAACAAACGGGCATAGGTTCTTTTGGCGGCGACATGACCGCTGGTGGCACATTTGGTTTTGGTAGTGCAGCGGGTCAAGGATACTCACCGGGGTTTACCGCTGGTTCTGCCGATTTATCTGGCATGCAAGCAGGTAGTTTTACTGGGCAAGCTGCACAACAGTACATGAACCCCTACCTACAAGCTGCATTAGAACCACAACTGCGCGAAGCCTCTAGGCAGGCAGAAATGCAACGTATTGCAGATGCAGGTCGATTGTCTCGTGCAGGTGCTTTTGGTGGATCTCGTCAAGCTATTATGGAAGCAGAGGGCGGGCGTAACTTAGGGCAACAACTTGCCGATATTACCGGCAGGGGCTATTCCGAAGCATTTAGTCAGGCACAACAACAATTCAATACTGAACAAGACATGCGTCAGCGTATTGCTGAAGTCGGCTTAGATCAGTTTAACAAAGAACAAGCTGGCCTACGTACTGATGAAGCTGCACGTCGTGGTCAGTTTAACGTAGAAGCTGGGCGACTCTCCGAGTTTGATGAACGCCGTAGGACACAGTTTAACGAAGAGCAACGTCGAGAGATAGAACGACAAGAGCGAGAACGTGAGCAGTTTAACGAACAAGAACGCCGCAGGATCGCAGCAGAGGAAGCTGACCGTCGCTATGGCCTCAGTGCACTACGTGATATGCGTGGTGCTGGACAAGAACAACGAGGTATTGAGCAAGAAGGCATTACCGCTGATTACTTGCAGTACCAACAAGAACAACAGTATCCATACGAACAGCTACAGTTTATGCAATCTATGCTACAAGGTCTGCCAATTACTGCCACATCTCGTCAGTTTGTTGAACCCGGAGGGTTCCAAGACTTATCTGGTGGTTTAGGCGGGCTTCTCGCACTACTGCGCGGTACTTAATTATGCTAGACAATCCTCTCAGTCAAATCGAACGCACGAAAGACGCTTATATGGGTAGACCCCAAGAGCTGCAAAAACGTGCCAACATGACCAAAGAACTGGTCGATTTGCTTGCTATGCAGCAACTCAAAAAAGACCTTGATGCAGTGAAGCGCAACCAAGCCATGCAAGCGCAAGGCAACCCTGCGACGATCAAAGATCAAATGCAGCAGGGGCTTATGGGCGAGTACCGCCAACAAGCTGCCAAAGAAATGGGCGTAGGCCCAAGCGAAATGGACACTGTAAATCGTGCACAACAAGGCATCTCTCAAGGTGGCCCACGTATGCCACAGGGCGCTCCACAACAGATGCCACAGCAGGCACAAGGTGTTATGAGCCAAGCACGTCCAGTGCAGCTAGCTGGCGGCGGTATTGTCGCGTTTAGTAAAGCTGGAAGTGTGCAAGTGCCAGAAGGGCTAGGCTCAGATGAACTAGCTGACTTCTTACGATCTACTCTTAGAAAACAGGGGGGTAGTGCTAATTATCAAGCATTAGAGTTCAAACGTCTTATGGGTGAGGGGGGCTTTGACCCGTTAGGTAGACCTCTCGAAGAAGAAAAAACAGATCCACAAGGCTCATCAGGTACAAGACGTAGAAGAGCAAGAGCAGGTTTACCTCAACTAACGGCAGGCAACGCAACAACGCCTAAAAGCCCTAATACTTTGGGCCTAAATGCACAAATAGACGCTGAATATGAAAAGCAAGGTATAGCAAGACCTAGATATGCGCCCGCACCTAATGTAGCTCAACGACAAGAAGAGTTTGAAACACGTAGAAGTGAGGCACAGCAAAGGGCTGAACAACGTGAGAAAGAAAAGTATGAAGCTAGCATGCAAGGGCAGCTTGATGCGGTAAGAACCTCCGGCATCGCTGCGGGTATATCTCCTTACCAGTTAGATGAAACACAACGAACCCAAGCGGAAAGCGAGCTAGAGCTAGATGCTGACAAGAGAGGACTTGCTGCTGTAGAACGCATAAGAGGTCTGTCAAAGATGGGCGAAAACGAAAAGCTGCTTGAAAACATGCAGAAGCGTGTACAGGCAACTTATGATGAAACCGCCCCATCACGTAGAGATAACCTTATAGATTTACTTACCGCTGGTGGTAGAGGTGGTATTACTGGTGTAGGTGTACGTGATAGGCAACTACGTGACGCTGCGACAGAACGTCGTAGACAGTTAGATCAAGATGTAATGGGTATTCAAGCAACTACCATAGAGCTTAATCGCAACTTTGGTGCCGATGCCGCGAAAGCATATGCTGATGCAGAAGCCAATGTAATTGCACAGAAGCAAAACGCACGTAACTTCCTACAGAACGCTGAACAGGCAGAAGTAGCGAGCTTGATGGACAAAGCACGTCTAACGATGGACGAGCAGCAAAATGTACGTCAGTTGTTTAGTGACCAAGAACGCAATCGACTACTAGCAGAACAAATAACCGGCGACAACATGCGAGCACTAGCCAAAGATGTGTCTACTGCAAAAGCTAGAGTTCTTGAGGCACGCAGCAAAATCTTTGAATCAGTGCGGTTACAAAGTAGATATAATGACCTTGACACGTTAGACCCATCAGATTCTGATGACGCACGTAAGAAAAAACTATTAGAAGACGAATTAGCCGCTGAAGTAGCAGCGCGAGCAGCCGACTTAGATAAACTTGGGGACGAGTTAACTGTTCGGCAACTTAAGTTAGATCAAGCGCGACAAGCGCAACAGGAGCGGCTAACTCCCCGCGAAGAAATTACACTTTCTCCTGAAGCTCAGAAGGCTATGGCAAGCGCCGGAGGCTAATTAAATGGCAACAGTAGCGCAGGCTAGAAAAGCCATAGAGGTGTTAGAAGCTCGCGGCGATATAGCCGGAGCCGCTGCTATTCGAAGGGATCTGAGTGCTGCCGGACTATCTGCTAGCACTACAGACTTTGAAGCGCAGGTTGCCGCAGAACGCCAGCAAAGGCGTGAACGAGAAAAACAACTCCGACAAGAAAGCCTAGAACGCCGTACCGAACTAGCTGAACTCGAACGCGGTTCACTTGCTAGAGGCATAGACATCGGCACCGATATTATAGGGCAGGCCACAGGCTCTACTCTTGAAGGTATTGGTGGGGTGCTTGGGCTAGAAGGGCTTGAGCAATACGGCGCTGAAGTCGCTCTTGAAAATGAAGCAGACGCACAGCGCAAAGCACGGTTCCAAACCAGATTCGACGATATTGGTGGTATCGGAGACTTTGGATCTTATCTTGGCGGTATAGCCGCAGAAAGCGCACCACAGATGGGTGCAACCCTTGCTGGTGGTATAACAGGCGCAAAACTTGGCGCTACTCTTGGCCCGATAGGTGCGGGTCTGGGAGCGTTGGTAGGCGGTGTTGCTGCTAGCCTACCGTTTTTCTATGGTATGAACCGCGAAAGACAAAAAGAAGCTATAGACCAAGGGCTAAAAACCGAAATAGACGAAGGTGCAGCAGCGTTAACTGCCATTCCACAAGCCACACTCGATGCCATTCTTGGGCGTTTGTTTGTCGGTAAGCTAGGTCTTACGAACCGCGCAGTAGGCGGTGGCGGTATATTTACCCGTGGTGTTAAAGGAACTGCGGCTGGTGCCGTAATAGAAGCACCTACAGAACTGGGGCAGCAAGTTTTAGAACGTGCACAAGCTGGGCTACCTCTAACCAGTGAAGATGCTATCGCAGAGTACCGTGAAGCAGCTATAGCTGGTGGTCTGTTAGGTGGTTCTATACGAGGTACCGCTACTGTAGCTGGTGGCGATGTCGCCGCTAGAGAAGACGCACAGAAAGCAAAAGAAGAAAGAGACGCTGCTGCCAGACGCGCCGAAATCGAAGCTACACTAGCTGAAGAAACTGCTGTTGAGACAGAAGCAGCGGAACGACAAGCAGAAGTAGAACGCCGCATACGAGAAGGCGAACCCGGACTTGCCGCTATCACTAGACCCGCACCTCCTGTCGTAGAGACCACGACGGAAGAAGCAGTAGAGGGAGGCGCACCTCCTGTCGTAGATGACGAAGCAACAGCCGCTGCTGACATCGTGTCCACAACCGTATTTGAGCGCGAGGGTCAGCCGACTGAAGTAATTACCAAGACGCAGGCAGAAGTTGACGAGGAACGACGTAAGATTGCGGAAGGTATAGAAGCTACAGAAGCACCACCTCTTGTTACGTTCATAGACAATAAGTTCTTCGACGACATGGGGTTCGGTAAAACAGCGAAGATACGTAAAGAACTTACAGGTAAAGACCTTACAGACTCAGATGTTCGGGATGAGCTAAGAAGAGCCGCTGCCAAGACTCGTAGCGAAAAGAAGCTAGAAATACAGACTAATCTGGAAGAAGCATTCAAGAAACAAGAGGCAGCAGATGACCAGCAACGTGATATACCTACCGATACCGAAGGAGAGTCTGTCGCAACAGGAAGTGGAGCAGGCACTGCGGTTGATCTACAGGGCGTGGGAGTCACAGCAAGCGGTCAAGATTCCGTGGCAACTGATGCACTTGACGGAACAACAGTGGGAGGTGTTGGAAGAGGCGTTGGACGACCTGTTACTGGAGCAGACGGACAGTCAGATACATTAACAGAGCAAAATGTAGATGAACTTCAAAATGAGTTTACAAAACTTTTTAACATCGTTGACAGAACTCCCGAACAAGAAGCTAAACTTTTAGAGATAATTTCTGTAGCTAGAGCAGAGTTTGCCCAGCGTCAAAAGCCACCCGAAGGTACGCGAGAAGCAAGTTTAGAGCTTGAAGAAGGGGCAGCTACAGAAGAGCAGGCAGCGATAGACGCGGAGACAGAAGCAGAAGCTAACGAGATTCTTGACTACATACAAAAGCGCCGTACAGAAGAGGACGAGTTTAAGCCCACATCTGCGAAGATAGCTCCGTCATTAGCTGACCCTAATAACGTAAGAACGCAACAGATACGCGAGTTTCATGCGGACAGGGTGGCAGAAGCAAAAGAAGATGGTGTAGAGCCTCCTACACTGGCGCAGTCAAGGGACGAGTTTACGGTACAGGAAGGCTTAGACCCTAATGTACGTAGGGTAGAAGGTACTCGCTACTCTGCCGTAGGCGATGCGGGTTTTGTAATAAACGAAGACGTAGCCGCAGGTAAAATGACAGAGCAGGAGCATGTCGCTGAATCTGACAGACTGCTAAGGGAAACAAAGGGTGGCACTCTAATTGATGCCGTCAAGAACATAACGCGCAATGCTAATAATCCGTTTGAACGGTTAATAGCGACTAATGTGTCCAAGCTGATGCAGCGCATGATAGATATGGGTTACAAATTTGAGTACAACGTCCAAGAGTTAGATTATAACAATGTAACTATAAACGGGATTAAAGGCGCTAGAGGACTAGCAAGTATTCGGAACGGCGCTATGCGGGTGTCAATTGCGCGTACAAAAGACCCTTTGGCCCTAAACAATGGGCTTACTCATAAGACGGTACTACACGAAGCAATACATGCGGTGACTCGCCAGCTCATATCCGCAGGTAATAAACGTTCGTTTCCAGAGGGCACTAAGTTAAGAAAAGACGTTACCGATCTGTATGACTTGACCAATGCAGTAAGAAGGTACTTCAAGGGGCGCTTGAGAGATGTCCGTGAAGGGCGAATGGCTGAAGAAGATCTATTGGCAGTTGAGCGAAGCATACTCAGAAAAAACGCATTGGATAATCCCGATGAAATTCTTGCGTGGACGCTCACAGACAGAGAAGTGCAAGAATTCATGGACACTGTTCCCTACGACACACGAACTGGGGATATAGGCACTGAAGGTAAAGGCACGATAACGTTGTGGGAAGCCCTCGTAAACGCACTACGTAAGCTGTTAAACCTGCCACCTAAAGACAACACCGCCCTGAACGAACTGCTACGAGTGCAGAACAACTTACTTGCACCTGACACAGCGGACATACAAACAGCAGGGAAACTAGAAGGTCTGCTACCTAGATTCTCACAGATTGACGACAACCCCGCTCTGGTTAGTAGGCCAGAAAAGATGGCATCTCAAGTCTTAGACGGTGGCTTGAGGAGTGTCCCCGTACTTACCTCTAAGGGCGTACAGCGAGTACGGGACGTTGTTTCCGACTCTTCACTAGCAGATTCAGCCAAGAGCTTTGCCCTAAGCATCCTCAGTCTCAACGGCCTAGAGATGGTCGCCAAGAAGTACGTACCTAAGATTAGCAAGGTCAGAGACCTAGTGTTGCGAGAGGGTGGGCGACTGCAAGAAATCAAGCGTCCTGTGGACGCAACCATCAGTAGGATTTCTGCCTTCGCTAAAGACAACAAAGACAAGGTAGATGTCCTCAACAGGATCATGCCGTATAGCTCTCTAGTCGGCGTAGACCCGTCTAAAGACAGAAAGACGTATGAAGAAGACGCTGACAAGTTAGCCGAATACGATGCTATGCACGCCAAGGATGGTGACTGGACTGCATTGGGTGAAGACGGGCAGAAGATCTATAAGATCGTTCGCAACACATACAAAGGTCTGTACGACGAAGTAGCTAAAGTAATAAAGGTGCGCTTAGATGCTACAGACCTAGACCCAAAGAAACGTAAGAACGTCTACGATGAACTGATTAACAAGTTATACAAAAACGTAACGATTGACCCTTACTTTCCCTTAATACGTGAAGGTTCATACAGACTAGAGTACACAGCTACTGACCCCAAAACAGGTCAGGCAGAATACTTCACAGAGTCGTTCGAGACTAAGCGTGAACGTCGAGAAGCTATGGCAGAACTAGAAGCTATGGCGGACGAAATAAGTCTCAAGGACTTACAACCGTTTGAGGGGGACACTTCACCTAGCTACAACAATGCTCCCTCTGGGTCATTTGTAAACAATGTGCTTGGGGTGTTAAGTGCAAACAAGGTAGAAGCGGGCGTACAAGACGAGATCATAAAACTGTTTTTGGACACACTGCCAGAACGATCATTTGCACAGTCATTCAGACGCCGTGAAGGCTACCGTGGTTTCGTAGGTGACCCCGCAAATCTGCGAGACGCCAAGTATCCTAGCCACGACATGGTACGTGCGTTACGTATCAGGACTGCTTCTGTGGCACGACAAATTGTGCGTATGGAGTTCGGGGCAGAATTTTCAAAGGTGCAAGCAGAGTTAAAAGAAGACTACAAAACCTATAACAAAAACCCAGATGTACCTGAAGGCGATAAGCAGGCGGCAAGGCAGTACCTCGAAGAAATAGAGAAGCGAATCGCCTTCGCTAAAAACCCCGATGTAGAGGACTGGGCCAAGAACCTCACTACATTCGGTTTTGCTATGACTCTTGGCCTTAACCTGTCATCTGTACTGGTCAACTTCTCCCAGATACCTATGGTCATTGCACCGCACCTAGCCAGCACTCAAGGAGATGACGGCGAATACTTCGGTTACAGCGATACGCTGAGTGCCATAGGCGAAGCGGTAAGGCTGTTTAAGAACGCAGGCAAAACTGACGAGAACATTAAATACTTGCCGTTCATCAAAAGGCGTGAAGCTCCAGTTGAGGCGGTGGGGCCAGACGGTACCGAGCAAACTATGGTTCCTGCTGCACCGTCTATAGATAACTACGATTTTAATGCCGAAGGTATACCGCCAGAGATAAAAGAGTTTGAGATTCTAGCTAAAGTGGCTGAAGAAAAAGGCCAGCTAAACAGATCCATCATGTACGACACACTAGACATGGAGGAGATTGACAGCGTACGAGGAAAGATTGGCGCAGTCTCCGGGTTCATGTTTCATCATGGTGAGCGTATGACACGTCAGGTGGGGCTTGCTGCGGCGTTCCGTTTGAAAGTGGACTCCATGAAGCGTGCCAACAACAACTTGTCTAAAGCGGACTTCAAGGCTTTGTCAGCCGAAGAGAAGGCTAACCTCAAGTTGAGTGAAGCCGAGTACCGCGAAGCTGCTGACTTCGCTATCTACGAAGTAGAGCTTACTAACGGTGGTACCGCCGCTGCCTCTGCACCGAGAATAGGTCAGAAAAACATCGGCAAAGTCGCTTTCTTGTATAAGCGATACGGTGTACAGATGATGGAGCTTCTATACAAGCTAGGCATAGGTTCCATACGAGGCACGCCAGCAGAAAAAGCACAGGCACGTAGGCAACTGGCTGGTGTGTTTGGTGGTTCGATGCTGGTTGCAGGTGCTCAAGGTCTGCCGATGTACGGCGTGGCTGCTATGGTCTATGACATGTTTAAGGGTGATGAAGACGAAGATTTTGACACCGTAGTTCGTAAAACTATGGGAGAAGAACTGTTCAGTGGTATGGGTAACGCCGTACTCGGCGTAGACGTTGCGAGTCGTATGGGCTTGTCTGACCTAGTGTTTCGAGACCGGCTTATCGAAAAAGACCAGCCGTTCTTATTTGATCTAATAGAAACCCTCGGTGGCCCTGTAGTCGGCGTGTCAATGCAGATGGAGCGAGGCTACGACAAAGCTATCGGTCAGGGAGAGCTTGCTAGGGGGGTAGAAGCAATGTCTCCCGCTGCTATTCGCAACGTACTGAAGACGGTGCGGTTCTACGAAGAGGGCGCTAGAACTCAACGCGGCGATGCCATTGTAGATGATATATCCGCACCTCTGCTTGTCATGCAATTCTTTGGTTTTGCCCCAGCGGAATACACCAGACAACTAGCAGAGAATGCTCAACTCAAGAAAATATCTGGTAGGGCTGCTAAACAACGTACTAACTTGTTACGTAAATACTACGCAGCCGTGCGAAGTGGCGATACCTCTAGAGCACGTAGCATACGCGAGGATATGAACGAGTTTAATCGAACCTATCCTAGTGTACGTATTACGCCAGATACGATTAAACGGTCTATGGCGCAGCACATGAAAACGTCGAAAAAGATGCACTATGGCGTGACTATCAACCCAAGGATGATGTCAGACATGCGCCAGAGCGCGTCTGAGTACGATGATACTTTGACCATATGGGACAACTTGGGGATGTAAAAACCCCCCTACCGTAGGAAGGGGTGCTACGGCAGAGGGGCGGATGGAGATAAGACTCAACAGGAGGAGACCGACTGACCTTATCGGAGCGGATCGTATCACACCAATCTCCAAACACGAACACCTAAAAACGCACCTTCTAAGACGCCCTTAGCCCGTATATCCCACTCCATCTCGTCCACGCAGATGCGTTTAACTTGCTGCATAGCCTTATCTGTATCGACGCACGGTATGAATACCGAACTGCCTACCACCATAGCTCCCCAATCTACGACGATACGTACCCCATCAGGGTTCAAGTCGCGTGTCTTGAGGGCTATGTCTGCCACTGTGGCGCTGTTTTCTTTGCCTTGCCGTCTACTAAACGATAACGGTATGTGATGTTGTACACCGCATGAGCTTTCAGGCCGGTGGTCTTAGCTATCTCTGCACGTTTCTTACCCTTGGCGTACAGAGCTAACACCTGCTCTATCTCGTACTGCGAGTACGTCGGCTTCTGCTTTAGGCTTCTGTTGTCGTGCGGAGAGGAAGTAACGTTCCTAAACTTCTTCCCCAGCTCCGCTGCTTTCTTCTGCGCCTGTATCGCCGCCATGAATGTTGTCGTCATATAGGTTGTCCTCGCTCACAGTAGTTTCTCCAAACAAGTTACAGTCAACAGCTATCACTCGCATGTTGGGTATCATTGACCCTGCATGAGTGCCCTTTCCAAGCCGCATCTGCACACGTTTCCCACCCATGCTCTTCATCATGCCTTCCACTAAGGCACTGTAATTCACCTGATGTGTCGCACACCAAGACTTCAAAAACCTCGGTACGACATACGCCTTCTTGGTGTCTGTCTCATACCGCGCCACTAGCTTACCCTTCGGCAGTGCGTCTGGTATGACGATAGAGTCCAGCCCATTGCCAGAGTTGCTACGTAAATCATCCGTGCTCTTGAGTATCAGCACATTGTTGTAGTTCTCGGTAAGGTAGTCGCTCAATGTCTGTTCGATAGACACGCCCATGTCACCCACCGACTCTAGGTTGTCCTTCAGTAGCTTCACAACCCACTTGCCAAGTGCTTTCATATCGTAATCAATAAGTCCTAGTTCATTCGCAATGTACGCACCAGCTAGTGTGGTAGCGGCTCCGGCAGACCAAAAGCGGTTCTCCGCTGTAAGCCCCGCTGCTTTGTCAATTTTACGCTGCATGTGAAAGACTAAGTTCCGCACGTCTTCTAGGTTCTGTATGACATATTGAATGTAGATCGGCCCCGCGTGCCCATAGTTTTCTGTTATGGATATATCGAACTTATCGGTCTCTCCCTTCTCCTCCGTGCTATCGAACACACGTTGCGCTCTCCACTCCAGTATCCTCTGCGCCTCTGCTTTCGGCGCTTGCTTGTCCGCTGAAATACGTTCAATGACGCTGGCATTACCTGTAGTTACACATGATAAGTGCCACGGTTCCCCACGAGTGCGTTCGAGGTTAGCCCCACCAGCCATACGCCCGCGCTGTTCGCCAGAAGATATTTGATATGCTAAGTCACTTAGCTGCTCACTTTTCTCATTGGTCAATTCGTCTATGTAGAACGGTAGATTGTGCAGCACCTCTGAACGGTTAAATTTTATCGCGTCGGTATCCTTTGCGGTTATCATCATGCCCTTCTCAGCACCCCACACCGAACCCGCTACCCGTATAGCTGCTGTTTTACCGCACCCGCTAAGTGGGCTGTGTATGTGTAACGCGCAAGCCTTTTGAGGCAAGAAGGCCATTAGTGGAGAGCCAAACGCTGTACATACAACGTACTGGTGCATCACAAGTTCAGGCCGCGTGTTGTAGAAATTAGCCATCTCTTTCCACGCCTCCAACGTACCCCTCGGCTTGAGGTATGGAATTAGTGCGGCGGTAGGTGTGGACGGTGGGTTATGTTCAATACGGTCTGCGTATATCTCTTTGTCCCCTATAACAAAGGCATCCATGTTCTCGTCTACCCAACCGAACTGGCGACGTGCCGTGGCTGCTGTAGAAGTTGCTTGTAATTCGTTTACCCAAGTAATCATATATTGCATCAAATCGTTTATTTGAGGGAGGGCGACACCTTGTACCGCCATTTTCTTTCTAAATTCTTCTCGTGAGGTTATCGCCGTAAGAGGCACTACAAACTCACGCACGCCGTCTTGCGGCAGGTGTATCTTACAAACTACGGACTCACCTTCTTCTACGTCTATCAACCGCTGCGTCACATACACGTCATGGTGGTAAATAACGTGCTCGTCAACTTCTCCGTCTGGACTTATGTCCCTGACGTACACACCGCCGTTCTGACCACGAAAGTACGGGCGTGGATAGATAGGTATAACGTGTTGTACAGAAAGATCTTGGTTTTCCAACTTTTCAAGTAGCGTACCTTCAACTGTTTGTAGTTGCTGATCC
>VMHT01117909.1_pt1 | contig 13757 bp, 25 predicted proteins | sample 4693611 | NCBI WGS metagenome assembly VMHT01 (sample SAMN12280063, study PRJNA550983) | marine metagenome | isolation source: seawater sampled from same location over 5 years 0.02-0.2 micron viral filtrate | place: USA: collected off the coast of southern California halfway between the port... ... | reverse complement strand
TGATAATGAGATTACGAAGATGATTACAGACCCTATTAAATGGGTTAACAACTTCAAGGTTGGTAATAGTTACAGAAGGGCTTCTTTTGGGTCAGCTAGTAGTAACTTCCAAATCAATCAAACTAACTCAGCTGAGGGTACTCAAGTTTGGTTAATGGGCGACGGTACTCTTGACTCTTATGCTAATGGAATGAGAAATTACATTCAGAATGGAGACCAAAACTCTACTAAGATGCAGTTAAATAGTATGGTATCCAATGATATTGAAACTGTTAATATAAGCGGACTAACATAATGATAATAAAAGCTAAATATCCCTCTTTAAAAAGACCTTATATGCTCTGCCAAAAGCAGGGCTATGGGTCTTATAGAGGTGGAAACGTTTCTAATGTAAACAACATAGATTCTAGAAGCTCTGACGGAGTTATAGAGAACGATAGACAATCTGATTGGACTTAACAATTTTTTGTTAAAATATAGACCTACAATTGTTTTTAAATAAAACCCTATATGTTAAACGCAAAAGAAACGCTTAAGAAAATTGCTGACGCTTTAAACGTAGTTAGTAATGACGAGCCAAAAGCTGAAGAGGTTGTAGAAACTTCTGATGTTATAGAAGCTCAAGACGCCCCTGAAGTTGTTGAAGAAGTTGTTAAAACTCCTGAAGCTACAGAAGGTACTGCTGAGGTTAAAGAAGAGGTTGTAGAAGAGAAATCTGAAGAGCCTAAAGAAGAGCCTAAGGCAGAAGAAAAAGAAGAGGTTAAGGCTGATGATTCTAGAGTAAAAGAATTAGAGTCTCAAATCGAATCTTTAAAAGACATTATAGCTAAATCTTTAGAACAAGAGGAGGTTAAACAAGAAGAGCCTGAGTTACCAACTGAGGAGCCTAAAGGTTTAACACATTCTCCTGAAAAGCCTGTTAGAACAAAAGCTAACGGAATTGGCTCTAAAGGTGGGGATATAAAGTCAAGAGTATGGAAATACATAAACAATAATTAATAATAACTTAAATTAAATTAAAAATGGCTACTACTACTAGTATCACTACAACTTACGCAGGTTCTAAGGCAGCGGGATTTATCTCAGCAGCTTTATTGAGTGCACCAACTTTAGACAAAGGTGGAATCACTATCAAGCCTAACGTAAAATTTAAACAAGTAATGCAAAAATTAGCTGTTGGTGACGTTATCGCTAACGCTTCTTGTGACTTTACTGCTACTTCAACTGTAACTTTAACTGAGCGTTACTTACAGCCTGAGGATTTCCAAGTAAATCTTGAGCTTTGTAAGAAAGATTTCGAATCTGATTGGTTAAGCATTGAGCAAGGTTTCTCTTCTTTTGATGAGCTACCTAAGTCTTTCGCTTCTTACCTAATCGGTCACGTTGCTGCTAAGGTTGCTGCTAAAATGGAGCAAAACATTTGGAACGGAGCTAACGGTAATGCAGGAGAATTCGACGGTCTTGTTGCTTTGGCTACTGCTGATTCAGACGTTGTTGACGTAACTGAAACAGGTTCTACTGACGCTTCTAACATCATCGCTAGATTAGGAAACTTGGTTGATGCAATTCCTTCTACTATCTACGGAAATGAAGGTTTAGCTATCTACATTTCTCAAGCTGATGCACGTTCTTACGTAAGAGCTCAAGCTGCTTTAGGTTACAAAGACCTTTACCATGTTGGACAGACTGCTATGGACTTCGAAGGTGTTAAATTATTTGTTGCTAACGGACTTCAATCAGGTCAAATGATTGCTGCTGAGAAAGAAAACTTATTCTTTGGAACAGGTTTACAAAACGATATGAACGAGGTTAAGCTTATCGACCTTGCTGACATCGACGGTTCACAAAATGTAAGAGTCGTGATGCGATTCTCTGCAGGTGTAAACTACGCTATTGGGAGTGAAATCGTTCTTTCTGTTGCTAGCTAATTAGCATAGAGAAACAAATATACGGGGTGGTTTAACCGCCACCCTTTTTTTAACAATTTAATATAAAATAAAATGAGCTGTAATATATCATTAGGACGTTTAGAAGGGTGTAAAGACATCGTAGGAGGTTTGGGTGCTGTTTATTTTATCAACTTTGGAGATGCTACTTTTACAGTAGACGGGTCAACTGACGGAATCTCAGGAGTTGCTGAAACAACACCAAACGCTTACAAGTACGACCTTAGAGGAAACTCTAACTTCGAGCAATCTTTGACTTCTAGTCGTGAAAACGGAACTACTTTCGCTGAGCAAACGCTTACGGTTTCTCTTAAGAAACAAGACGCTTCTACTCACAAAGAAGTTAAATTATTAGCTTATGGTAGACCTCACATTCTTGTTGAAGATAACAACGGGAGCCTTTGGGTAATGGGTCAAGAATATGGTGCTGAAATGACTGCTACTGCGTCTACAGGTGCTGCAATGGGTGACAAAAACGGATATGAATTATCTTTCGTAGCTATGGAGAAAACTTTCGCTAGAGCTTATGAAGGTTCAATCTCTGACTTTTCTGTAACTATTGGTTCTTAATCATAAGTAACAATTCTTAAAGAGCTTCACTTCGGTGAGGCTTTTTTTGTATATAGACAATACTTTTATCTGTTTTTAAATAAAGACTGATAATGAACTATATAGATAAAGACAGTACATCTACTACTCTAACTTTCAACACTAGAGAAGAGTCAGGAACTACGTTATCTTTTACAATGTATGAGGACGGAAATAGAGGTACATCTATTAACTTAGGTGACTATACTCTAGTAGACCATTCATACTATCAATCAGTAACTATAGACCCTAGTGATTTTATTTTAAAAGATGAGATTACTTATGAACTAGAAGCTTCTAACACAGGAGGTGATTTAGTTTACAAAGGACGTGCTTTTGTAACGTCACAGAGTATATCTGCTTATAAAGTAAACGATACAGACTACACTCAAGATAACTCAGGTAATAACGATTATATACTATATTAATTATGAATATTTCATTAGTAAACCTCGCAGCATACGAAATGCCTAAAGCTATAGAGGATAAAAGAAAAGATTGGGTCGCTTATGGTGAGGATAATGATTATTATAATCACTTAGTAAACGCCTACTTAACAAGTGCAACTAATAACGCTGCTATTCGCTCTATTGCTGACTTAGTATATGGAGGTGGAATCTGCATAGAGGACTTAGAGAAGGACTCTAACGAGGTTAAAGAACTTAGAAAGGTTATCGGACATAGATGTCTTAAAAAGGTTATCTTAGAGCGTAAAATGCTAGGACAGGCTGCTATGCAAGTTATATACGACAAGGCAGGCAATAACAGAAAGGTAGTTAAAATTAAACATTTCCCTATATCTACTTTAAGACCTGAGAAAATGAATAGCGAAGGCGTAATAGAAGCTTACTACTATCACCCTGATTGGGCTAATAAAAAGCCTTCTGATGAGCTTAAAAGAATACCTACATTTAACAACTCAACTGAGGCTGTAGAATTATTTGTAATAAAACCTTATGTGTCTAATTACTACTACTTCTCACCTGTTGACTATAGCGGCTCTTTACCATATTGTGAGCTAGAAAATGAAATCTCAGACTACTTATTAAACGAGGCTAAGAACTCTTTTAGCGGAACTAAAGTAGTAAATTTTAATAATGGTGTACCTGATGCAGAGCAAAGACGTGAAATCACTAGAAAAGTTAAGTCACAACTAACAGGCTCTAGAGGTCAAAAAGTAATCGTTGCTTTTAACGAGAATGCAGAGTCACAGACATCTGTAGAGGATATATCTTTAAATGATGCTCCTGAGCACTATAGTTATTTAGCTAATGAGTGTAGAGATAAAATCTTAGTAGGTCACAGAGTAACTTCTCCAATGCTTTTAGGTATTAAAGACACAGGAAATGGTTTATCATCTAACGCTGACGAGATTAAGAACGCTTCTCAGTTATTTAACTCAACTGTGATAGGTTATTATCAAGAAGAGGTAGCTGAAGCTATTGAAGAGATTTTAGAGGTAAATGGTGAAGCTCCTGAGCTTTATTTTATTACATCTCAGCCTATTGAATTTACAGAAGAGAATCAGGGAGAAGGTAAAGAAGAAGGGGAAAAAGAAGAAGCTGTAAAAGAAGCTAACGATAAAGACAAAGAAGAATATAATAAAGAACAAAACCTAAGCTCTCATTTAGAGGTAAGCCCTAATTTTATTAAGGATGCTTTAGAGCTTTACGAAAACAGAAGAGATAATGTGTAAAGGTATAAATGGTTTAGCTGACATATTTGTATACTTAGAGAAAAGCGGTGAGCTTATCAATGAAGATGAGTGGCACTTAGCAGATGCTAGGATTGACCTCAATGAAACTGAGGACGAAGATATTGAAGCTATGCTTAACACTACGCTAGACGTAAGTCTATCTATAAGCTCAGGAACTGCTAGACCTTATCAAGATAGTGTTCAAGATACTAAACTGATAAAAGTTCGTTACAGATACGCTAAAGGCTCTAAGAGGCACGGTACAAGAGGTAAGAGCTCTAGAGACTTCTGTAGATTAATGCATAGGAGCAATAAAGTTTACCGTAAAGAGGATATTCTTAAAATGCAGAAGGACGGAGTAAATTCTAAGTTAGGTCATAATGGTCAAGCCTACTCAATTTGGAGACATAAAGGCGGTGTGAACTGCTACGATACTTGGGAACGACTAGTATATATAAAGAAAAGAGATTCAGAAGGTAAGATAATAGACTCTAAGGGTATAAAAGATACTGAAAAAATAAGTGTAAATAAAGCAAAGAAGAATGGCTTTGACCCTAAGAGAAAGAAATTTAAAAACGACAAAAGAGTTGCAGAGGCTCAAATAGATAGAAGAGATAAAGGACATCATCCTAATTACTTTAAGAAATAATTATGAAAGCACTATTAATAAACAGAGAGGATTTAATCAAAAGAACTGCTTTAAGTGGAAACTTAGATTTAGATAAAATAATTCACTATATAGAGATAGCTCAGGATTTACATATTGAATCTTTAATAGGTACTCAGCTACTCACCAAGCTAAAGAGTGACATCATAGCAGACTCTCTAAGCGGTTTATATGAAACTTTGGTAGTAGACTATATAAAGCCTGTATTAGTTCAGTATACGTTCTTAGAGTTCTTACCATTCGCTCAATATACATTAGGTAACAAAGGTATCTTTAAACACACTAGCGAAGCTTCTAACCTACCTTCTGTAGAAGAGATTGATAAAATGAAAGAAGTTTCTAGGGATACTGCTCAGCACTACGCTAAGAGATTAAATGACTACCTAGAGCATAACTCTGAATTATATCCTGAGTATTTATCTAATACTGATGAGGATATCAGACCGAATAGAAACCCATTATTTGGAGGTTGGGAATTATAATTAATAACTAAATAAACCCCTAAGATGACTTTTAACGACTTATATATGGATTGGAAATCTACATTTATAGTGAACTTAACTACTATAGGGCTATCTATGACAGCTATTGACGTAGGTCTTAAATATGGTGCTATGGTTGTAGGTATTGTGTGGACTGTAGTACAAATTATAAACGGAGTCTATTCTATAGTAGATAGAAACAAAAGAATAAGAAGAGCTTATAAGATATATAAGAAAAAGAAAAAGAAGTGACAAATAACTTTAAAATACACGAATTTAAATGTAAGTGTGGCTGTGAGATGCCTAGTGATGTTTTAGAGAACATTAAAGAACTAGCTGACAATCTACAAGTTGTAAGAGATATGTTAGGTGAACCTATTAAGATTAACTCTGCTTATAGGTGTGAATCTCACAATAAGCGTATTGGAGGAACTAAATTTTCACAACATATAAAAGGTAAAGCTGCTGACATAGTAGTAAGTAATATAAGACCTGAGAAAGTTGTAATAGCTCTAGATAAAATGCAAGATGCAGGTTTTATAAAAAAAGGTGGTATAGGAGCATACCAAACTTTTACACACGTAGATATAAGAGGATATCAAGCTAAATGGTAATATTATGAGTGACGATAAGAAAAAAAAGACATATAAAGAAATACATGGCACAACTAGAGTTGGAGACTTCTTACGTAGTTTAAACTTTAAGAAAGTAGCTGAAGTTATAGGAAACGTAGCTACAGGAGACGTTAAAGGAGCTATAGAGGCACTTTCTGACAAAGAACAAGAGCTAAGCCCTGAACAAAGAGAATATGCCTTAAAACTCATTGAATTAGATTTAGAAGATATGAAAGGTGTTACACAGCGTTGGTCATCTGATATGCAGTATGGCACTATATTGTCTAAGAACGTTAGACCTTTAACATTGATATTTCTAACATTATCAACAGTAGCTTTAATAGTAGCTGACTCTCAAGGTATATCTTTTAACGTAGATACAGAATGGATTGACTTACTTAAATCACTCTTAATAACTGTATTTGTAGCTTATTTTGGTGGGCGTTCTTTTGAGAAGACGAAGCGTCTATAGTCGCACTATATAACATTCCCTTAATACATTTTACTTTAAAAAGCGGTAAACTTTAAAAGACGCTTACTTTGTCTTGGCGGTAAACTCTAAAAGTGCGGTTTACTTTAGCTGTAAGTTTGTTTTTGTTATATATTTATTCTCGAACTCAAGCAACAGACGAAGCTTTCGTCCTCGAAACTTTTGCGAAGTTACAAAAAAAAATTGACATATGCAAGTAATTTGATAACTATTTTTACTTTCATTCTAAAATCCTTCTTAAAGTTAGTTAAATTTACTATGCATACATAATAATTAGAAAAACATACTAAAAAACCATACATTAACCATACAAAAAGTGTTTTTAAAGAAACTCCCTTTTTATTTTCATAGGTTTTAGGTTTTAAAGGTTAGTGTAAAGGGGAGCGTAGAATTTAGGGGTTTTGACTACGCTCTCTACTAACGTTTTTAAAGATTATATATGCCAAGAGCACCAAAAATATCTACATTAAAAAAGAAACTTGACAAAGTACATTCTTACTATGTACGTTTAAGAGATACAGACTCAGACGGTTATGGTGATTGTGTTTCTTGTGGAACTACTTTAGAGTGGAGTCAAGGACAAAACGGACATTTCAGACCTAGACAGCACTTATCTACACGTTGGGAGGACACTAACACTCATTTACAATGCTCAAGATGTAATTGTTGGGGTGGTGGAGAATCATATCTATACGCTAAAGAGTTAGACCATAGATACTATGAAGGTAAAGCTGATGAATTAGTAGCTCAATCTAGAGAGTTTAAAAAGTTTATGGTTTTTGAATACCAAGAACTAATAGCTGAATACACAGAAAAGTGTAAAGAATTGCTTAAGGATAAGTCTTTTGACCTTAAGTTGTAACCTGTAAATATAAATTTTCGTAAAATTTTCGTAAGTTTTTTTGTTTTATATGTAACAATATGTATATATTTGTCGTATAATTAAAAAACACTATGATACATTCAGTAGAAAGATTAGCACAAAGAGTATTAAACGTAGATACTTTAGATGTAGTAAAGGAAACTACTACAGCTAACTATACTAAGATAGGTGAGTATAAAGTTACAGAACTTATTAAGAGTCAGATATCTAATAAAGTATATGAGATTAGAAATAAAGACTTCGGTAATAGAGATTACGGAGTTCTTATACATAACTTCGGTAAGGTTGTTAGCTTACACGATTCTAATGGTGAGTCAAATGGTGATAGCTTGTATGCTATAGTAAGAAATAACGAGATATTTACTATTTGCTTTGTAAAGTCTTATACAGGGTTTGGTTCACTAGAATCTAAGCTTAGAGTAGACGGAATTATCAAAAAACTAAAAAACTTTAAAAAGAAATAAAATGGAATACACATCAGGATTGACTTATATGATAGTAGAGCAAGGTAATAACGTCTTTAAATACCTTTTAAATGACTTATCACCTGCCTTTGAGAACACTTGCAACGACATACTTAAGATACACTCTAAGGATGCCTTAGTTTACTTTGCAGACGTAAAAGAAGTAGAGAGTAATAAATTTCCACAAACTAAAATAGTATAAAACAACTTAAATAAAAACCCTATGAAAAAAACAATTTTAACTTTAATCGTTATAATATCATTAAGCTCTTACTCTCAATGTAGTAAAGCTAAGGATAAATGGAACGGATTCACCTTTTATATACCTACATATACAAAGCATTTTGTAGAATCTAAAAGATATGATGTATCTAGTACAGGCTCTCAAGGAGGTGACAGAGGTTTAATAGTTAGTTATAGTAAAAAAAAGACTCACTATTCTATAGGATACATGAAAAACAGCTACGGTGATTGGAGTAAGTTAGCTATGTTCGGCTATACGTTAACGCAGAACAGGAGTAATCAATTGACTATAAATATAGGTATTGCTGATAATTACGCAGGAGCTTATAGTCAAGAAGTTAATATGAAAGTATATAAAAATATATTTCCTGAGTTTATGATTAATAATAACATACTAGGTGTTTTAGCTTTATCTTATAAAAAAGACATATTTAAGGTAGTAAACTCTAATATAGGGCTTCAGCTTAACGTTTCTCCTATATATGTAAATGCAGGTGTATTTGTAAAACTTTAAAAAATAAATCAAAAAAAGCTTGCATATGTCATTTATATTTCGTACGTTTGCACAGAATTAATAAAAACCTAAAATAATAATTTATGAATCTAAGTGAAAAACTAAGTAAAGTCCAAGTAGAGCTTAAAGTAGCTAAAACCAAAACTAACAAGTTTGGTGGCTACAAGTTTCGTTCTGCTGAGGACATTCTAGAGGCTCTAAAGCCTTTAAACGAAAAGTATGGAGTTTACTTCATTATTCGTGAGGAGCTTATCTCAGACGCTGTAATTAAGTCTGAAGCTACTATCTTTGATTTAGAAGGCTCATCTATTAGCTCTACAGCTATAGTAGGAGTTGACCTAAACCAAAAAGGTATGGCTACAGCACAGCAGTACGGTTCTGCAAGTTCTTACGGTAAGAAGTATGCTCTAGGCAATCTATTATTGATTGACGACACAGCAGACGCTGACGCTACAAATACGCATGGAAAAAAACAAACGACTACAGCAAGAGCTGAGCTAAAAGAAAACTCCGAAGCGTATGTTAAAGTAGTAACAGCTCTCAAGTCAGGTAAGTTCACCGTAGCTGACGTTAAAGCTAAATATGTACTAAGCTCGGCAATAGAGTCTAAACTTGCAAATCTTTAATATTAATTTTAAAACCTAAAAAAAATGAGTGCAATTATCAATTTTTCAATCAAAAAAGACAAATTAACTTTTAACGACAAAGGCTATGCTAATGTAACTATGTTCTTAGATGATGAGACTAACCAATGGGGTCAAAACGCTGCGGTTATTATGTCACAAACTAAAGAGCAAAGAGAAGCTAAAGAAGCTCGTACATATATAGGAAATGGACGTGTAGCCTATGTATCTGACAGCGGCGTAGTTGTTGGAGAAAAAGTAGAGCAAGGGGTTACTGCTGATGAGCAATCTACAGCAGGCAGAGAGACTCCTGACTTACCTTTTTAAGTTAGACACAAAAGAAAGTACCTTAATTAAATTAGAAACCCTAAAAACCCTATAAATGATTTCAAACGCAAATAACATCAAAGAGAAACTATTAGACGTAAAATACGACCGTATTGAACAAGGTCTTAAGTTGGATGTACCTGAGTTTGATGAGTGGTTAAGATTTAAGAGAGGTGCTTTCAATATTTGTGTAGGACACGCTAACACAGGTAAAACTACAGTAATCATCTATCTAATGGTAGCATATGCTTTAAAGCACAACTTGAAGTGGTTAATATTCTCTTCAGAAAACACAGACTATTCTATAGCTAGAAAGATTATTGAGTTTAAATTAGCACAGCCTATACAAAAGATACCTGACGCTACAATAGAGTCAGAATTAGAGTGGATTAACGACCATTTTAAAATCATTCAGGTAGACAAAATATATACAGCTCGAACACTACTCAAGTTAGCTCAAGACATCAAAAACGCTTGGAACTATGACGGATTCTTAATAGACCCTTATAACTCCTTAGCTAAAGATTCTCAGCTAATACGCTCAGTAGGTGGGCACGAATACGACTATCAAATTGCTTCTGAAATGAGATTATTTTGTAAAGAGAACAATGTTTCGGTGTGGCTAAATACCCACGCTGTAACTGACGCTCTACGTAGAGTTCACGATAAAGACCACGAATTTGCAGGGCATCCTAAACCTCCAACAATGGCTGACGTCGAAGGTGGTGGTAAATGGGGTAACCGAGCAGATGATGTAATAACGGTGCATAGATATACTCAACATCCTGAAAGGTGGATGATTTCTGATATACACGTTAGAAAGGTAAAAGAAACTGAAACAGGAGGACGTCCGACTAATATGGACTCACCTATCTCGATGAGAATGCAGGTAGGAAACACAGCATTTACTGTAGCAGGTCAAGACCTTATTGACGTTAAAAAACAGGAACAAGAGCCTAAGATTGATTTTGACAAGCATGCACCAACAGAGTTGAATCCTAATTTATTTTAAAAATGGATATATTTATTTTCACATATATAGTATTAGCTTTTGCTTTAGTAAGAACTTATGCTATGCACAAAAACGCTTTATTTGAAGTAAGTCTTATTAAGGGCTTCTATTTTGGAGCAGATTACGACTCAATAGAAACAGAGGAGTATACAGTAAACTATTTACAAGTTATACTTTTTTGTGTGGCTTTCACTATTAAATACGTAGATAATGAATAATGTAAACAAAGCTTTAGAGCTTATATCTAAACACCATAAAGAGTGCAAAGAAATGGTTTTAGCTATTGCAGGTAATTTACCTAGAATACAGCGTGACGCTGAGGATTTTGTACAAGATATGTACATCAGACTATCTAGATATCCTGACTTATATGAAAAGGTCATTGATGACAAAGGAAATGTAAGAAAAGGTTATTTATTCTTTACGCTAAGAAGTATAGTTTTAAATGATATTAAATTAAAGAAAAACAATATCTATAAGACTTATACTGACGGAAATCACTCAGAGATTGACTTTGATGAGATTATACCTTACGAGAATGGTGACCCTTATAGAGAAGCTATAGAAGAGTTGGAACGTAGAATGTATGAAGTTGTAGCAGAAGAGCTACATTGGTTCGATGCTTTGCTATTTGAGAAATACCTTAAAGGAGGTAAAACTTTTAAACAGTTAGCAGAAGAGTCAGGGCTTGGAACTCAGACTATATACAGAACTATGAAAAAAGCTAAGATAGCTATAGCTGAAGAGCTAAAAGAAGAGTACGAGAATTTTATTAATAACTATAAATCTAAAAAGTAATGGAAAATTTAAATCAAAGAGTTTTTGAATTATTTGACGAAGGAGTATCTGCAAGTAAGATAGCTCAGAAACTTAAAGTAAAAAAGTCAGTAGTAAATGATATCTTAGGAGGAGCTAACGATAAGGGTCTTGGTGATAAGATTGAGAAGATTACAGAAGCTACAGGAATTAAAGCTGTTGTAGAAGCTATAACTGACGATTGCGGATGTGCTGCACGTAAAGAGAGCTTAAATAAGCTGTTTCCTAACCGTAAATTAAACGACTTAAGTATTGAGTCTTATGAATGGCTAAAAGCTTGGTTTTCGCAGCCTAGAAGCGCTGTAAAGCCTTCAGAGCAACAAAAGTTAGTAGATATCTATAACGAGGTATTTAACGCCAAGAGAGTTGTTTCTAACTGCTCACCTTGTATAGCTAGTGTTAATCGTGAATTAAAGAAAATTTATGAAGCTGCAGAAGTTACAGAGTAAGGAGGTGGTCACTACTAAAGACCTTAAGAAACTAAGTCTAACAGACCTTAGAAAGTTTGCAGACCAAATGGCTACAAAACTTTTGTTTATGCATTCTACAGGTAAACAAGACACTGAGAAATACAACAGAGCTTGTGGTGAATTATATCACTTATCAGAGTTAATTAAGGAAAAGGAATTACTGAAAAAGAGTAAGTAAACCCCTGAAGTTAAGGGAGGTGTAAAAGCCTCCTTAAACTTTTTTAATAAAAAGCTTGCGTATGTCGTTTTAATTTTGTACGTTTGCACTATAAATAATTAAAAATATGAATTTACTAGAAAAATTAAGACCAATTTATCAGGACAAATTATCTAAATCAAATTTAGAATACCCTGATACTGTAGCTCATATAGTAGATAGCTTAGAGCAACACAACGAAGTTAACGATTTGCCTTATGGCGTTTTCGCAGAGCTTAAACTAATGACTGACACATTTTGTGTTTCACCTTACGAATTTTTTAACCTTTAATAAATAATATGAAAAAAGATTTTAGACCTAGATTAAGTGGACAGAAGTTAGCAAACTTCGAGTTCTTTAACAACAAAGAAAGTAGAGTACTAGTTATTGGTGACTTACACGCTCCTTTCGATTTAGACGGTTACTTTGACCACTGCGTTGAAGTATATAATAGATACAATTGTAATCAAGTTGTATTTATAGGTGATGTTATAGATAATCACTATAGTTCTTATCACGAGACAGACGCTAATGGTCTTGGAGGTGCTCAAGAATTAGAGTTAGCTATTGGACGTCTTAAACGTTGGTATCATCAATTTCCTGACGCTCACGTCACTATTGGTAACCACGATAGAATCATTATGCGTAAGGCTCAAAGCTCTCAAGTTCCTGCTAAGTGGATTAAGGAGTATAAGGAAGTATTAGAGACTCCTGAATGGAAATTTGTAGTATCTGTAGATATTGACGGTGTTCATTATATTCACGGAGAAGGAGGTACAGCTAAAACCAAGTGTAGAGCTGACATGCGTTCTACTGTACAGGGTCACTTACATACTCAAGCTTACACAGAGTATTTTGTAGGAGCTAACTCTAGAGTTTTTGGAACTCAGGTAGGATGTGGTATAGACCACGAGAAATACGCTTTCGCATACGCTAAAGCAGGTAAGAAGCCTGCAATAGGTTGTGCTGTTGTAATCGGTGGACGTACTGCTGTTAACGAACTAATGGAGTTAGGTAGTAATGAATAAAGCAGATAAAAGAAAAGCAACGCCAATATTTTCAGGAGTATTGGCTTACTTTCCTGATGCATTAGGAGAGATAGCTAGATGTAGTTTAGCAGGTCAAATGCAACATAATCCTGACTTACCTTTAGCTTGGGATAGGTCTAAGAGTGGTGATGAGTTAGACGCTCTTACAAGACACCTAATCGAGGCAGGTACAATGGATGATGACGGAATGCTGCATAGCACTAAAATAGCTTGGCGTGCACTTGCAAACTTACAGAAAGAACTAGAATCACGTGGAGAAGCTCCACTAAGTAAATATAATAAATAAACAATAAATTAAGTTAAAATGAGAAAAATCGAGAAAAACTTCAATGAATTAATGTTAATAGCTTTGATTGCTTTTGTACCTTTAGCAATAACTAGCTGTGCTCCTGATGAGTGTAGAGAAACCTATAAAGTAGTAGAGGTGTCAGCTAGACAAGCTGTATCAACTGTAAACCTTAGCGGAATGACAGGTAACGTAACACTAAACCCTTCAGATGCTACTAACGGAGAAATTCAAACTACAGGAGACGCAAATCTTAATGGCTTTAAACTTAAAGTAGTTAACGTTAAATTAACTATTAATGGAAATCTAAATGGTGGAGGTAGAGTTAGAACTCAAGGCTCTAACGCTGTTATCTGTGTTACAGGTAGTATTCAAAATAACCCTGATACT
>VMHT01127335.1_pt1 | contig 13758 bp, 9 predicted proteins | sample 4693611 | NCBI WGS metagenome assembly VMHT01 (sample SAMN12280063, study PRJNA550983) | marine metagenome | isolation source: seawater sampled from same location over 5 years 0.02-0.2 micron viral filtrate | place: USA: collected off the coast of southern California halfway between the port... ... | reverse complement strand
CTGGAACTGCAAATCTTATTGGTTGTACAAGGGGTGCATCGGGTACTACTGCAGTTTCTCATAGTGCCCAAATTGAATCTCCAGATAATGCATCGACATATACTCTTGTATATTTCGACAATTTTCTTTAATAAATAAAAGTATAAAATAAAAAAGCGGGAGAATAATGCCTTCACTAGTCACTGACAACTTCAGGGTTTTTGCTGCAGAACAGTTTATTGAATCACTTGAAGAACCATATGATAGCAGTAATAATGCGGAAGCAGATTCTTCCGCTGCAGCTCAATCATATAGGAGTAAGGTCTATCTGTTTATAGGTAGATCACAAAACTGGACCCTGGAAAGATATTCCGGTCAGTCGGCGGTAACTGAGTTTGCTCCCCCAGATGTATATGATTCGTTTAATGACTCCAATGAAGTCTATGATGACATGATTGCTGTTAAGAGAATTAACAGTACTGATGTTTCTAAAGTTATTAAAAGACTTACTTGGAAAACTGGTGTTAAGTATGATATGTATGAAAATGATTATACATCTACAAATTTGTCTTTGAATGGTCATTCAAACCTATATGATTCACAATCATATGTTGTGAATAGTAACTTCCAGGTTTATAAGTGCATTTATAATGGAATTAGTCCTACTTATCCACAGGGTAGAGCATCTACAGTAGAACCATCTGGAACTGCAACTTCTATTATTGAAAGTGCCGCGGATGGTTATAGATGGAAGTATATGTACACTATTAATATTTCTGATTACATCAGATTTGTTTCTAGTGATTTTATGCCAGTTAGAGTTGATTCTACAGTTGCCGCAGCTGCTGTTGATGGTGCTATAGAACAGTTAATTATTGATAATAGAGGAACTGGTAATACAGCAAATGCTACTTATTACTGTCCTATTGTTGGTGATGGAACAACTGATGCAATTGCAAAAATCATAATTAGTGCTTCTGGTGGTATTGATAGTATTGAATCGGAAAGAGTTGGTGCAGGATACACAAGGGCAAAAGTAGTGTTGACAGAAGCATATTCCACACTATCTAATGCATTATCTAGATCTGGAAGTAGTGTTTCTCTTTCTGGAACAGTAAGTACAGTTATTTCACCTCCTGGTGGTCATGGTTCAAATCCTCCAATGGAACTTGGTGGATATAGAGTTATGATTAATAAGAGTTTGGAGTTCCTAGATGGAGATGGAGATATCCCAGTAAATTCTCAGTTTAGAAGATTTGGATTGATATCAGATCCAAAAAATGTCAGTAATACTGATCTTATTACTGATACAGCAACTGCTTGTTTTGCTATGAAATTCCCTGCTGTAACCAATGTCAATTTTGACATTGGCGAAGTTATTACACAATCAACAACTGGTGCAAAGGGAAGAGTTATTCATTGGGACTCAATCACAAAAGTATTGAGATATTATCAGAATGAACATATTGATGAGACCCAAAGTGGTCAAAACCAGTATAAGTTAGTTCCTTTCAGTGGATCAAATGCTGTAACTGGTGGTACTAGTGGTGTTACTGCTACACCGGATACCGCTTCGTCTGGTACTGGATCATTTTTTGGTGTTGCATTTACTACTGGATATGCAATACCAGAAATTAAGAAAAATAGTGGAAACATTATTTACGTTGAAAACAGAAAAGCAGTAAACAGATCTACCGACCAAACTGAAGATATCAAATTAGTCGTAGAATTCTAAAATAAATAGCAAAAAGAAATCCCTGAAGGTCTTATAAATGCAAGATACAAATCTCAAAATATCACCATACTTTGATGATTTTGATCGTTCAAAAAACTATCAAAAAATTCTCTTTAAACCAGGATACTCTGTACAAACACGAGAACTTAACTCGATGCAGAGTACTCTGCAGAATCAGATAGAAAGGTTTGGTCAACATGTGTTCAAAGAAGGGTCTGTAGTAATCCCAGGAAATGTTCACTTCGATTTAAGTTTTAAAGCCGTTCTTGTACAGGGACTCATTAATGGCATTTCTGTAGAAACTTATAGAACTAATCTAAAAGGTAAAATTATTACGGGAGTATCTTCAGGGGTTCAAGCGGAAGTTGTAGATACAATAAGTGCATCAGAATCAGAAAAAGAAACTATCACATTATATGTAAAATATCTTTCAGCTGGTAATATTGAAAATGATACTCAACTGAGTACATTTAAAAATAATGAGGTCATTACTGATGAATCTGGAACTCCAGTAGCAGTAACATCTGTGCAAAATGCAGCTGCTTATACTGGATCTGCAGCAACAATTACTGCTGGAGTTTATTTTATCCGTGGATTTTTTGTAGAAGTAGCAACCCAAAAAATTATTTTAGATCAATATACAAATGAACCTTCATATAAAATTGGTCTTCAGGTAAATGAAAGTTTAATAACTTCTGATGATGATTCTACTATATTTGATAATGCCTTAGGTTCGACAAACTTTGCTTCACCTGGTGCAGATCGATTAAAGATAGAACCAAAATTAGTAAAGCAAAATTTAACTTTTTCAAGTAGTGCTAATTTTATAGAATTACTTCGTTTGGAAAGTGGGAAAGCAACTTTAACCGCACTTTCTGAAGATTCAATTTATAATGAACTTGAGAAAAATTTAGCAAGAAGAACTTTTGATGAATCTGGAGATTATACAGTAAAACCTTATACGTTCACTGTTAGAGAAGCTTTAGATAATGGAACTAACAATGGTGTCTATCAGTCTGGTGAGAGAGTAAAAGATGGTAGAACAATTGTAAGAGTTGCATCTGCAAGTGATCCAGCAGACTCAATTCTGGGAGAAGATTTTTATGCTTTAGAACTTTCTCCTGGAAAAGCATATGTTAAAGGATTTGAAGTAAATACTGATAGAAAACAATATGCAATTGTACCAAAACCAAGAGAAACAAATACTCTTAACAACAATGGTTCCGCTCTAAATATTGGTTCTTATTTTAAAACTCAACACTCCACAGTAAAGGGAGCAATAGCATTTCCAAATGATATTTCTTTGAAGGATGTTGATGGGACTGAGATTGGTAGAGGTATTGCAGTTGGATTGACTGAAGGTAAATTATACGTTACTGAGATTAGCACATATCAAACAATCACTATAACTACTGGTCAAGCTCATAATTTTGCATCTAATGATTTTATGACTGGAGTTACTTCTGGTGCTACTGGTTTTGTAAAATCTGTTTCTGGTCAGACTATTGTTCTACAACAAGTTACTGGTACTTTCGTGACTGGAGAGGTTGTAAGTAATAGTAGATTTACTACGTCACAACCAACAGTATCTACAATTTCCAGAGAAAAATTAGAAAATGTAAGAAAGATTGAAAAAATTTCTGGTGGATTTGAAGTTCAGATAGAATTAGAATCTGTTAAGGTAAGTGGTTCTTCTTTTAGTGTAACTAGCAATAGTTTAAGTGGAATCGGAACTTCGTTTGTAGAAGAACTTTCTGCAAAATCAAAAGTCAGAGTTGGTACTACTGATGTAGAAGTTACTAGTGTTACTTCGGGTGCCGTTGTAATAGCATCAGGCGTTTCAAATGGTACTTACTATGATGTCAAAAAATTAATTACTAAATTTTATACATCTAGTAGTGGTTATACAACTAGAGTTTCTTCTAGACCAGTAAAAAATGTATCTGATAGTGTTGTAAACAAACTAGTTTATACTGGTGAATACGTAACCAGTACTAATGGTAATTTCATCATTCAGGCTTCTCCATCAGAGACTATTGATAAAAATTCAGTTATAATTACTACATCTACAGCGCTTGCTTCTTCTGTTAATCTAGATCAACCAGCTGGTTCTAATAATGTTATTAATGTTGATACTGGTGAAGCAGCAGGTGTTCCTGTCAGTGTATATTACAATAGTAGATCTTCCAACCCAAAGGTAAGAAAGAAAGAACTTGAAAAATATATTTTCTTGGTTGTTGATAAATTTAAGGATGGTACTAGCAACGATACTAATATCTATGGAACTAGAGTTCAAGATAAGGAAATTTCACTTAAATTTGCTGATGTATCAAAGGTACATAGAGTTCACGAAGCTGTAAGAGGATCAGATACTACTAATGCATTATTAGATTCTCTTATACTTAACACTGTATCTGGATTAAATGTTGGTGATATTATTGAAACTGATAATATTAGAGCATATATTGTTTCTATTGATTCATCTGCTAATAAAGTTTATGTTACTTATGAATCCAGCAAATTTCAAATTGGTGACAATTTAGCAATTGCTGTAACAATTCCAACTAATACTGATGTTGGTGATATTTTTGTTAGACAGTCTTTACATGGTAGATATATTGATATTACTGATGATTTTATCTTCTCTAGAAATGATACTTCAGATCTATATAAACCATCAAAACTAATCAGGAAAAAAAATTCTGCGGTTCCATCTAAAAAAATTATTGTTATTTTTGATTACTTTAGTCATAGTAATTTAAGTAATGATTTTTATTCCATAGAATCGTATGGTGAATTGACATATAAAGATATTCCAAGATCTTCTTTATCTACACCAATGTCTGATCTTATTGATTTCAGATTCTATACCCCCAATTCTCCAATAACAAGTTCTACTGAAAATGGATCTTTTGAAAAACCACATAGAGAAATTAATAGTGTATTTAACACATATGCAGCTAATTACACAACACAACCAGTTCCATTCCCATCAACAGTATTTTCATCTGATGTAGAATCATACTTAGGTAGAAATGATAGTGTATATCTAACACAAGATGGTAAGTTAAAGGTTGTAACTGGAGCAGATTCTATAAATCCAAAGTCAACTTTAGATCCATCAGTCGGTCTATTAATTGGATCCGTACAACTACCTCCATATCTAAAGAGTGTCTTTGATGCAAAGGTATCTTTTGAGGATAATAGACAATATACAATGAGAGATATTGGAAAGATTGAACAAAGACTATCTAATGTAGAAAATTATACAACACTAAGTTTACTTGAATCTAATACTGTCAATTTGAATGTTTTAGACGAGGATGGTAAGAATAGATTTAAGAATGGTTTTGTAGTAGATAATTTCAGATCTACTAGTGTAGCTGACACAACAAATTATGATTATACATCATCTATTGATTTAGATGAAGGTTGTGTACGACCATATCCATATGTAAATAATGTTGGTTTTACTTTCAATGACACCAGTAGTACTGCTACTAAAACTGGTGAATATGTAACTATTCCATATACTGAGGTTAGATATGCATCTCAACCATATGCAAGTAGAGTAGAGAATGTAACCCCATTCCAATCATTCTCTTTCATTGGAGATATGACTTTGGCTCCGAAGAAAGATATTTGGTATGATACCAATAGAGAAATAGTAGAAGGTCAGAGTATTGACCTATCACAAAGTATTAGTACATTATTTGATTTGGTTGTTCCTGGTGGTACTATTTGGAATGGTTGGTCCACAACACGTACTGGACGTGGTAATGGCGGAACGTGGTTTGAGGATACTATAACTGGAACACAATATGATGTTGGAACTTTGGATGTGGAATTAGAGTCTGGTGATACTATTAATGATGTTATAGATTTAAAATATGCAAGATCTAGAATTGTTAATGTTTCTGTAAAAGCTTTAAAACAGAGAACAGATCATGGATTATTCATCAACACTGTTGATGCATCACAATTCACGTATCCAAAAATACTTAGAGATTTAAAAAGTGATAATAACAATAAGTTTGTTGTTGGTGAACAAGTAAGACTATATCCATCGGATGTTTATACTGCATCTGGAGTTATTAGATGTATTCAAGTAGACCCTGTTAATTATAGAAGATATATTGAAGCAACCGTTCAGGATCCTAACAAATTCCTAACCTCACAGGAAATTGAAACATCTGATTATGACAGTAATGGATATACATCAAATACAACTATGTTGGTAATTGATGGTATTAAAAATTGGGATAATACTGAAAGTCAAGTAGAATATCTTGGAAATGATTTTATTATTGAAGGTCAAACTTCACTCGCAAAAACTAGAGCAAATGGCAAAAGAACTCAACAGTTGACATCTACTGGTGGTGGAAATCTAGATGCATTTGTAATTATCCCACCATTTAGATTTGAGACCGGAGATTTAGAATTTAAATTATCTGATGATCCAGATAACTTCCAAGTTAAGAATTTAACTGGTTCTTATGCAACTGGTATTTTCTATTCACAAGGAACCCAGTTAGATGTAACTTCTACTATAACAACATTAGAAGTTCCAGAAGTTTCTATATTTAATGTATCAGAAAGTACACCTAGATTTGTACCAGATCCACCACAACCACCTGGTGATCCTCTAGCACAATCATTCTTAATTGAAGAAACTGGAGGTGCTTTTGCTACATCATTAGAATTGTATTTCTTAACTAAAGACGAAATAGAACCAGTAACAGTAGAAATTAGAACAGTTGAAAATGGAAATCCAACATCTACAGTTGTTCCAGGATCTGTAGTTACATTACCGGCTTCTAGTATAATAATTTCTAATGATTCTACTGCTTCAACAAAATTCACGTTCCCGAATCCTATATATCTTTCTGATGCAAATGAGTATGCTTTTGCAATCAGAAGTAGCTCCACAAAATATAATCTGTGGGTATCTAGAGTAGGTGAAGAAGATATTGCGTCTGGTGTTACAATTGATAGACAACCTCATGTTGGAGTTGTATTCAAATCTGCAAACTCTTCAACATGGATCTCTGATCAGTATGAAGATGTTAAGTTTATATTGAATAGGGCAAAATTTGAAACTGGAACAACTTACACAACAATTTTAAATAACAATATTATTCCTGATCAAAAATTACAATCAAATTCACTTTATATGATTGAAGGATCATCTGTAATTAGAGTAACCCAACCAAATCATGGCATGCATCAAAGTGATAACAAGGTTAGTATAACTGGAGTTCAATCAGATACATCTTCTGGATTATTATCGTCTGATATAACACCATCGGTAACCACAATTAGTATAAATGATATTACTAATTCTCCAATTTCAAACTTAGGTGTAATTGAAGGTTGGGGTACTATTAATAATACTGTAATATCTGGATCAAATTCTGGATTTATTAAAATAGAAGATGAGATAATTTCTTATACTGGATTATCTGGAAATAATTTAAGTGGGTGTGTCAGGGGTGCTTTAGGGACTACTGCAAAAATTCACTTAGCACAAACACCAGTACAATGTTTCCAATTGAATGGAATTCCATTGAGTCAAATTAATACTAATGTTCAAATAACGAATGTTATTAGTTTAGATGAATATGAATTTACTGTAAGTTATTCTGCTAACTCAACTAAGAGAAGCGGTGGTAATAAAATTCGTGCATCTAGAAATATTTCTTATGAATCAATTACTCCACAAATTTCAACATTAGTTCCACAAGATACTGTATGTCAAGTTAAATTGGGTTCTGTATCTGGAACTAGTATTGGAAACTCCAGTCAAACATCGTTTGTTCAAAAAGGATATGAGTCAGTTGAAAACAATGTAGAAAATTTATTGACAGATCCTAGAATTGCACTATCACCAATTAACAATACCACGTATGCTGGTGGATCTCCTGGTACATTAAATACACAAATTACTTTGTCCACAACAAATGATTATCTAAGTCCTGTAGTTGATTTACAAGGTTCTTCTATCATTACTATTTCAAATAGAATAAACAGAGAAACACTTAATGGTGCTCTAGATTTAACTTCAGAACTTCTACCATCTGGAGGTAAACACTCTTGTTACATAACCAAGAAAGTATCATTGGAAAATGAATCTACATCAATAAAAGTTTTATTTGATGCTATTAGAACTGGAAATAATGATATCAAAGTTTTTGCTAAAATCAAAGGTGATAGTCAACTTGGATCATTTGATAATATGAGTTATATTGAAATTCCAGCTGTTTCTTATCCTGCTTCAGAAACAAATGTTCAATATCGCGCATTTGACTTTGAACTTAAAAATATAATTGAGTTCCAAGAATTTAGTATTAAGGTTGTAATGATAGGAAATGATCAAAGTAATGTTCCTAAAATTAAAAACTTTAGATCAATGGCGTTAGCAATTTAATGACTAAATTAAAAGTTGAAGGTCATCCAGACCTAATAAGAGATCCAAAATCTACTGCTGTGATAAACAACAGTAGACAAGATTATGAAGATTATATGAATAACTATAGAATTCGTAAGATGAAAAGTGATCGGATGGATTCTATGGAATCTGATATGAAAAATATCAAAAATGAATTAGATGAGATAAAGTCTCTCCTTTTAAGTTTAACTAATAGATAAATATTAAGGAGATCATATAAATAAAAACAAGTGGTAAACTCCTATGGCGGCTGTTCACAATCTTTATATTGACCAAGGTGCAGATTTTTCTGCGGATATTGGAATCTTCGATGATTTCAATACGGCTTGGGATTTGTCTGGATATACCGGCGCGGCTAAAATTAAAAAGTCATACTATAGTTCTACATCAACACCATTTGCAGTTTCTGTAAATGCTGCTGGAACTATAACATTAGCTCTAACAGCAGCTAATACATCAAATCTTTCAGAGGGGAGATATTTGTATGACGTTGTGATTACATCAGCTGGTGGAAGTAAGACCAGAGTCATAGAAGGTTTAGTAACTATAAACCCAGGAGTAACAACGTAACATGAACACCAAAGTTACAGTATCAAATCAACCTCAAGTAATCAAGGTCACATCTGGAGGAGTTAATACTCTTTCAAATTTATCTGACGTGAATTTTAATAATGCAACCGACGGCGCTCTTTTACAATATGATGCAGCAAGCAATACATGGATTGCTGAAAATGTTATTGAAAAAAGCGGTCTTAAAATAAACGGCGGCAACTTCTAATTCCCCAATAGGTATCAAAAAATGGCAACTATTTTAAAGATCAAAAGATCTAGTACTAACCCAACAGCAACCCCAGGAGCGCTTGGGCAAGGTGAACTTGCCTACGGTGAAGGTACTAGTACGTATACTGACGCGCAGAGTGCTTCAGTAACTTCTTTCGGTAAACTGTTTGTTGGTAGAGGAACCGAAACAAATGGTGAAGCCGCTAGTATTGATATTATTGGTGGTAGATATTTCACCGATCTTTTAGATCATGGTCATGGAACAATCACTGCAAACTCTGCAGCAATTGTTGACTCTGCTAAAAAGGTCGATGAATGGAATGTAGATAATATTACGTTAAATGGAAATACAATTTCCACAACAAACTCAAATGGTGATCTCACAGTAGACACCAATGGAACTGGTGATGTAATTATTACCGGTGCTGCTACTCTAGGAACTAACACATTTAAAATCACTGATGGTTCAACTGACAGATTCGTAGTTGATTCATTCTCTGGTGCTATTGACATTACAACTCCATCGTTAAGCACTGCAGATACCGCATTAAACATTGGATCAACTTGGAATAATGCTGGTGCAACATTCTATGGTATTGATGTTGATGTAACCAATAGTGCTTCTGGTGCTAACTCCAGACTACTCAATCTATCCGTTGGTGGTGCAGATAAGTTTAATGTTGACTTATCCGGTACTGTTTACATGACCGGTAACATTGAATTTGCAAATGCTACTAATTTTTCTCTTCAAGATAATACTGCAGACGCATTCACAATCAAAGAAGGTACTAACAAGTACGTAGATATTGATACAACAAATGGTTCTGAGTTAATTACATTTGGAACTGGTAATGTTGATATTGATAACGATCTAAACATCGATGGTGGAGATCTAACCACTAACCAAACCACATTTAACTTACTAGAAACTAACGCTACTACCGTCAATGCATTCGGTACTGCTACTGCGATTGACGTTGGTGCTACTACTGGTACGTTTACTCTAAACAACCCAACTTTAGTTGGTACACAGACAACACAGAATGTATTCAACTCTACCGCTACAACGGTAAACGCATTTGGTGCTGCTTCTGCATTAAACATTGGTGCAGCTGCTGGAACAACTACACTACGTTCTGGTACTTTAGTTGGTACTGAAACTACTCAAAATGTATTCAATACAACTGCTACAACAGTTAATGCATTCGGTGCAGCAACTACACTAAACATTGGTAATCAAGGTACTGAAGTTGATTTTGGTGATCTAAGAATTCTTGGGTCAACCATCTATAGTGATAACTCTAACGCTCAAACGATTACTATTGACCCATTCCCAGCAGGTGGTGATGCTGGTGGTAATGTTGTTGTTCGTGGTAACTTGCAAGTCGCTGGTACTACAACAACGGTCAACTCAACTCAGATGACCATTAATGATCCTGTCTTCACTTTGGGAGATAGTGTTAGTGAGAAAACTGTTAAAACTGCAGCAAACAGTGGTCAAGCAAATGTTGTTCTTGACAGTGTAGATGGTCTAAATGCAGGTGATGTTGTTTCTGGACATTCATCTGTTCCAAATGGAACTACTATTAGTTCTATCAACACTGGAACTAAGACCGTTACTCTTAGTGCAAACCTAACTGGTAGTATTGTAGCAAGTGCAAATGAAGCAATTGTCGCACTAACATTTACTCAAGGTGCTGACGATAACCAAGACCGTGGTATTGAATTTAAGTATTTCAATAGTGGTCTTAAGACAGGTTTCTTTGGATACGATGAGTCTGGAACTTCAGAAGGTGGTTCCACAACTTACTACTTTACATACATCCCAGATGCAACAAATACCCAACAGGTATTCTCTGGTACAGTAGGTAAAGCATATTTTGATACTGTAAAATTAGAAATTGGTAACACTAGTGGTGTTCCATTCTTTGATCAGTATAAGAGACTAACCACAACTGCTACACCAGGTTCTGCTGATATTACTACATCAGATAAAATTCTGACTACCAATGGTGCAACTGGTGTTCCTGTTTGGACTACTACTTTGGACGGTGGTACATACTGATAAATAATTAAAATTATGAGGTAATTATGTCTCCTGAAGAAGCGAACAATTTAATGCAAGTAATGAGTAATAAAATTAATCAATTAACACAGCAGAACATAATTCTTGAATCCCGTGTGATGACATTATCCGCCGCGTTGGAAAGTATGAAACAAGATGAATCCGATGATGGTGGAAATTATGATGAGACCCCACCAGTAAAGCAAAATAATGGCAAAACCAAGCAGCAGGACTGAACTAAAGGAGTACTCTCTCCGTAAATTAGGTAAACCAGTTATTGAAATAAACGTCGATGATGATCAAATAGAAGATCTTATCGACGATACTATTCAACTTTTTAATGAAAGGGTTTATGATGGAGTTGAGCGTGTATACTTAAAGTATAAAATTACTCAAGATGATATTGATACTGGTAAAAAGAGAAATAGTGACACCACACAAAAAGATCAAAACTCCGGTGATAATCCATCTGTGACATCTGGTTCTTTTGTTGTTGGAAGTAGTTATAAAATTACTAGTATAGGTACTACTGATTTTACTGGTATTGGTGCATCCGCAAATACTATAGGTGTAACCTTTACTGCTACAGGAGTTGGCACTGGTACTGGTACTGCTGATAAATGTAGAACTTTAAATTTTGAGGAAGGTAGAGGGTATTTGACAGTACCTGATCATGTTATTGGTATTCAAGGTGTCTTACCAATTTCCAATACATATGTTTCTAATATGTTTGGATTTAGATATCAATTTTTCTTAAATGATTTTTATAATTTTAGCTCATATGACATCTTAACTCTAGAGATGACTATGCAGCATATCCAAACATTAGAGTTTTTGCTTGAAGGTCAAAAACCTATTAGATATAATAAAGTTCAAAATAGATTATACTTGGATATTGACTGGAGTAGAATTTATGTAAATGAATATATTGTAATCGATTGTTATAGGGCATTAGATCCAGTAACTTTTACTAAACTCTATAATGAAAGATTTGTGAAAGAATATTTGACATCTTTGATTAAAAAACAATGGGGTCAAAATTTAATTAAATTTAGTGGTATTAAAATGCCAGGTGGAGTTGAATTTAATGGAAGACAACTCTATGATGATGCGCTTGCTGAACTAGAAAAACTAGAAGGTAAAATGTTGAGTACATACGAACTTCCACCTCTTGACTTTGTAGGATGATATGGCAAAAAATGTTTATTTCTCTGGTGGAACCAGATCAGAACAAAGACTCTACGAAGACCTAATTATAGAATCTTTGCAGATTTATGGTCATGACGTTTATTATCTACCGAGAGAAATTGTAAACGAGGATGACCTCTTCACAGAAGACGTTCTTTCCAAATTTGACGAAAATTATATGATCGAGATGTACATCTCAAATTATGAAGGATTTGAGGGAGATGGATCTCTACTAACAAAATTTGGTGTAAGAATTGCTGACGAAGCAACATTTATAATCGCAAAGAGAAGATGGGAAGATTTAATTTCATCTTCAAATAATTTGGTATCTACTTTCAGACCCAATGAAGGTGATGCAATTTATTTACCACTCACAGATCAATTATTCCAAATTAAATTTGTAGAACACGAAAAACCATTCAGACAATTAGATGGAATTCAGACCTATGGTCTAGTTGCTGAATTGATGGAATTCTCTAATGAGAGATTGGAGACTGGTATTGCCGAGATTGATAATCTCGCAAGAATTACTGGTTATACCACAACATTCAAAATTACAGATGGTATCAAAGATTTTATTGTTACATCTGGTGGCACTGGATATGGATCTGGAACTACAGTAACAATAGGTGGAACTGGTAGTGGGGCATCTGCTACTGCAAGTATTACAAGTGGTGTAGTAACTTCTGTAAATCTCACAGAACCAGGATTGGGATATGCAACAGCACCCCCAGTTAGTATAGTTGGAAACGGAAATAGTGCTGGAGTTACTGCTTTAATTGCATCAAAGGGCAATTTTAAAACAGGTGAGACTGTTAGATCTCAAGTAAATACTGCCACAGCTATTGCAACTAGAACATTAGATCTAGTTTCATCAATAAGTCTAACTAATAATGGATCAAAATATATTTCTGTTCCTACTGTAACTATTAGTGGTGGAGGTGGAAGTGGAGCTACAGCAACAGCAACTTTAAATTCTGTTGGACAAGTTTCTGGTATTATATTAACAGATACAGGTTCTGGATATACTTCAGATCCAACTGTAACAATACAAGCATCACCAGATGAGGCAACTGCTAAGGTGGTTAGATTTGATACTACAAATAAAGAATTGGAAGTAACTGATATTGTTGGTAAATTTACTGACAATGACACATTACTAGGTTTAACTAGTGGAGCTGAATGGACGATAAATACGTTTAGTTCGATTGAGAATGAAAACGATCCTGAAGCAGAGAATGACTTCTTTGAATCTGAAGGTGACAATATTATAGATTGGACGGAAGGCAATCCTTTCGGAGAATATGGTAATCAAGGAGTCTTTTAATGTTAGGAACACATTTTTATCACGAAATTATACGTAAAACAATTGTTGGATTTGGAACTCTGTTTAATAACATTGAACTGAGAAGAATTGATAACGCTGGTAATGTTGTCCAGTCTCAGAAAATTCCACTTTCATATGGACCAAGAGAAAAGTTTTTAGCAAGAATTGATGCTGAACCACAACTAGATGGTCGTTCAGAAACTCAGATTACTTTGCCTAGAATTGCATTTGAGATG
>VMHT01101012.1_pt1 | contig 13763 bp, 8 predicted proteins | sample 4693611 | NCBI WGS metagenome assembly VMHT01 (sample SAMN12280063, study PRJNA550983) | marine metagenome | isolation source: seawater sampled from same location over 5 years 0.02-0.2 micron viral filtrate | place: USA: collected off the coast of southern California halfway between the port... ... | reverse complement strand
TCAACTTTTGGAAAATGCTTAGCAATTGCTTTGGATTTAGATCTCGCATCAGAAACTCTCTTATATAGAGCCGCTTCCCTTTTGCCACTAGCGTCATAATTCATAACTTTAATTGCTCTAGGGACATTTCCTTGCGATTGCCAAGTACCACTAAACACGTCGCCATATTGACCTGATGCAATATACTTAATATCTGCGAAGCCCAAACTTTGCAGAGATTGAGAGATATCTTGTGGGATTGAGTCTGCCTCCAATAAAGCAGACAGCTCTTCTTTTATTAAAAGCCTTATTTGACTGAATGTCAGGTTCATAATTAGCAACTCCTTTCAGTTACTAATTAGCTTGTCTTCTGATTTAAGCCCGCCCAAGCAATCACAATTGCATCTGCCCTGTCGTCCGTACCAGGTTTTGGGTTTCCGTGTCTAGTTAAGTCATATTTAAAATCTTTCGGAAACGCTTTCTCAACATGCTCAATTACTTTTAATTTGGTGTTCTCACCACGTCTAACTTTAAGATGAACAAGTCCTCTTGCTTTCGCAGGAGATAAGGCGACAGCGTTGAAGCCAAACAATTTACGAAGCATGAAGCAAACCATGCCATTGAACCTCTGTAATTTGCTCATTGTAACTGCGGATGTCTTTCCACCAGAGAAAGCAATAAACGCAGACTCAACAAAAACATCCTTAATAACATAACCACCTTCGTTTATCTTATCTAGATAATTCATCTTATTAACGTGCTCTTCAACTTGAAGACATCTGTCCTCTAGTTCATCTTTTGTATTCAATTTTATTAATACGGTTTCTAATAGATTAAAATTATAATCCATTATACAAAGTCCTATTTTGCTAGTACTTATATCTAATCCTAAAACTACTTCTTTCATAATATTATTGTAACATGTTTTGGTCTATTTGTCAAGCTAAATATCCAATTTTAATTTAAAAGTGTACGCAAGGTCCTCTGTCTTTCTCACGGGTGTAGCAACCTTTGCAACTCCAATTAAATTCCTATCTTTGTCGTAAATCCCAACTTTTGATATATAGGTAACTTTTTCAAATTGAGGTGCCTCGTCTGTGAACTGCGTGGAGACCACGTTTTTTATTTCTTTTGGGGCCTCACTATATTGATATGATCCTGTGTTTACCTGGTTTATATCTGAAGATGTGACAAAAGTTGGGTTATTTGAGTGATTTAGCTCTCCGTATGGAGCATGAGTCAGCATTGTCATAACTTGCGTGTGAGTGGTTCCAGAGTACTCCATGAGAAAACTAGCAGACAAAGTTGTATTTGCAATCGACGGAATGGTTCCTACGCTGTTTTTAATGCCGTAACCAAAATAAATCCATTTTGAATTAGAAGAGGCATCGTAATCAATCGTGTGATGGTCCAAAGACCAGCTACCGGTTAATGCCACAAAGCCTTCATTGTATAGCACAATGCCAGCCACAGAGCCAGAACCTGTTGAGCCTTCCGGTCCAACCTGTACTAATTCTCCGTTTCTTCTAAAATCAGATAACTCACCAATCAAACTACCTGTAATATAATATTTTAATGATAGCGACCCTTTCTTGATTGAAGACCCATACATAATTGAGGGTATTGATATGAGATTAACAACCTGAGTGCTTTTGTCTCCAAAGTCTGAAGTGTACTGGTAATGTGGCGACAGGTATGAATAATGATTTATCGTATTTTTTAATGCGTTCAATCTAGGTCTGGTGGTTGAACCAAAATAATCTCTAGACAAACTAGCAGAAAGGCGATAAGAGCCTGTAATTGTTTCACCCGAAAAGCCGTATTGTGTGTTGAACTCTGTTTGTGTTTGAGTTCTGAACCCTATTCTGTTGCTGCCTTTTGTTACAAAAGGGTGTATATAATTATCTGCCCTGTCTATGTTGTACTCATACAGGGACACGTGTCCGTCAGGCACTCCTAAAATATTAGCAGAATTAGTCCCAGATATATTTTGAATACTATCTAAGTACACAGATCCGCTTTGAATGTACACGGAATACTCTGGGTACATTTCTAGGGTGTTGATAAACAAATCATCTTCGCTGAATTTGTAAAATGCCATATTAAGCCTCCACGATTAGAAGTCTAAACGGCATCTAATTGTATATTCTTGACTTGGGTCTTTACGGAGAGGCTCTGACAATTTTGCAGTTGCCATTAATTCGTTATTACTGTTGTATAGCCCGATAGATGTAACATATGCTATTGGCACATCTGTTGATTTTGTTTTGACCCTGATCTTTCCATCATTTAGATATGTTGGGTTTGTTGAATAATTGAATTCGTTATGATTCATGCGACAGAAATAGATTGTTGAGTTAAGCTCTGTTGTATTGTTGAACTGCAAATTATAGATTCTGTTTCTGATTGCGTCTGACACTGCTTCGATTGTTGAGCCGGTAATAAAGTTGAAACCGGCTGTATTTCCCGCAGTTGCTGAGAAGGCGCTTGAATTTACAGCATTGGTAAGAAGGCCAGCAGAGTCATCATTATTTGCTCTAAAGATGGACCCTGTTATGACAACAACACCAGCTTGATAAAAAATAAGTCCACATGCTGGTCGAGTGTTCGCAACACTTGCGTTGCTAGTAATTGTTTCACCTTGTATTAAGTTGGTACTAAGAGTTGCGTCTCCGTCTCGTGTCGTTTCTGCAAACAAGACCCCATATTCACCAACAGGAGAATTGACTTTAAAACCATCGGAACCACTTACGTCTGATATTTTTATTCTTTGATTAAAAGTCGCACCATTAATAGCAAAAGTATCAGTAACGCCCAACTCTAAACTAAATGTACCTTTTTTAATTTCATCTTTAACAAGAAGTCTAGAGAAGTTCAAAAAGAAACATTCTTTTAATTTTGTTCCGCCATCAGTTATGTTTCCGTCTTCATCAAATTGCTGAATTGATCCTGTGTGGTCGTAGCCCATGAGAACTTGTGCCATCTGATTGTAGATGTTTTTCTTTTTGGAATTTTGTGTATTTGCCGTATTCACCAACGTAGAATCTGATGCATATCCAGCCGTAATGTCGAAAATGTGATTCGCAGATGAACTTAGGAAAGGATAATCGTAAACAGATTGAAACATCCCATGAGCGAAGTTTTTAATGTTTTCATCTCCGTATGTTCCAGAAACAATAGTCCCTGTTAGAGGGATTGCTTCATGCAGTAATGTTCTTGTACTTACAACGTCTTTTTCGTTGTCTAATGTTTTATAAAAGCTAGCCATATTTTTCTCTCTATTAAATAATTGTTTTGATAAATCTTACAGGCACGTCAACTGAATATCCTGTTTTCATTCCAGTAACTTTGATTGTGCTATCAATGAAGCGCACCGCTTGGTTTGAATCGTTGTTTTTGTTGGTCATTGTAATTTGTCCACCCAACTTGGTAAACAAGAATGTGCTGGTTTGTAGTTCCAATGAAGCACCAACTTTGAATTCCAAAATGGTTCCTCTTGGGCCCTTAATTGTTTGATTATCTGATTTTGTGTCGTTAGTGTTAATGGTGACTACCGCTGTTGAGCCGGCCTCTCCAGCGCCAACGGACGCATCAACCGTATAATAAGCTATGTCATCATCGTCAACATAATCACTCCCAACCAAGTTTCCTTGCTTATCTGTTAAGTATCCTAAACGGTTGTCAATTTGTATTGAGTAAACATCTTCGATCAGATTTGTCATCAGACTGGTTTTCTTCGGGGACAACTCAGTGGAGTCAATACCCTGATCAATTCTAATTGTTTGCGATGATTCAAATGACGCGCCAAACAGAATACCATCTACGTTGCCGCCACTATTATTCACACCAACAGACGCATTCACGCTGGTATCTCCTGTGCCCTCTGTCTCTCTGTCTACTGCGATAAAGAACGAACCACCCGAATGTCTTGGGGAACCAAAGTTTTCGTTGATTTTTAACACTGGTAGATACAACAAGTTCAAGTCCTGAAAGGAAGCCAGTTTGGTTTTCATAGCAGACCCGTTGTTTGTGAAGGCTTCTAGCACTGGTATTTGTAGGATTTCCAAGTCGTAATACGCAGAGCCACTAGCATGGGCAGAGTTGTATAACGAATAGTCAATCTCTTCGTCGCAAACAGCAAATTTTGTTATCTGGAAAGATCCATCACCCTTTGCCATTACTTTTCTGCCGTGATCTGTTAGCACAACATCTAATATAATATCACCACTATTATCTAAAAACGCCATTAATAATCTCCTTATTCACAATAAATAGAAACTTTCTAGAAATCTGCTTCCGAATCTTTCTTATTAAGGACAAAATCAAGATTAATATCTAAAATCTTTCCTGTGTTTTTTGATCTGATTCTAAATTTAAATTTCTTACCCCATATAGGGTCCTCTGTGGTGCCAACATAGAATTGTTTGTTATTGAACAAAATCGTATTCTCGCTAGCTTCATCTTGACCTGGCACAAACTCTCTTAGCAGTAGTTGTTCAAATGCAGGATATATTCTTAAAAATCTGCCAAAATCTCTCTGCCTATCGTTGCCCTCTTCTTCTAAGTTGACAATCTTTGAAACTATTCTGGTTTCGTCTGAATCTCTTATAAGCTCTACTTCATAAATAGGTGTTGGATTTGAAAAAAGATTAAAATTATTTTTTGCTCGAAAGGTGAAGTAGTGTTTCATATTTGGAGTAAGATCCATCATGTGAACCTCCGACGAGCTTCTATCTGTCCCTATGACCTCTGTTAGAAGAGAATTATTAAAATCCATGTAGGACGTTGGCTTTTTAGTTGTTTTAAAGATCTGGAACCTTAAGAGGTCTTTGCTTAGTTTGTATCTAATTTTGCCTTCTGAATCTGTTGAAGCGTTACTCTGTTGAGTCCTATCTGTGTCTAGTATGTGGGTAAAATCTTCATAAACACTATGGGTATCGGGTTCAAAGTATATTCTGATTTTCTTATTTGAATTAGATTCATTTAAAAAGTAAATCTCTGGTTTTGTCGGAGCTATGCCTCTAATTGTATGACTGCTTTCTGCTAGTCTCAATCTAACAAATTTTATCATTTTTCTGTCAATAACGCTAATCGTTGCGCCTTGTGATGACACCGTGTTTGCATATGCGTATTCGTGATAGAATACGACACCTATTGAGTTAACTTCATACCTATAACTGTCTCCAAAGTTAATTTGATTGTCAATAAAATATCTGTTGCTATCGGTTGCTGGTATATAAAAAGTTTGAAGAGGAATACCCGAATCACCTCTATATTTTATCACCTGATAGCATATTGTTTCAACATACGGCCTCTTATCCTCTGAGAGGGACTGTGCATACGTTGGAGCTTGGTTTTCGATATAATTACTTAACTCAGCTTGAAAAATCATGCTGTCGATCTGATCGAACTCTGTGCCCCAAACTTTGCTTATGTCCAAGTTTGGGAAATGAGTTAATTGAAAGTTTGAAGGATTTGTTGTGAGATTGGTCAAAACATCCTCCGGACTTAGGGTGTCTATTTCTAGGTCACCACTAATCGTTTGGAACCTCTCTGGTGAAAAGCCAAGCTTATCGAAAGTCTCTACCATTAACTCATAAGCGCCATACGTGCTTAAAAAATTGTAAAAACCATTTGGCGTATCTGTGAAATTAAGATTCATATAAACAGGGAAGTTGTCTTTATTTGAAATAATCAAAGAGTTGTTAAGCTCCTCCCTAATTGAAATCTTGGGGCCAACTTCCTGACTCGCCCCGACAAGTGAGGCTGGTATGCTGACATATATTTCATTAACAGAGTTTTCTGCCACAGTCACCATCTCGCTACTGTTTAGATCGTATATTGTTCTATTCGACAACTCAGACTGTCTCTGTGTTGGGTTGTATGATTCAGTAGAGTTGTAATTCACCTGCTGAGTAACAAAGACTTTTGAGTCCGTGTCTGTGGAGAAAGAAAAGTTTCTCACACTTGCATCACTTGAATCGCTAACCAAACTCTTTAATTCTTCATCGTTTGAGAAAATTCTAAATTTATAAGAAATGCCATTTCGAAATTCTTCGCTATTAATAGGCAGATGAGTTATTAGACCCTGCTTGTTTTTAGTTCGCAATAAAGATAACAAATCATCGTCAGCTATAATATCAATGGTAGTCATTAATAACCCCCTGTGTTTGTTGTGGTTGTAGACATGGTGGGCACCGGTGCTTGTGAAGGCTGTGTTGGAGCCGGAGTAGGCGCTGGAGCGGTGGACTGAGGAGACACTGCGTATTCCGGCAAGGGCCCTTGTTGAGTTGTGACCATTGGAGCTGGAATGGCTGGTGTTCTAATCATGGAGAAATTATTGCTAATAGCTGTCTGCTCGTTTATAACAATATTTCCTTGTGTAAACATGGGATCAATCGCTTGGTAATTGTTGGAGGCCTCAGTCAGCTCATTATTAGAAAAGCGTGCCGCTGAAAGGGCTAGATCCATAAATTTATACTCTGATGTATTGTTTAGTAACTTGTATTTATTTGGATATGGATAGTCGATACTATCTTTTATGTCTCCAGTTGGAATTTGCTTTATAATTGTTGTTGCCTGTATGGGAGCTCCCGAATATAGCAGCCACTCTGGTTGGGTCACGATAAACTTGCCAGATTTACTTTTAACAAAACCAGCCAACGTCTCAAGTATAGTTGTAAAGTTTGACATTTCTGCTTTTATATCTTCTGATTCGGATGTAACCATCAACTCAACCTCATCAACAATTATTGGATTTTCTTTGGTTCTTTCGCACTTCTCCTCATCTTCAAAAGTGTTGAAATTGGTATCATCACCTAAGTATTCGGTTGCAGGCGTATGTTTTTCCAAAGAGGGTTCGACAATAACTGTGTTGGCAAGACCCACCGTTATGGAGGGAGAAGTATTGCTAAATTTTTCTTTGATGCTCATGTTAATGAAAGGGTTAGAGAATTTAAAATTTTTGCCGGCGGAACCAAACCTGAGCGGAGTTCGAAAGACGGCTGTACTGACATTTTCTCCTGTCACTTCCTCTTCATTTTCAAAGATGTAGTGCAACTTTGTACCAGAGGGCTTAATTAAGTTTTTAAACTCGTGAGTTATAAAAATTCTGTTTGTGAAATTCTCTGTCTTTGGCCTGGTTGGCTCTGTGTATCTTTGTTTGACACGGCTATTTGTAAGTCCATATATCCTCAAAATTTCATTATAAATATTTTTGAAGTCTTTTATAAAGGCCTCAACTGATTCTATTGTGCACGATCGAGGGCTTATCTGAACAAAGCTTTTAGTTAGAAGGTTGTTTCTTTGTTTGGCATCCAAATCATATACAAATTCCTTCATCTCAACAAACAAGTAACTATACTTTTCAAAAAGTGAATTTTGAACGAAAAAGTTTTGATTTATTGAGTCTTTTGTTTTTCTGATTGATTTGTCGTAGTTTCTTATCAGCATTAGAGAGCTAGAAAAGTCTTCCAATCTATCAATCGCATTTGATATTCTGTTGAGAAAGTTGCGAATGTAAACAACATTTTCATCCTTGAGGACCAATTCGATAATATATTTATATTCTCCGGATGAATTTTGACTTAAATTGTTGTCATGAAACTTTATTGCACGAATAGAAGGTCCTATTTTGTGCGATATGAACTCCAATTTCTGCCCTGAGGTTGATTGATATCCATTAATTCGAGACTCGTAACCACTGAGGACATTTATAGTTTCATATACTTCACCTGATTTGCTTTTTAAAGCCAGTCTCTTGATCCTTATTGATGAAAATAGGATCTCATTTAACAAACTTTCTCTGTCTGCTTGGTTTATCTGGTTGTAAAAGCGGCCAAACTTTGTGTTTTCAATTAACAATTGTTCTATATTGATGAAAAACATATAATTGAACCTTGTGCTGTTATCAAAAGAAGGCAACAAGTTGCTAAAAACTGGCACTGGGGTCTCATCTTTTATACTATTATACTGATATATCTTTGTCCTGTTGTCTTTAATCTTTAAATTAAGCGCGGGTCTTACATCAATCACAGAGTGGGGAGTGGGCCGGTGCCTTTTACCCTCCATATAAACTCCTTCATGATAATGCACTGGGCCGTAATACTGTTGATTTCCCCTGTACAGGACGTTTGTAGTCGATACAATGTCGCCGTTTTTCATAATGGCTTCTGACGCAATCGGGCCCTGCTCGCTGATCTGGTCTACATAAACGTTTGCAAAAATACTGATGTTTTCATATTCGTCTGGTAGTTTATACGAGCACGACTTGATATAGCAAACTTGACCAGCCAGGTTTTGATTTCCTGTTGTTTCAAACCTCATTGCTTTTGATACTAATTTTATCTGGACTTCTTCTTGGTTTCTGCTAAAAGGCAGCGTGCCGGACTTTATGCCTTCAATCGTATCCTCGTCAAGAAAAACAGCATGCTTCAAGATCAATAAGGAGTCCAAAGACTTCTTATTTGACCATACGGGATTTGTTATTGAATCAAATATCATAATGTCGTATTTGACCTTGTTGTCATAAATCTCAATATTGTTAATAAAAACATTTGGAAGAATATCTCTACCAATAATCATTATTCACACTCCTCTACATCTCCAATTGTCGAATTGTATATATTGATATTCGTCAACTGCTTGTCTGGACACTTCAAGTCTAACTCTAAATAGATGTTGTTCTCTTTTAATTTTTTAAGACCCTTGCATATTTCTCTGTCTGGGATCTCGGAATCAACCAATAAATCAATATAATACTCAACGTTGTCTTTGGTAACATCTCCGGTAGGGTCAGTTACTTCGTAATAAATATCATTTTTAACATTTTTTGGTTTGTGAGTAAAATCAATCTTTTTTAAGTTGCTGTCGTCTTCTTCATACATAAAAACTTCTACACTGTAGGCATCGTTGTTGACAAAGCCGTTCTTCTCGGTCAAGTATAAAACCAAAGTTTCTTTTTCTAGTTTTATAAAATTGCCATCAGCGTCAGTCTCAAAGTCGAAATCATTCACCAAGTCTTCAAAGTCACCCTCAAATGTTGAAAATTTATCAACAGACATGGTAAAATTTAACGTGCAGTTAACCTGAGGGATGTTTTGTATAGAAGAGTTTAGTGAGGAGGACAACTCGAAAGTATCGAATTCTTTGTCTAGTGAAAAAACTTCCCAACCGGCTGTTTTCTTCTCTATCGGCGAACTAGTGCCAATAGGATTGGGCATATAATTGTCGATTACATGCTCATATACAGTATTAATATTTGTTTCTACCCCGAAATTTGTTGCAACAGGTTTTAAAGACGGAGTCTCCGTTAAGATTCTCGTCTTAGTTTGGGAGTTTGTCTCAGTAATTCCAGCTTTTTCTGCTTCATAAATGATATCGTCATCAAAAAAAGCATAAAACTCTGGCTTTAATTTTCCCTGTGACAGTAATTTTCTTCCATATGGGGTTAATTGTAATTGTAATATATCTTCTTTTTTGTTAAAAAATGTCACCTTTAAACCTCCAATATACTATTAATAGTGCCAGGATTGACACCCACAGTGTTTATGAGCCACCTTCGGACTTGAGCTCTCTGGCTAGCCTCGTATACCCCTTCAATAACTGAATAGTTAATGTTTGCGATAACGTTGCCGTTGTTGTCGACTTGTGCTTCTATAAATTCATCAACAAAATCTATATCATTGGGAAAATTAAATTGTCCATTCGTGTATTCTTTTTTTATAACGGTCACTCTCCAGCGATATTTATTCAGTCCTGTGCCCTGTGTCGGGAATACAGGTTCTAGCATTAAGTTTCCGACAAACTCTTCTGGTGTCTGATTCGCACCAGTAAACAAAGGTACCACCTGATCAATTTTTGGATTCTGAACTGGGACTGTTTCATTTTCAAATTCAACATTTTCACCAGCTAAAATGATCTCGGCATCAAGCTGGGCTAATTCCACAAGAGAAAAGAAATCATACGGCCAGTTAAAAGACATATCGACACTAGCTCCTTCTGGTCTTAAAATGCTAGCTGCTAGAAATGTTTGCTGAGCTGAGTTATCAAATTCACCAACAATCTTATTATAATAATTTGTTTCGGCTCTCTGTTTGGCTTTGAATACCATCCACCTGATTTTCTCTGGTAGTGGTTCACCTTTCTCTATCTTTCCCTCTTTGATTATGTTGCCGCCACCAAGCAATTCGTGAGCTAAAAGCGGATGCGACAATGAAACTTCGACTTCTTCAAACTCTCTCCCTATTTTAGGGGATAGATTTTGCCAAATATCAGCAAGGTCTTGTTGTGTAAGTTTGTGAGCAAATTCAAAGATATACATTGCGAAAGGATCAACATCTCTGACATTTACAAAATCTAGTGAAGGTGGTATCACAAATCTTTGCATTTTGTCGACCATGTCTATAATGCTCGGACTTACAACGCCTTCTGCCATTGCTCTCTCTTCGATAGCCATTTGAACCGAGCTGGGATCTAAATTGAAAAATTTACGCTGACCTTCTTGTTCAATGAACGGAATGGCAACGACTGCCTCCCTAATCACTTTGGCTTGAGCTACTTGACCTAGTCGCTTTGGCTCGTCTCTAAAGCCGCAAAGGTCCTTCAAAGATAGCTCATTGGTGCTGCCACTTACGGTGTCTAGAAAGGCTGTTGGTATGTCTGTAACCTGTAAAAACACCCCTTTTGAAGGGTCTGTCTCTATGTCACCATACTGGTGCCACATGCCTCTTGGAACCGTTCTATGGCCCTTTGTGGGCTGGTATACGCTTGTAGAAGCAGAGTAGTGATTGAAGTTTAACATTGGAGTCTCAAAAAGAGATTGAATTACCCATCTAGACTTTTCTGTGTTTGAAACTTCAACTGCTACATTGACTTTGTCAGAAGTTGAGTCATCCAAAAGATCAACAGATTTTAATTCTCCTTGTGTGAAAAGACTAACAGACGCAGATAACTGCATTGCGTCTCTGTTATATAAATCATTTATGTTAAACGCTTCCTTTGTGTTAGCAAGTGCTGATCTTTGTCCGGAGTCTTCGTCGACGTATCTCCAATAAGTAACAACAGAATCTCTAATTATTTCACCTATGGTGTATTTTTTTGTTGCGTCTGCTGTGAACTTTATGTCTGCCCATGCTTGGCCATAATAATAAGGAGGTGTGAAGGGATAGTTTTCTCCCTCCCTTGAGTCATTCCCAGTTAGTCCTCCAAGTAAAGAAGAAGTTAAAAGGGTTGGAGGGCCAAATGCAGTTGGTCTAGAATACATAGTAAAGTTTTCTTCAGAGGTTGACGGATATTGAGGAGCAACAAAAGGATCAGATGATCCCGCTGACCCTGACTTAAGAGGGCCAATTGGGTCTTTTGATGTTTTATACATCTTAACTCTCATCGAATATGTTCTACCATTTACAGCGTTACCAACATTTTGATCATCAGAGGGTAGAGAATATATGGTAGAAAATTGAGATCCCTGCAAAAAGAAATTTGGAACTTCCGCTAGAAAGTTGTGAGCCATCATTTTGTATAAATTGTCTCCAGTTCCATCCCAGAATGTTTCTAGCTTAGTATATGATGATGAATGTGGCTCTTGATTCATGAGCCTTCTTTGAGACAAAAACCTTTCCGGCTCTACGAGTGCTTTGAATGGAACCCGGCTGTGGAATAAACGTTCACTATGAGACCCAACCGGAGGGAACTGGGCTAGGACATTGTTACTAGAATCCACAACCAAATGCTGGTAATGGGTGTACTTTGAATTCGTCTTGACAGAAGCTGTTAATAGTGGATAATCACACGCAACCCCGCCTTTAATAGCGTTAAACAATACGCCGGGAGCGAAAAGGGGACCTAAAACATTTTGAAAGGCGTGATCTGCGTTTGTGCCCATCGAAAATCCGCCGCTAGTATCAAAACCGATGCTGGATGTGTTATATGAAGCAAAAAATTGCTCGGCCAAATCAACTGTTCTTTGGCATGGATAGAAACCATTATAAGGTAAGAATTTTTTTATTGCTTTGCACTTTAAAGTAATTTTCATCGGATCTACAAATTCTTTGTGGTCATTTTTAATTAAATCAAAATGCTTTAAGAATTCACTTGTTGAATATATCTTGTAAAAATTCGCTTCGTCACTACCATCGGCAGAGGCTAGCGCACCGGTCAACTCAAACATGTTTGCGAAATTGTTATCAAGACCTTCGGACACTATTGTGCTTATGTGGTTGCTTATTCTAAATTCTGGTATTATTGTGTAGCCTTTTCCTCTTTGGCGGACACCTTGAACATAATCATCGTATGAATCATAAAAAGGTGCCTTCCCAGATTGATCTGCTGCTTGCCATTTGGCTTCGCCTGATGGCGTGTCTTGTTCTACTGTTAAATCTGCAACTGATCCGAATCCGGTTGTTACATCTTCTATTTTCATGCCGTTTTTTGATACACAAGATTCGACATTAACCAAAGTATGCTTTCTATTGTAAATTGGTGCCGGTTTATAAACATCGTCTAAGTCATTTTTGCTAAATGAGCCTGGCATATCACCACATTGATTATAGTTGTTTTGAAGAATTCCATGAGCAAAATCGTCGTGTGGTTTTCCATAATGATCATCCCAGCGGTTATCTGTGCCTGTTTCACCCTGCGCGGTGTCATAATCTAGTGGCCAAATGCTTTGATTATCAATTGTTGTTCCAAATCCGTTGTCAACGGAAGTTTCCTTTCTGTTGTCGAAACTATCTCTCCAATCAAATACAAAATTGGTTCTCTGTCTTGTGTAGCTTTTATTGGTATACACTTGGGCCGGATATATTGTCTCCATGTATTCAACCATACTGAATGAGTTGATGGGTGATTTAGGGTCCTCCAAACCGCCATTTAAGTACATCTTTGTGATTTGCTCGTATTCTGGGTTTGCGCAATTATCAAAGTCATAGAACTTGTCTAGATCAATGTTATTAAAGTGGCACACACTATTTCCCATTGAAGTTTTAAGTTCTAGCTCCAACTTGCCATCAGCGGACGCCAGAACTTTTAGGGGACTAAATCTTGATACAATCGGGGTTTCAATAAATAATTTAATATCTCCAAACCTTCTGTTGATTTGTGCTCCCTCAATCTGAATTGAAGGGCCGGGTTCTTCAACATGGGTAAAGATACTATTTTTGACTTGCTTTCTTGTTAAAGGGTTTTGCCCCACTCTAATTTGCTTCCATGTCGGGTGGCCATAAGGGCCGTTTCTGTGAAGCATAAGGGCAGGAAAGAATGATGCTGTGTTGGGTAGCTCATGAGAAAATCTGCCATTTTTGGCCTTGTATAATGTAAGAAGAGTGCCAATTCCAGTTGCCAGACCGGGTCCAATAAAATTTTGCCGCACCTTTGATACAACAGCTTCTCCACTGCCGACCACCTGCGTTTCAAACCCTTGAAGCTTAAAAGCGCTTAATTCATATTGATTGTCAGGATCATATCCAACTGGTTCATAAATAAATGTGTTCAATCCAACAAAGTCTAAATAATAATTCGCCATTCTATACTCCAAAAATCTCTGATGCGGTTGGGAAGTTTATTGCGGCAACATGACCACTTTCTCCACCTATATCTACCGAAGAACTCAACATGCCATCTGCGTCTGCATATCCGTAAATCCTTTGTAACCCACTCTTATATGAATAATTACTTCCCAAAGAAGAAGTTACCCAAGAATACTGGAAGTCCGAACGAGGCAATAGCGAACTCATGTGCGCATTGTTGTGATCTTCATTGAACACGGGCACAGGAATCGTTGATGT
>VMHT01204158.1_pt1 | contig 13767 bp, 15 predicted proteins | sample 4693611 | NCBI WGS metagenome assembly VMHT01 (sample SAMN12280063, study PRJNA550983) | marine metagenome | isolation source: seawater sampled from same location over 5 years 0.02-0.2 micron viral filtrate | place: USA: collected off the coast of southern California halfway between the port... ... | reverse complement strand
GTGGTTTAGAACGTCTTCTGGACTTGGAAGCCTTACGTGGTTTAGAACGTCTTCTGGACTTTGATACCTTACGTGGTTTAGAACGTCTTCTGGACTTTGATACCTTACGTGGTTTAGAACGTCTTCTGGACTTTGACACCTTACGTGGTTTAGAACGTCTTCGTGATTTCTTTAAACCTTTTGCCATTTATAATAATATATTATATTAAGTAAAAATAAATGATTCATTGTAAAAACGCCATAGCATTCTTTAATCAAGATGACATTAAGGGAACTGTTACATTTCATCAGTGTTCCTTCAAACAACCAGTTCTTGTTCAGATTGATTTGTATGATTTACCAAATAATAATATTCGTGCTATACATATTCATGAATATGGAGATGAAACAGATGGTTGTAATTCGTTAGGTTCCCATTGGAATCCTAAAAATACAACACATGGTTGTATGTTCTTATCTGATCCTTCATCTCCAAATCAATCAATGGAAAGCCATGCTGGTGATATGATTAATAACATTATTCCAAAGAATAATAAGTTTACATTTTCTTACATAGATGATCGTATTACATTATTCGGAAATATAGATCAAACTATAATAGGTAGAAGTGTAGTAATTCACGAGGGAAAAGATGATTTAGGGTTGGGAGGTTTAGATGAAAATGGAAATGTAATAGATGAAGAAGCGAGGGAAGAAAGTTTGAAGACTGGTAGTGCTGGAAAACGGATGGCTTGTGCTATTATAGGTATAGCAAAGAATGGAAAACTAAATAAAGAAGCTTAATTATCTTTTTATATTTACAAATATAAAATGAGTGGAACTATATACAACCATACAAGTCCTACATGGTTAATATCATCAACTCCTTTATCATGGGAAAAGCCTACTCCACCATCAGCTTGGAATCCTGCTCACTGGTTTGATGACCATCCTCCTCTTACTCCTAGAGAAGGAGACGACGGAACAGCACCTTGTAATATAAATGAAGACGGACTTGAAGAACCAAGATATTTATTGGTTGGTAAAAATGGAAAACCTAAACAATGTTCAGAAATTACACAACAAGACATAAACGATGGTATAGCAACAAAAAGCTATAGTAATAACGAGTATGGCGCACATTTTGCTGGTGTTGGTACAAAATGTGAAGATTTTATTAGTGTTCGTCCATTACAATCATATGGTGAACCAAGAAGACCAGATTTACCATTTGATAGTGAATTCGCAAGTTGTAAGACAAGAGGATGGGGGGAGGATGGTGATACTTTATGTGTTAATAAATTTGTGAATTGTTCTATAGCACCCGAACAAGTTTGGGCAGAAAACAAATCTGGTATTGTAGTTAATGATAAAAAGGTAGGACCAGGAAATAAATTATACAGTAAGTATAGTAATATTGTTTGTCAGTTAGGAACAGACAGCGGTGACCCTAGATTTGGTGGTAGATGGCCACACTTGAAAGGGAACCCTCCCGTTAGAACTTGGAAACCTATTGGACCTGTATTATATGACAGTGCTATACCATCTTGGAGAAACATATGTGCTAATTACTGGCCTTCTGACCCATACAATAATTGGAAAAATACTCGTTGTACTCTAAAAGATGATATTGACTACGAAAAACTCGTTTGGGAATGTTCAAAGAAGAAAACTCCAATGGAATGTGAAAACACAGACCCTCTTGACTTAGTAAAAGATGGAACTCACGGTCTTGGATGTGTGTGGAAACCAGAAACGAACAAATGTGAAAGACAAGACTGTGAAGATATGGAATCAATCAATGGATTCTGTCCAACTGTTATGTGTGATTGGAACCCACAAGATGGACCAGATACACCAGCTTTTGGTACTGGAACTAGACCAGTTTGGCCTCCACCACCAGCGCCGCCGCCGCCTCCACCACCCCTATCACCTTGTCAAAATAATATCTTAGACTTGGAACCAAATCCTTTTCTACCCCCTGGTCAAGAAAGTAATGAAAGAGTTACTAAATACTATGAATACAACCAGATGTGCAAAGCTGCTGAGACTGGAAGAATGGTAGATGGTAAAGATGAGAGTGAAGAACTATGTGGTATAATGAATGACAATTACAAATCAAAGTTAGGAGTTGATTTATGTCAACATACACAGGTTGATGGTGGCAAAAGTCCTGGTACATGTAGAATTAGAGAATGTTCTGACATGTATAAAGACTCAAATGTGTGTCCTGAGGAAATGATAGGTAAGGATGGTAAAAAAGTTCAAGGGCCTTGTGTTGTCTGGGATTGGAATAAGAAGTAGTATATATAAAAATGAATAAGATGATTAATTTATAGAAAAAAATTAATCACCATAAATGGAGTGCGCTTCTTATTTTATTAAAAATAAAGCATTATTTGGTAGTTTCCCTACCCAAACGACTGTCAAGGAACTAGAAAATGAAGGTGTCCGATACTTTATTAACTTGACTAATATTCACGAGAAGAAAACAATACCATATCACACAGAATACAAACAGATTTCATTTCCAATTTCAGATTGTAAAGTTCCTGATAATATCAGAGATTTTATTAAATTTATATTCAGATTGGAAGATATCATATTACACAAACTCAAGAAGAATGAACTTATATATCTACATTGTAAAGGGGGACACGGACGTTCAGGAGTCGTCGTTGCTGTATTATTATGCCACATATTTGGCTTAAGCCCAACACAATCTCTTGAATATACCACAAAATATCACGCAAGACGACCAACCATGAGAGAAAAATGGAGAAAAATAGGCTCACCCCAAACATACCAACAGAAAAACTTTGTTTATAACTTGTGTAAGGAAATTCACTTCCATAGGGCATACAAGAGTGGCTACACAGCAGGATTCTCAAACATGTCTCCATACTCCGTTAATATACCAGGTATTGGAACATTCCCAACCGTAGAAGCAGCAATACAAGCATACAAATGTATTAACGACAAGGAATATGTTGAAAAACAACTTAACGCAGATACACCATTCACATCCAAGATTTTAGGCAATAAAATTAAAACACCTCCAAATTGGGAAGAAATAGTCCCTAAGATATCAGAAAGATTAATTAAACTTAAATTTAACCAACACCCTAACATAAAAGAAACTCTACTAAATACAGGACTATCTAAAATAACTTTCCATTCCAAATACGATGGTTTTTGGGGTATAAATGACACGGGTAAAGGAGAAAACATTCTAGGCAAACAACTATATAAACTACGAAATTCTTACTATACAAAAGAACTATAATCTACTTCTTATACAAATAAGTAAATATTATCACAGATAATACAACACTTATCCCCAAACCATAAATTACAAGCAATTTAACAGATAATACCTTAGTTGGAAACGCACCATCAATACTCTCTTCTTTCATTATGAAAGAAGGCTTCCACATATACAAAATACCCACACATAATACCGGTAAAACTAAATAAACAAAATTATTAATATCAAATAAAACATTCGACCGCTCCTTAAACAAAGAACCCATGTTTACACCAGCAACAGGTGTAGTATTAACAAACTCATTAACCCTCTTATTCAAATCAGCAAGCTTCTGCTCCATAGTTTGTTCCATTCTATTTATTCAAGATAAATAGAATGTTTAGACTTTAAAATATTATTTTTGTTTCTTTGGGTCCCAGTATGTAGTCCGACCATCAGCTGTCTTAGTCCTCTTAGCATGCTTCTGACCATATATCTTAAACTCATTAACACCATAATGACACTCCATATCCTCATCTACCACAGATTTTACAGTCATGCCCCAATTATTATAAGATAACCTCGGTATGATTCGTAGTCCCTCGTAAAGCAATTCTATCTCCCTTTGGGATAACGTAGACATCTTACGAAGTGGTGAAATGTTAGAATAATACAAAACTTCAGCTTTTATATAATTACCACAACCAGATATTATATCTTGGTCCATCACAAAAGATGTTATATTACGATTCTTATATTTCTCCACCAACTCCTCAAACTTGGTTAAGGTAAACTCACGTCTCATTATATCTGGACCAAGTTTCTCCAACTTCTCATCCAAAACTCCCTTATCTGTAGTAAACTTTAACGTCGCAAAACTCCTTGAGTCAGTAAACCACAACGTCTTACCATCATCTGTCTCTACAAACCATTTAGCATACTTATCATGCCTTTTCAACCACCTACCCGTTAACATTAACGAGTGTAATATATAATATTCTTTACCATCCTCTGGATCCGTCAACGTAAAATATATAAACTTACCCTTACAAGATACTACGGTCAATGTCAATGGTAGAGCATCATTAAATTCCTGAAATCCTTCAGGAGGCTTATCTGGATATTTGCCACCACAAAATACCCAATCAGTTATGACTTTACCTTGTAAAGCCTTATTCAAATAATCAATAGTTGATCTACACTCTGGACCTTCTGGCATGTTTAGCACGTGTCTATTTTACTAATTATATTTAATTTAAATATTCAAATTTATTTAGGTGGATATTTTATTCTAATAAGATGGACATTCACAAGTCACAGCACCACATCTTCCACAACCTGCACCACCAGGACATAAAGACTTCGGATCATCAGGAGCACAACAAGGAATACCTGGATTTCCAGAACAAGGTTTCCAACCACTTGGTGGTCCTGGTGGTCCTGGTGGCGCAGGTGGCGCAGGTGGTGGTCCCGGAGGACGTTTTGGACTACATTTTGTTGTCATCGGAAAACCTGGTATCTTACTACCACAAGGAGGACAATTATTTGCTCCAGACCTACAATCACATATATCCGGAAATGACCAATCACATCCCGCATCACTAAATGGTTTCCCTACAATACCATCATATAACGTAATCTTCATCTTGTAAGGAGCCCTAAATTGTGGAGACGATAAATAATCATCATGTGAAACACAATACGCTTGGTACACGTTAGATGGTGGATCAGCAACAGGAACAGACGATATACCTCCACTATGGACGTAATCACACCATTCCCTTGAAGGAGCTTTACATCCAGAAATCCAATCACTGCTTTGAGGATTAGCCAAGTCTGCCATATTACAATACCCAGATTGACCGTACTGACTCAAATACATATTAGATGGTTTAGCTTTTCCACCAATAGTATTCCACTCAGATATATCAAATTGCTTTTTCATATTACCATCCTTAACTGGATTGGAACATCCTATCATACCTAAACTAGTATTATCAGAATAATTTCTAATACCATAGTTACAGTGATCTGGATTAAAAGTAATAGTAGTTGGATCACCCATAGGCCAACCACCATCACCACCAGCCGTAAGCTCAAACTTAGCACCAAAATTATAACCATCTACAGAACTAAAATCAGCTGTACCATCCTTTATTATCTCAAAAAAAGTAGATCCCGCTGTTGGAGGATCTACACAATAACCTGTAGGAGACTTCTTACATATTGTATAACCACCACCATCCGGCCATTCCTTATCCCATCCAGCTCCCGGTCCTAAATTAGGGATTACTGGATTATTCTGAGCATAATATGTACCACTATACATACCACGCATTGGAGCATTCTTACCTCCAACCTTACAATTTACCGCCTTGTAAGCATCATCACAATGAGTCATTGGAACTACTCTCCATGGACCACCACTTGAAGGTATCTTAACAACTATAAAACTATTACGATAAGGTAAAAATACAACTGGTTTAGCACATCCCCTAGAAGGACCACATAACATATCAGCACCCATCCCATTTGGTGTATTTACTACTTTCCAGTCATTAGCATTACTTCCTTCAAACATAATTGACATTGGGAAACTTGTATTATTTATTATTTGAATCGTTGATTCTTCTTGTTGTTCTAAAGGTATTCCATCAACCATTTATTATATACTAATCAAAATTTATTTTTGATTACTTCTTATATTGTCTAATAATAAATGGATTGTGACATATGTTACGAAACGGTAACTGAAGATAAATTACAGATACTTGAGTGTGCACACGCTCTATGCAAGTCATGTCTCAGTAAACTCCGCAACCGTAATTGCCCATTCTGTAGAAACCCTATTTCCTCCAGCGCTCAAAAACGCGAGGAAACCTTTGAGACGCTATCCATCCGTATAATAGACGAACAGGAGGTTGAACATTATGATATTGACATTCATGATAACTTACAACGATTCAATAGACGAAGAAGGAGAAATCGCGAAGAACGGGAACGTATTCGAGATGAGGTTTTTAGGAATATACCTAGAGAAATGAGCGAACATGAAACACAATCTATTCTTACTCAATTCAATGATGCCAGAATTAACAACACACTTGTTACCATGTCTCCGATATCTGTACCAGACCGTGCCAAACAAAAACACCGACATGAACGGAACAGATACAAAAATAATAGACATAATACCAATATAATTTCATAGATTGTATATTTAAAATTGAAAATATATAATTATAAACATATCACAGTAGAAATGAACTCCTACACTACAACATTCAGCTCTGATAACGTCCTTATCGGTGTTAGTGGTATTATTGGCGTTGGTAAATCAACCCTAACAGAGAATTTGGGAAAAGCTATGGGCTACAAAGTTCTCAAAGAACCTGTTGAAACTAACGAATATCTTGATAAATTCTACAAAGACATGGCCAAATACTCATTCCCAATGCAAATATACCTACTCAACCACCGTTTCAAACAACACCAACAAATGGTTTGGTCCTCTGAAAACACCATTCAAGACAGAACTATCTACGAAGACGTTATCTTCGCTAAAATGCTCAAGGAGGATGGATTAATGGAAGATTTAGACTTTAAAACTTACTGTCAGCTATTCAATAACATGACAAACTTCTTACACAGACCAGACGTCATCATTTATTTAAACGTTGAACCCGAAGAAGCCCTCAAACGTGTCAAAACACGATCGAGAGATTGTGAATCAGATTTACCTCTTGAATACCTACGCAAACTCAAAAAAGGATACGAAGAATGGCTATCTGACCTTCGTGGGCGTATCCCAATCATCTATCTGGATTGGAACACCTTCCAAGATACTGATTACATCGTTTCTAAGATTCAAGAAGTGATAAGGACGAAACAAACACTTGTCATATAAATAATTATTTTCTGTTATTCAAGAAATAACAGAAAAATATCTTAAATTAAACATAAAATAGAGTGCGTGGACTTGCGCAATCCTTATTTTTCGATCCACTTGAGACTATTAATCAAGAGATATCAGATGACACCAGAAGCGATGAAGCGTACTTTCCTTATTTTTATTTCAGATTCTAAATTTGTACACATTTTTCAAATTCTTGAGCAAATATTTTTCTTCGCGCACATCATTTTTGTGCGCGAAGGATTGAAATGAATTTTCTTTCTGGTTGTTTATGATATTTCTTGATTAATAGTCATTTGAAATTTTCTCTCCAAACGGCTCCATTTTCTCCATTTTCTTCAAAATCTGCGAAAATCTGCGCGAATCTGCGCGAATCTGCGACATGTCTGCGTTTTTTGGCTTCATTTTTTTACAAATTTTATTTTTAAGAACTATTTTGACCTTGATGACGAATCTCTTAAAAAACTTGTCTGCGTACTTTCTCCAAAAATCTGCGAAAATATTTCGAATCTATTCTTCGAAATATTTTAAAGAAATATTGAGGTTTATAAAATGTCATTAAACGAGAAAGAAAAGTGTGAATATTGTAGTATTATTGTGTTGAAAAAGAATTTGGCTAAACATCAAACTTCCAAAAAATGTATGAAGGCATATGAAAAATTATGTCCTATTTCTGCTGAAAATCGGAAACTTAAGATAAATTTAGAAATAAGTGAAGAATGTTGTGAAAAACTTAAGAAAGAGTATGAAAAATTGGAAAATGAGAATGAAATATTAAAAGTACAAAATAAAGAATTAGAAAAGACGATAGAAAGATTGAATGGTGACAAAGATAAAATTTTCGATCATATTGTAGATATCGCGAAGAAACCCAATACAGTGAATAATAATACTATTAAACCTACTACCAATAATACAGTAAATAATACAGTAATCATGACTCCACTTGACATGAGTTCAAGAACATTCTCTGACAAGATTGCCAATGGATTCGGCCTGAATGACTTTCTACAAGGTCAAGCAGGTGTTGCTAAATTTGCTGTTAATAACCTGTTGCGCGATGATAATGGTAAGTTGATGTATGTGTGTACTAATCCAAGCAGACATCTTTTCCAATTTAAGTCTCCACATGGTGTTATTGAGAAAGACCCTAAGGCTGTTAAATTAACCGAAGCGATTAGTGAGGAAATACGTAAGAAGTCATCACAGATATCAAGTGCTGATGATAATTTAGATAGTATTGGTCTTGACGAGTTGTTGGAGCAATACAATGATATAAAAGAGATAGGAGACCCTAACAAGAATACTGGTTTTCGTAATGTATTGACGGGATTAACAAGTTAGTTTTCAAATGTTTTTTTGTGTTTGAAAACTTGATATTTATTGCATGTATGGTAGTTGCATCCCTTGTGGAGGACCCATCCCTTGTGGAGGACCCATCCCTTGTGGAGGACCCATCCCTTGAGGAGGACCCATACCTTGTGGAGGACCCATCCCTTGTGGTGGCATTGCTCCTGGTGGCATTCCACCAGTTGGGTATGGTGGTTGATAAGATTCTGGCATTGGTGGCATTGGTCCTGGCATACCATCTGGCATTGGTCCAGGCATTGGTCCAGGCATTGGTCCAGGCATAATTGGGAATTCACCACCAAAAGGAGGTGGTGGAGGCATGTTGCCATTTGTTGGTGGAGGTGGTTTTGGTTTATTTGCTGCTGCCATCATTGATGCGGCGGCGTCGACTGAATTATTTGTAGGTTTGTTCATTTCTCTTAGCGTCATAAAATTTAGAGCAACTAATACTAATATAATACCGCAAATTAATGTACATGTTCCTTGTAGAACTTTTGAATCAATGGGAAACATTTATTATATTTCAACATAAATAATTTACAAATTATCATATTGTAGGGATGTAACATTTGTTGTAGCTGAGTACATTGTGTACGCAGCTCTGAGTGTCATTAGTGGTTTTCCGAGTCTTTTATTTACGTAGTTGTGGAATTCCCAGAAGAATTTGAATAGTTCTTCTCTGCCGCTTACGACGGTGTCTATGCGGTTATAGTTTCCTTCAATGTATGCTGTTGCGTGGTCGGAGCATTTTTCACATGGGACCATAACGGGAATACCTAAGATAAAGTGTTTCATACGTTGTCTCCAAAGAGGTGCGGCATTAATAGGGTATCTAAGGGCGCCATTGTGTAAAGAGAACCAAAATGCTGGACCCCATACTTCTGGATTTCCAGAGTTGGCGTATTCTAAAGTAACGTAGTTGAGTTTTAATGGTTTTCCGTTAGGGTCTAATGGAGATGGGGATGTTGGTGGGGATATTGATGGTTGTGGAGATGGTAGCATATTTGCTGGTCCTGGTATGGGTGATGGATTGTCAGGTAATAGTGATGGAGATGGGGTTGGGGGTAGTTCGTCTAATCCTGCTTCTTCAGTAAGTAGTGCTGATGTTTTGTAATTTCCGTTTTTACGAGCGGCCATTTATTACAAAACAGTATTATTTTTATATCTAATAATTAATCTTCCAGTAAAATAATTTCTTGACCAAAGTTTTTCTTTAGTTGTTCCATGTTGATAGTGATATTAAACTGTAGAATGAAGGATTCTAGTTCTTCAAAATCAGGTACACCACAGTAATCAATATACTTTATGTCGCAAGCTTTGAATTCGGTAAATAGTTCTCGTCCACGGTTGTGATTTAGGATAGAGATATCAAGTTTTGTGTTTGACTCAATGTTTTCAATATTTTGATGTTCTGAGAGGAGTTTGTAAGCTGTATGTGGTCCGATTTTGTTGATATTTGTGTTGTAGTCCGTCCCACACATGATACAGAGGTCTATAAGTTGTTCTTTTGTGAAGTTAAGATGATTGAGTATATTATCTGATGTAAGTAGAATACAGTTATCTGTTTGTGTATCCATTTTGCTTAGGATAGTTGGTGTATTGTATGCTATTAGGTCTGTGTCATCGGATAGGACGGCATCTACGAGTCCGTTGATACATAGTTGCGCACAGAATTTTTCTGCTTCGTCGGGGGCAGTATAATACGGGACTTTGAGTATGTCAAATAGTCTTTTGGTATTTGTGAAGTCTTCTGGTGATAAATATACAATCTGTCCTTGCTTTTGATTGATTTTATCTTCAACCCATTTCATGTCTATGGATTTATCTTCAGGTTTGAGAAGTCTTTTTGGTGATTTCCGTTTGGAGTAAAGGTCCTTGAGACATTTATCAATAGTTCCTGTTTTGTGATATTCGTCTAATGCTTCTTGGAGAACATATAGATTTTCTTCTAATTTACTTCTATCCTCACGTCTTTTTGCTTTTTCTGAATCTTTTTCAGCTGGAGCTTTACCGTCGTATATAAAAACACAATGAACTTCATTGCGTCTAAGACTTGCTATAAGATTTATAAATGTTGTAAGCCATCTGTCACCGCAAACGGCCTTAAACTTGAACATATACAATGATATGTCTATTGCTACTTTTTTGTAGCTGAAGTCTGATATGTGTATTTGTTGGAATAGTTCTGGACATTTGTCTTTGAGTAGTTTGTTTAAGTTCTTGATTCCCATAGTTTTTGTTATAATAAACTACGGATTTAGATACTTATTTCATTTTTATTTTGTTTCTAATAATAAATGCCTTTTGTAAGTAAAGCGCAGGAACGAGCTTGTTATGCTAAAAAAGACCCAAACTGGAACTGTGAGGAGTTTGCTACAAAACATTCTAAGATGGCTTACAAGAAACGTAGGAAGTCATCAAAGAAGAGGAGGAAGTCATCAAAGAAGAGGAGGAAGTCCTCAAAGAAACGTAGGAAGTCCACTAAGAAGAGGAGGAAGTCTTCAAAGAAACGTAGGAAGTCTTCAAAGAAGAGGAGAAAGTCATCCAAGAAACGTAGGAAGTCATCCAAGAAACGTAGGAAGTCTTCAAAGAAGCGTAGGAAGTCCTCAAAGAAGAGGAGGAAGTCCTCAAAGAAGAGGAAGTATGATTCTAATACCGCTTTGCGGAACTTTCGTAATAGTATGTTAAAGTATAGAAAAGATAGGTTAGTTATTGCTAAAAAAGAATTAGATAGATATAATAAGAGGAGTATAACTAATGAGAATAATAAGTGGTATTTACCTATTAATCTTGATGATAAATTAACTTTAGAAATGGTAGATAAAGTTCTATTAGGAGAGGGTGCTGATGGTTTTGTTATAAGATTATGTAAAGGTAATGATAATAACTGTGATTATGCTATGAAAGTTCAGAGTTTAACCTCTCAATATGAGATGGAAGATGAAGCTTTGCGGGACTTGCAGACTACTAATATTGTTCCTAAGTTTTATGATAGTTGGAAGTCTAATAATAGAGGTTATATTATAATGGAATATATTCCGGATTGTGGTGAACTTTTATATCCTAGAGATGTTAAAAAGATGGGTATAAGGTATGATAAGGCTTCTGAGTTATTGAAAAAGCTTGAGGATAAAGGTTGGTTACAAGTTGATATGCACTTAGGAAATATAAGGTGTAGGGATGGTGATATAAATAAGTTGGTGTTGATTGATTTAGGGTGGATTGTTAAGAAAGGTAAGGATAGATATCCGGAGCATCCTTTGTCTAAGAGATGGGAGTATGATTTAGATTATGATGAGATGAAGATAGTTGCTAATAATAACTTTGATGGTAATTTTTACGACCTTGTTCTGGAAAAATATGTTAAAAATGTTCCTGATATTAAAGCTATAGCAGATGTTTTTCTTGGGTTGCGTAAAAAAGTTTTTGATGGTAATAAGAAAATTAATCCTTTGCCATTTCATGATAGTAAGATAGTTTATAACGATGGTAATTGATTATGTATGTTATTACATATATAATCCGAAGGGGGGTTTGTTTCTTTCTTTTTTGTTATGTTTAACGATTGCTATGGCTTCTTCAAGGTCTTCTTTTGTTAGAACGAATTTGTGTTCTTCTCCTAATGATATGACTCGTTTAGCGTGTGTAATTTTACATTTGGTTATGAATGTTTCTATGTCCCCAGCTGCGTTTTCGAATAGATCCGTGTTATGTTGTATAATTTTTTCTACTGTTTTGAGGTCTACGGCTGTATCCCAGTTTATTTCCTTAACCATTTTGAAGAAGATTTGTGCTAATTCATTTGGGTTGTATTTATCAATGCGGTGGACCCAGGGGAATCTTCTTTTGAGGCCTTGGTTCATTCCGAAGAAGCAATCTTCTATGTCATTTTCGTATCCTGCTCCTATACAGCAGAAGTCATGTTTGTGTTCTGATAGGAATGCTGTGAGTGTATCTAGGGCTTCTTTGGAGAAAGAGTCTCTGTCGTTATCTCTTGGTGCCAGTGAGTAGACTTCGTCAATGAATAGGACTCCACCTAAGCATGATTTGAGGAGTTTTTCTGTTTTAATGGCTGTTTGTCCGAGATAACCGGCAATAAAGTCTTCTCTGTGTGCTATTTTGAATTGTCCACGGTTTGATAGTATTCCTAGGGATTGATATATTTTGGCTATGAGTTGTGCTACGGTAGTTTTTCCTATACCAGGTGAGCCGTATATCATAGTATGTAGATATTCTTCTGAGTTTCTTTTGTGCATACCTTGTATGTAGTATAGAACTTGGTAGAATATTGATTTTTTAAGTTCTGCCATGCCTATTAGGTTGTTAAGTTGTTCAATGTATGGTGTGATTCTCCATATCATAACTGAGTCAATATTTCTATACAATTGAATAGAATGACCAATTTCCACTAAGTCGTGGAGAGAATTGATGGGAGGAGCTTCTGGTAATTGGGGACGCAAGCGTGCCTTTTTAGCTGGTTTATGTTGCTGCTCATTCATAATTGGTCTTGTTTTCTTACTCATACTATTTATTGGATAGATAATTAATTTTTATATTAATATTTTCTGTAATATAGTTATAAAAACGAAAAAGATAAATTAAAATTGAAAATGGCGGCCTTAGATGCTGAATATTATAGGATAATGACTGCGAAGCAAATGTCTAATATTGAATTTAACGAGAAGCAGAATGAAGCTTACTCAATGATGGTAAATAGAAAAAGTATTCTTATAACTGGTCCTGGCGGAGTAGGGAAGACGGCCGTTATTAAGATTTTTCGTGGTATGTACCAGCATCATAGGAAAATAGCTATTACATCAACTACAGGAACGTCTGCTGTTTTGTTGAAGGGGACGACTTTACATTCTTATTTAGGAATTGGCTATGGTGATGCGAGTGTTGAGCGTTTGGTGGGTAAGATAGAAGGGTGGAGTTGGTTGCGTAAGCGGTGGTGGGATTTGGAGTGTTTGATAATAGATGAGATAAGTATGTTAGACCCTGATTTGTTTGATAAGTTGGAGGAGGTTGCTAGGAGGGTTCGTAAGAGTATTAGGCCGTTTGGTGGAATACAACTAATATTGTCTGGTGATTTTCTTCAACTTCCTTGTGTTGGAACAGATAAGTTTTGTTTTGAGGCAGAGAGTTGGGATAAGTGTATAACTTCAACGGTATATTTGACTGAGATTATTCGTCAATGTGATAAGGTTTTTCAGTCTTGTTTGAATAATATTAGGATTGCTAATGTGAATAGTGATGTGATTGAGTTGTTGGAGTCTCG
>VMHT01069380.1_pt1 | contig 13770 bp, 24 predicted proteins | sample 4693611 | NCBI WGS metagenome assembly VMHT01 (sample SAMN12280063, study PRJNA550983) | marine metagenome | isolation source: seawater sampled from same location over 5 years 0.02-0.2 micron viral filtrate | place: USA: collected off the coast of southern California halfway between the port... ... | reverse complement strand
ATATTTATACTAGATTAAATTATAGATTTCAATTAGTATCTTATGTCTGGAATAATTACAATTTCAGTCAGAGAAAATGGTTGGCTACTATATTGAAAGTGTATCATCTTAGAAAGGTCGATGGCATTGAAGATAGTATTGACTATCAAGATATATATGAGAATGGTTTTTGGGATAACATACACCAGATGAGAAATCTTAAAAATCTTTTAATTAATAGAGTAAATCCATATAGTTTTGATAGAGATGATGCAAGGCATGAGTACGAGAGAACATTACATAGCAATATATTAAGAAAATTTTCAGACATTGAAGATTGGTTTTATGAAGTGATGTATAGTGATGAGTATTGTTATTGCGAGGGGTGTGATGATTATTGTAATGAAGATGATTATTATGGCGAGGGTTATTGCCATGAATGTAATAATAGATATGAAGAGGAAAATGAAGAGTACCATGATGAAGATGAAGATTGTTGTTATGAACATGAGAGATATTGTTCCAACTATTCATCAAGAGTGGAAGATGAGATATCACCTAAATATCTACCAAGTGAGAATGTAAACACCGATTTATCGAAAAGTAAAGACACTTGGTATGGTTTGGAGTGGGAAGTTATGGCGAGAAATAGTATGCCAGATGATTTTCCTCAAGTCTTAACCAATGAAAATGATTGGTTTATGTGTAAAAAAGACGGCTCACTTGATGAGGGTAATGGTGGCTTTGAGATTTGCTCAGCACCTAGCTCATTCAAATTCTTAAAAGATAGACTACAAAAATTATTCCATAGTGATTATTGGTTAGATGAGAATGGTAATACCTATGTAAAGGGTTGGAATACAGGGTGTGCAGGTATTCACTTACATATCAGTAGACGAGCATTGACACCACTACAAATTGGTAAGATGTTAGTATTCGTAAATGCCAAAAAGAATAAAAGATTTATTGAAGATATTGCTGGTCGCAATATGGGTAGGTGGTGTAAATCACATGAGAAAAATTTGAGAGATGGCTCTTATCGTGATGATGATAGATACCAAGCTGTCAATACGAGCAACAGAAATACAGTCGAGCTAAGAATTTTTAGAAGTAATGTAAGTGAGAATGGACTGATGAGGGTAATAGAATTTACTGACGCATTTGTTCACTTCTTAAAACAATCTTCTATGAATAGTGTATCTTATAAAGACTTCATGAGATACATGAAAAAACCAGATGTAAGAGCGAATTATCCTACATTCTGGGCATGGTTAATTACTAATGGTTATGTTGTGGGTAATCCTAACAGAAGTATAACCCAACAATTCGAGAGTGTTAGTAATCAATAAACTTTAACTTTAATATAACAAAGGAAGGAATAAAAATATGTGTTTAATTATACAAGCTAAAAATCCAAGTACACTTGATTTGAATTTGATGGAGTGTGCATACGAGAATAATTCTAATGGTTTTGGAATTATGTTTTACAACAAAGGCAAGATACATACTCACAAGATAGTACCAAAAACTTTTGATGATATCAAAAAGATGTGGTCAAAGTACAGTCATCTTGATATCAGTATGGGGTTGCATTTCAGATTTACTACTGTTGGTGATACCAAGAGAAGTTTATCGCACCCATTCAAAGTCTTAACAAAGGGTGTCAATGGTAGTGATAGAGATTTATTTGTCATGCACAATGGGGCAAGATTGCCTACACCAATTATTGACAAAGACAAATCCGATACTCACCAATTTATCAAGTGGGTTATCAGACCTCAACTTGAAAACAATCCTAATCTATTATACAATGCTGAGTGGGTTGAGTCTCTTGAGGAATTGATAGGCTCGGACAAGTTATTGTTTCTCGATAGTAAGACACAAGAGTTTACTATCATCAATCAAGATGAGGGCAAAGATGTCAAGTCTATTGGTTGGGTATCTAATACCTATTCAATCAGTCGAGGTGTTGGTTTTGATTATGACATTGACAAGGGTACAAAGGTTGCACCTAAAAAATCTGGTTGGTTATCTAACTATGATAATTGGGGTAATGTATCTAATTATGGTAAGTATCAACGAGATGATTATCTATATGATGATAGCTACTATGATGATGATATATCTTTTCACATGGATATGTACGATAAAGGTAATGAGGTACAAGATAAACACCTTATCGGACTGACTGTTGATGAGACAATAGAATTGTGTGAAGCTAATCCAATAGGTGTTGGGATATGGTTGCATGATATATGTAATGAAACTAAAACTAAAACAAAGGTAGGATAATATGAAACCAAATAAAAATAAAAAACAACTTGACATTTTTGATGAGTATGTTATACTTGATAAAAATGTAGATGAAAGTTTATCTGGATATGATGATGAAACTTTGATTGACATTTACAATGAGGTAAGTTATAATGACGAAAGCTACGATTGAAAAAAGAGGAAGTCGATATTATTATGAGGGTGTCGAGGTTGATGAGCCTGTCAAGGTAGTAGACAAGAGGTGTCAACGCAAGTATGGTCATACCAATTGGGTGAGAATGGGAACTGTATCTGATGGGGTACTATCTAAAAATTCTTATGACTATGATGAAGAAAAGGGTATAGTTTATTTTCACAGACCTATCACAGTAGGCGAGTAGCTATATAACCTAAACAAAATAAATGGAGTAATATAATTATGAAAATAAAAAAAGGATATAAGAGGTGGATATTTGCCTACTTTATATTAGGAATGGTATGGGCATGGGGACTAACTGTTATGGTTTTAGTTATGCTAGGTTATAACAATGATGTTGCCGAGGTTTATACAAAGGAAGTAGAGACTGTAAGTATGGAAGTGTTTCCTGCTTCACCTATAATTCCAGTAGAAATTTATAAACTAGAAAGAGAGGAAACAAAATGAGTGGAGTAAAAAAATGGTTAATGGAAATGCAAGAGTATTCTCAATATTTATTAGAGGGTGCTACACCAGACATGGCTAAAGAATTATTCATAAAAAAATATGGAGAGTCTCAAGCACATGTCTTTGATAAAGAGTTATCATTTGCAATTAGTGAGGGCATTGAATTATTTGAAGGTAATATTTATGATGATGCTTTCTTTGAAGAAGAAGATAGACTACAAACAGAAAGGAATAATAGATGACCTTAGTACAAGACTTACAGTTTGTTTATGATAGCTCACAAGATTATGATTGGAACTTTAGAAAGTGGTTAAGGTGGACTAATCGAGAGCATAGAATATACAATGAAGAAGAGTATACAGAAGAGCAAGGTCAACCTATATTTGATAAACTATTTATTAATTTAGATGGCAACAATAAAAGAGAGGTAAAGTAAATGAGTATGCTAGAACATGAAGACTATCTTGAAAATAAATTTGAACAGTATCAAGATGATATTGCTTTTGAATACGATAAACATTTTTCAGATAACGAAATGAATATCATTAAACAAATTAGATTGGGTCAACTTGCTATGGATATCATGCGAGAGCAACTTATAGATTTCTTTAATGACAATCCACTACCCGATGGGGAAGTACATGAGTATACTATATGTAGTGATGATGAGATACTTGACAGACTAGATATAGATTTGGGAGGATTAAAATAATGAATGAGACAACAGTAATAGAAAGACTACGAGCTATCATAGATGAGTATAAAAAAGATACAGTCATACCTCACTATCGGATAGAACAAGTAATAAAAGATTATGATAGAGATGAGAAAAAATTTATTGATAATCTTTATAATAGTATGACTTGACTTTAATAAATAAAAATGTTATAATGGAGAACTTATGTTTAGACGAATAATAAAAACAATGTGGAGTCAAAACCCAGAAACAGATATAGAGGGGTATGATAGTCCAGACCCAGATGATTTGACTATTGACAACGCATATAAAACTAGATGGATATGGTATCATACTATACTAGGAATAGAATTATTTATAATAATAGTATTGTTAACAGGAATACTAGTAGTATTAGGAGTTAAGCTATGACTAAAAAAGGATTTAGTAAGTTCGACATTGACTTGAAGTACGGACAGATACGAGAAGATAAAGTCAGAGAAATGTTTGGTGATAAAACTATCGAGGTTAAGACTGAAAGAAACTGGTGGAAAAAAACTGGAAACATTGCTATTGAATACGAGTCAAGAGGTAAGCCTAGTGGCATAGATAAAACAGAAGCCGACTATTGGTTTCAAAGATTAGAGCTTGATGAGTCTGGAGAATTTTGTACATTAGTTTTCCCTACCCCTATCTTAAAAAAGATTGTGGATAAATACAAAGACAAGCTCACTAAAAATGTAGGTGATAACAATACTTCTAAATGTGTTATGTTGCCCATTAAAAAAATCTTTGATAAAGAATTTTATTGAGATGGATTTAAAAAGATTATTTAACAAAGATTTTCAAGACTTTATGAGTGAGTATGTATCTTCTTCTTTAAAAGAAAAAGGTATCAATGTACAACGACGAACTCTAAATAAATTATTTAATGAGGTACAAACTTATTGGGTGTTAATAAAAAGGGGCGAGAGATTACATGATTATAATGACGATAATAAAAATAATACTTGACAAAAAAAATTTATCGTGTTATAATATCTATATAGATTACAAAGAGTATTAAAGATATTTAGTTGTTATTATAATAATAACTATAAAAATATTTATAAATAGGGATAGCTATGCCCTGTTAATAAATAAAAAAGTATTATACTGTTGACAATTACGACTGTTAATGTTATAATACATTCATTAATAAATAACATTAGAAGGAGAATAAAACTATGGCTACAATACAAGGCAAGGCATATTGGGCATCTATTACTAGACCCAATACAACTTTTGACCCCGTTTACCAAATCGATTTAGCGATTGATGACGAGACTGCTGACCAGTTTTCAGCAAAGGGTATCACTGTTAAAGAAGATGAACGAGGCAAGGTAGTTAAGTTCAAACGAAGAGTTAATCGTGCTGATGGTACAGATAATCCTGCACCTAAGTTGGTTGACTCAGCTAAAAATCCTATTGATGTATTGGTAGGTAATGGTTCAGATGTGAAGGTTATGTACAAAGAGTACGACTGGAACTACGCTGGTAAATCTGGCGTTGGACTTGACCTACAAGCAGTACAAGTTATCAGCTTGATTCCTTATGGAGAAGAGTTTGATAAGGTTGATGGGTTTGTTGCAACCGATAGTGTAGATGAATTTTAATCTATACTGGGGGCGACAACAATGGACAATACAAATAACTTTGTAAAGTTCCACGTATCATGTGGTGCTTGTGGAAGTAGCGATGCAAGATGTATCAATAGAGATGGTAGCTCTTACTGTTTTTCTTGCAAGACTTATTTCAAAGCACCATCTGATTTTGATGGAGAAGATTTAGATAATATAGAGGGCGACACAATGGCGATACAATCAGTACAACGACAACCAACAGTCATAGAAAATGTTGGGACATTTGGTGCTATCAAAGACCGAGCAATAGCAGAAGATACTGCTAAGAAGTATGGTGTTAAGATAATCAACAATGGAATGGGACAGATAGACAAACACATCTATCCTTACTATGACACTAAAGGTTCTATGATAGCTACTAAGACTAGGTATGTAAAGAACAAACAATTTTCAATAACAGGTTCGACTTCTGAGTCTGGACTATTCGGACAACAACTCTTTAGCGGTGGTAAATATGTGACCATAACTGAGGGTGAGGTTGATGCTATGTCAGTATACCAACTACTTGGTAGTAAGTATGCAGTAGTTAGTATTAAGAATGGTGTGGCTTCGGCAGTAAAAGATATCAAGAAGAGTTATGATTGGCTTGATAGCTTTGATAATATTGTTATCAACTTTGACAATGATGATGTAGGTAGAGAGGCTAGTGTAAAGGTAGCCGAGTTATTTGCACCATCAAAAGCTAAGATACTAAAACTGCCTGAGGGCTACAAAGATGCGAATGATTTACTAAAGGATAATAAGTATCAAGAGTACATCAAATCGTGGTGGAATGCCCCTGTTTATGCCCCTGACGGCATCATTAAAGGCGAGGCTTTGCTTGATGATGTACTTGCCCCAGTAGTAAGGTCAACAGTCAACTATGGGTGGCAGGGTTTAGATGATATGACTTATGGTATTCGTAGTGGTGAGCTTGTTACCTTTACCGCAGGTACAGGACTTGGTAAGACTGCTATCATAAAAGAATTAGTATACAATCTATACAAGAATACAGACGCAATGATTGGTATGATTATGCTTGAGGAAAGTCCTAAGATTACTGCATTAGATATCATGAGTGTTGAAGCTAATCTTCCTTTGCGTAGACCAGACATTCACATTGGTGAAGAAGAGAAGAGAGAATACTTTGACAAGACTATTGGGTCTGGTAGATTTTATTTCTACAAACACTTTGGTTCTAATTCAGTAGACAATATTGTATCAAGAGTTAGATACATGGCTAAGGCTTTGGATTGTAAGTACATTGTACTTGACCATGTCAGTATGATTGTATCTTCTCAAGAGTATGGTGATGAAAGAAAAGCACTTGATGAAATCATGACTAAGCTAAGAGTCTTGGTTGAAGAAACAGATATATCTTTATTGATTGTCTCACATCTAAGAAGACCAGATGGTAAGGGACACGAAGAAGGTGCAGCCACTTCCCTCTCGCAGCTAAGAGGTTCAGCTTCTATCGGTCAGCTATCTGACATGGTGATTGGATTAGAGAGAGATGCACAGAATGATGATGTGCATATAAGGAATACAACTTGTGTGCGTGTACTTAAGAATAGATTTGTAGGTATGACTGGCCCAGCTACATACTTATACTATGACAAGGATACTGGTAGGCTTAGTGAAACAGAGAAGCCAATGAGTAATGAATTAGATGAACTATAAACGAGGCGACAACAATGAAACGAAGATTGTTTTTAGATATAGAAACACCAATGATAACTGGTGGTACTTTACCAGATAAGATATTTCTTATCGTCTGTAAAGATACCGAGAGCAAACAGTTATTTACATTTACTGATGACAAGTTTGATGAGTTTAAAACTTTAGTCAGTAGCTACGATGAATTCGTAGGTCATAACATAATTGGTTTTGACGCACCAGTTATACACAAAGTGTTAGCCATTGACCTACATCAAGAGGGTAAAGTAATTGACACACTTATATTGTCTCGGTTATTTAATCCTGTTCGAGAGGGTGGACACTCTCTTAAATCGTGGGGAGAAACTTTAAGGTTCGACAAGTTAGACTTCAAAGATTTCTCTACGTACTCTGATGAGATGCTAACTTACTGTATCAGAGATGTAGAAGTAACGGAAAAGGTTCTTACTTATTTGATAAGAAGATACCCCGACTTCTCAAAAGATGCAATTAGATTAGAGCATGATGTCTCTAGGATAATTACACAACAAGAAAGAAATGGTTTTCTTTTTGACTTAGGTAATGCTCACCTATTATTAGGTCAGCTTAGAGAGAAGATAAACGAAATAGAAATAAAAGTAAAGGAAAGATTTGTACCTTTACCTACCTTTGTTAGACAAGTTAAACCTCGCTATCGTAAAGATGGCACACTAAGTACGGTTGGACTGAAGAATAGTCTGGGACAGGGGTGGGAAAATACTACTGGAGAGTTCTCTTTGATTGAAATGAAAGAGTTTAATCTTGGTAGTCGACAACAGATAGGTAGATATCTACAATACTTTGGGTGGAAACCTACAAAGTTTACAGACAAGGGACATATAATTGTAGATGAAAAAGTTCTTGAAGGTATTAAAGATATACCAGAAGCAGAACTGATAAGAGATTTTCTCTTACTGCAAAAAAGAATAGCTCAAGTTAGTTCTTGGGTAGATGCAGTATCAGAAGATGGGAGAGTACACGGAAGAGTAATAACAAATGGTGCTATTACTGGTAGAATGAGCCATCAGTCGCCCAACATGGCTCAAGTTCCTGCAGTGTATTCTCCCTACGGAAAAGAATGCAGAGGACTATGGGTAGTACCAAGCGGATACAAACTAGTGGGAGTAGACGCAAGTGGTTTAGAATTAAGAATACTTTCTCACTACATGAACGATAAGGAATATATAGATGCTATCATTAATGGAGATATACACAGCACAAATCAAAATCTTGCAGGTCTTGGCACAAGAGACCAGGCAAAAACTTTCATCTATGCCTTCATTTATGGGGCAGGTGACGAAAAACTCGGAACTATCGTCGGCGGGAATAGAAGCGATGGGAAAAAGATTAAAGATAGATTTCTCAGAGGTACTCCAGCCCTTGCAAGCTTTAGACAAAGAGTGGGAAAAGCTACTGGAAAGGGTTGGCTCAGAGCAATCGACGGAAGAAGACTCATCATCAGAAACAGACACTCCGCAGTCAACACCTTAATACAAGGTGGTGGTGCTATCGTAATGAAGAAAGCACTAGTCTTACTTGATGATTATATAAGACAAAATAAATTAGAGGCTAGACCAGTTGCTAATGTTCACGATGAATTTCAATATGAGGTTCGTGAAGAACAAGCAGATGACTTTGGTAGACTCGCAGTTAATTCAATAGTAAACGCAGGTGTCGAACTTGGTATTCGATGCCCATTAAATGGAGAATATAAGAGTGGAAACAACTGGCAAGAAACACACTAAGACATTAGATACTTTAGTTGAAGATATCAATAGTGTATTAACAGATATATCATCAGGAGTTAAGCCTGATGTAAAAGAAGAACAGATAGATAAGTTCTTAAACAATACTAAACTAGCCTTACTTGATTGGCTTGAGCCTCGTAAGAGTTCTGGCAAAGGATTGAGAATGTCTATCATTGGTAGACCTGCTCGTCAACTATGGTATGATAATCGTATTGAAAGAAAAGAAGAGAAACACGACCCTGCTACTCAATTAAAATTTTTGTATGGTCATGTGCTTGAACATCTATTACTATTTCTTGTTGAAGTATCTGGACATACAGTTACAGCACAACAAAAGAAAGTAAAAGTTGCAGATGTAGTTGGTCATATGGACTGTAAGATAGATGGTGAAGTTGTTGATGTCAAGTCAGCATCACCAATGTCATTTAAAAAATTCAAGACTGGAAGTCTATATGAGAATGACCCCTTCGGATATGTTGCTCAACTTGCAGGATATGAACACAATGAACCAACTAGTAACGGTGGTTTGTTTGCAGTAGATAAATCATCAGGCGAGATTGCATTGTTTAGACCAGATGAACTAATGAAACCCAATGCAGAAGAATTAATTAAAAACTTAAAGGAGAAAATACAAAGTGAAGAACCACCTGAAAAATGTTATCAACCGATTCCACATGACAAGACAGGGAATTATAAACTTCCTGTGGGGTGCGTATACTGCTCTCATAAGTTTCATTGTCATAGTGATACTAATGAGGGTAGTGGACTTCGAGTATTTAAATATGCCAACTCTAATGTGTTCATGACTAAGGTAGTGAACACTCCAAAAGTAGAGGAGATAACTATCAATGAATAGAAAAAAAATAAAAGTATTAAGACGCAAAGCTAAACACATATTAGTTGAATGGTTAAAGTCTTTACTTCCAGAAGAAGAACAAGAGAAAGTTACTATCAATAATATTTTAGAGTTGATGCCAAAGCAAACGCATTACATACATGACTTTCAAATCTATCAAAGTGCTTGGTCATTTAAATGGGTAATGAAAAGATTAAAGAAGAATCCAGAATGGACTTTCAAAGAAATAAATGAAAGTGCAAGTCCAAGTGAACGACAATTAAGAAGAGAAAGAATGATTGAAGATGGCCCAGTACCGCTCTAAGTTTGAGAAGACTATTGTTACTGGTCTTCAAAAGAAAAAAATAAAATATAAGTATGAAGAATATGTTATTGATTTTGTACAACCAGCTATTGATAGGACATATCTTCCCGATTTATATTTTCCTAAGACAGATATCTTTGTAGAATTAAAAGGTGTTTTAAAACTAGAAGACAGAAAGAAACATTTGTGGATACAAGAACAGTCAGACTATGACATTCGTTTTTGTTTTATGAATGCAAATAATAAAATAAGAAAAGGTTCTAAGACAAGTTATATTAATTGGTGTGAAGCCAATAACTTTTTATGGTGCGACAAAGAAATACCTTTAGATTGGATGAAATAATGAAGATAACAAAAGACAATGCGTATATTATACTAACTCCTAACGTACCTGGTGATGGTGATGTTGGTTTAGAAATGATAAACTATACTGATGACCCTAATGTAGACACACTAGCTTATGGTATAAGGTGGTTAGTAACACAAAATCCAGAGCTTGTATACTACATAGGTGCAAGAGAAATGGAATACGAAGTAATTAAAAAAATAAAAGATGGAAAGGATACCCCAGACAATGACCCAAGTCTCCACTAAAAAACTAATAGAAAAAGCAAAGAGTATTGTCTCTACTGATAGAGAGAAAACACACGGAAACAAAAAGATTAATCACGATAATATAGCTAAGATGTGGTCGGCTTATCTTGATATACCAATGACTGGTCTTGATGTTGCATTAATGATGACCTTACTAAAGGTTGCAAGAACAAAAGCAGGCTCACATAACCCAGATGATTACATTGATATGGTTGGTTATAGTGCTATTGCTGGTGAGTTAGCGGAAGGAGAAAAATAATGTCTAACAATCAATTACCAACCACATACCAACAATTTATACATGCATCAAGGTATGCTAGATTTGTTGAAGAACATAAACGCAGAGAGTCTTGGAGTGAAACAGTCACACGATACTTTGACTTCATGCAAAAACATTTAAAAGAAAATAATAAATATAATCTACCTAAAGATTTACGAACCGAACTTGAAGATGCAGTATTAAGTTTAGGCATTATGCCATCTATGAGAGCACTTATGACAGCAGGTGAAGCATTAGATAGAGACCATACCGCAGGATATAATTGTAGTTATATTCCTATCAATGATGTTAGAAGTTTTGATGAAGTTATGTATATTCTTTTGTGTGGTACAGGTGTAGGCTTCTCAGTTGAAAGAGATTATGTTGATGAGCTTCCTACAATTGCAGAAGAGTTTGAAAGTAGTGATACTATTATTGTAGTACAAGATAGTAAACAAGGTTGGGCTAAAGCATTTAGAGAATTGATTGCTATGTTATATGGTGGACAAGTTCCTAAGATAGATGTAACAAGAATTAGACCTGCAGGTGCAAGATTAAAAACTTTTGGTGGTCGTGCTAGTGGGCCTCAACCTCTTGTAGATTTGTTTGACTTTGCAATTACCACATTTAAAAACGCCGCAGGTAGAAAGCTTGACGCTCTTGAGTGCCATGATTTAGTCTGTAAAGTTGGAGAGGTTGTTGTTGTAGGTGGTGTTAGACGAAGTGCTTTGATATCTTTAAGCAACATACAAGATGATAGAATGAGAAATGCTAAGAGTGGTTCTTGGTGGATGACTGAACCACAAAGAGCATTAGCTAACAACTCAGCTTGTTATACTCGTACTCCCGATATGGCTTTATTCATGACAGAATGGAAGTCATTGTATGATAGTAAGTCTGGTGAGAGAGGTATCTTTAATCGACAAGCCGCTAAAGAAAAGTCTGCATTGAATGGTCGTCGTGATATTGAACATGACTTCGGTACTAATCCTTGTTCAGAAATTATTCTTAGACCTTATCAGTTTTGTAACTTAACTGAGGTTGTAGTTCGTGCTACTGATAGTGAAAAAGAATTATCAAGAAAGGTTAAGTTAGCTACGATACTTGGTACATTCCAATCAACTCTTACAGATTTTAAATACATAAGAAAGATATGGAAATCAAACACTGAAGAAGAAAGATTACTCGGTGTATCTCTTACTGGTATCATGGACTCAACCGCAACTAACAATCCTAAGAAAGGTTTTCTATCTGGACTTAGACAATCTGCGGTTGATACTAACAAAGAGTTTGCTAAGAAACTTAAGATACCACAATCAACTGCAATCACTTGTGTAAAACCTAGTGGTACAGTAAGTCAGTTAGTTGATAGTGCATCTGGTATTCACACCAGACATAATCCCTATTACATTCGTACTGTAAGATGTGATAAGAAAGACCCACTAACTCAACTGATGATTGATAAAGGCGTACCACATGAGCCTGATGTAACTAAACCAGATTCAGTTATGGTGTTTTCTTTTCCTACTGAATCACCAAGGGGTTCGATAACTCGTAATAATAAGACTGCTATTGAACAGTTAGAGTTATGGTTACAGTATCAACGAGAATGGTGTGAGCATAAACCTTCTGTAACTATTAGTGTTAAGGAACACGAATGGATGGAGGTTGGAGCTTGGGTATACAAACATTTTAATGAGGTATCTGGAATTAGTTTTCTTCCTTATACTGACCATGTATATAAACAAGCACCTTATCAAGATATAACAAGAGAAGAATATCTTGAATGGAAAAAGAAGATGCCTAAGACTATAGACTTTTCTTTACTAAGTGAATATGAATCCGAAGACAATACAACAGGTTCTCAAGAACTTGCATGTACTGGTGGAGTGTGTGAGCTTGTAGATATCACACAAGAAATTGCTTAGATGAAAAAGAAAATTGTAAAGGAAGGAGTTATTGCTAGTTATAGTGTACTAGTAAATAACAAAGGAGAGTTGATATCAGAAGTATCAGCTCTACCAGAAGATAAAGCAGACATTATGAATGAAACATTTAAAAGGAGTGAAGAAGAAAAACAATTTTATATTCAACTTGTAAAAGAACTTAAGTTAAAGTTTAATGAAGTAGAAAAGTGGATACAAAAATATATAACTTCTATAAATTAATTATGAAAACATTTGTATACGGTACATTAAAAAAAGGAAAGAGACTTCATTCTATTATTGAAGACGCAACTTTCATGGGAACACACGAGACTAAACAATCTTTTGATATAAAAGATTATGCTAATGGTGCGTTTCCTATTGTGTTCTTACCCAAAGATGATGGGTATAAAATAAAAGGTGAGTTGTATGATTTGGATAGTAAGATTATGAGTTATGTTTGGAGTTTAGAAACAGGTGCAGGTTATTCTCCTGTTGAGATAGATGTGGGAGACCATACTGCAGTTGCATTTATATATCCTCAGTTTGCTGAAAGCTCAGCGATTGAGGTAACTGATAAGTATATAGCTACTAGTAATGATGTTAAGGAATGGACTGGAGTTTAAGATTATTTATTAGCTTTTTTCTTTAATCTTTTAAAAATTTTTGTAATTTGTTTATCAAGTTTTTCATGCATGTGTTGTTGTTCATGTTGCATTTTTAAAATTTCTTGTTGTAAATTAATTGTAGATATTAAGTTCCAACTAATTAAAGCCATCAATCCTATAAGAGCTACACCTATAACTTTTTCTGCTAAATTCATTTAATAATTCTTTCACAATGTTTGACACCAGTTTGGTCTACTGAAAATTCACATTGCTCTAGAGTGCATGTATACTGAACTTGATTGCCAGAGTTTCTTTCCGCCGTACGCTTAGCTGTGAGGCACGTACTTAAATTATCCTGGTGGTACCAACCTTCAATGTTTTTATTGCCACCATCATAAACATACAAACTAAGTATGATAACTGTTTCAATGATTCCCATTCTTTCGTTCCTCTAAATCTATTAATCTTTCTTCATGAAATTGTATAATCATTTCATTCTTTAGTATCAGTGGTATCTCTCCTTCCATTTGTTCCTTAAGTTTTTCCGT
>VMHT01060294.1_pt1 | contig 13771 bp, 14 predicted proteins | sample 4693611 | NCBI WGS metagenome assembly VMHT01 (sample SAMN12280063, study PRJNA550983) | marine metagenome | isolation source: seawater sampled from same location over 5 years 0.02-0.2 micron viral filtrate | place: USA: collected off the coast of southern California halfway between the port... ... | reverse complement strand
GGTCGTGCCAAGGAAAAACATAGTCTGCCCTACGTTGTCCCGCAATTGGAACTATTCCTGCTATGTGCTTTTCCTTACTCGGCATACATATAATCCATTATTTTAGTCAAATAAGCGTTATCACTAATATATTCTATTTCTTGCTTCTCGTCAAGGAAAATAACATCTTTTATTGGTTCGTAAATGTTCCTGCCGAGTTCAATTATCTCTCTTTTTTGCGATTTTAGAGACATTTCTGTGCCGAAGTGCTTTGAAAGCAATTCTTCTGATTTGAAACGAGCAAATAACTCTGAAAATTCGTCTTTTGTTGCATCTTTTCTCGTTAAAGTGCTTTTTGCAACCAAATCTTTATAAGTCGTATTTCTCGCTCTTGGTTTTGTATAAAAATAAAACTTTTCTATGAACCCCTCAGTGAAATCCTTGGTTCCACTCTCCATTGGTGGACATTTTATAATCTGAAACCAGTCATAAACCTCTACCAAGTCTGAAGTTGTGCCAATAGGTTCTGAAAGTCCAGTCATTCCTTTTTCATCAAATAAAAATAACTTGTCGTAAGAAATTTCAAAGGTTTTCTTTTCAGTGAGAAGTTCTAGTTTGTTGTCTTCTAGTAACTTTGCTCTTCTTACGTTATCTGCAAATGGGATAAACCCTGCAAGGGACAAAAAGAAATAACATTGTTTCCAATTGTTTACTTTTTCATCGTGAGCGAAAGGTTTGGAGGGGATAGAATAGACGAGGGGATAACCATTCTTCAGTGCGAAAAATAGTGAGTCTAATGTTGCACCAAAGACGAGTTTCTCATAGTGCATTAATGCCCCTGTCTATTCTCTCGGTAAGCAGAGACTGTGTGAGGGAAGTGCTCTTGGGCAAAAGTCAAACAAGCATTAGCAACTTGCTGAATCTCCCATTGTGCCCCTTCGTGAGTCCTCAAATCAATAAACTTAAGAAGGTTTGAAAGATTACAACTCCCAATATACTGAGTATAAAGGTTCTGAGGTAGTATACCTCTTGCCTGCTCTCTACAGACGCCGTTCTCAATTAGAGACTCGAACAAATCCAAACATCGTCGATGGTGCATTGCAACAGCATCGTTTGCATAGTTCGGAGAAACTGGAAGCAACGTATCTTTGAAGTTACTGATATTTGGATTTATCTCGTCCAAGTTACTTGCTTGTCTATTTGTCTTATGTTGAGTTCTAAAAGTTTTTGGTTCATAGAACTGAATATCTACGTCAGTGTAGCGACGTGAGATTTCGTTGTAGCTCCAAGTCCTGTGCCTATGATGCTGAGAGCGAACATAGAGAGGGACAACGAACTTGAAAGTCATAAAGCAATGTTCAAGAGTTGAAGTATGGCGATGCTTTACAAGATAATTAATAAGTTTTTTATCTTTCTCATCAATTTCTTCTTTTTCAACACCGAAACTTACCCTTGCTGCGTTCACAACAGACAAGTCGTTCCCAATAGTTTGGATTAGTTCTACCTTGCCGATATCATCGCCATAAAGGTGAATTGTGTTCCCTTCTCTTTGCATTTAATCCTCAACATACCCTAAGACATAGTTTTCTGAAACAAGATTTACCTTGCTGCCGTTGATATCAACCTGTTGCAACATATTAGAAGGAAAGACAATATAACTGCCTTGCTTCCAAATAGTGCTACAATCAGACGCAACAGCAACAACTTTCGCAACCTCAAACTCTGCTTTTGGTTGAAAACCCTCGGGCAAGAGAACACCAGTTTGTTCTTCTTGCTCCGAAGTCTTCAGTTCCAATAAAAGATTTCTATTGGTAGGTGTGAACATTAATTAACTCGCTTCACAGTTTCGTAGAAATCCATGAGTTGCTCTGGGTCCACTCCGTTCTTAATCATACGGAACGCCTTTACTGCCATAGAAATCTCATCCTTGTCCAGCCAACCGTTCTCAACATAGTTGGTTTTCAATGCTCGCTTTTGCTCCTTGAATGGCTCCATTGCTTCTTCCAAAGCAGATAGTGATTGAACATAGTTCAGAATATGCTCTTCTTTGCGCTCTTCGAGCGTCTTAAATGAATCAGTCATAATTTCTCCTTTGTCTGACTGTGTGCCTTACTATAGCACAGGTTGTTTTTGTTTGTCAAGAGTTTTTTTAACTTTATCCGCACTTGGCATAACCACAAGAGGTACAAGTGGCGCAACCGTCTTGGTATATCATTCCAGCAGAGTCACATTCTGGACAAGTCTTATCTGAAACCTCAGAACCGTCTTGAATGTAGTTCTTCAGGATTCTCGCAACGCATCGGGTAAACGAGAACAATGAACTTTCCTTGTCCTTCTGTAGCTGTTCTACCATAAATCTCACTTCTGCTCCGTGGCGAAGTCCAAGTGAAATCATTCTCGTGAACGCAGAGTTGTTTGGGTTATCAAACACTCTAACTACGTCCTTTATAACACCGCCTTCACCAAAAGTCAAGTCATATCTATTATCTTTTGTCTTAAAAGAATTTTTTCTTAAAGTGCCTGATGTGTGCTTCTTTGGAATCTCGATTAAACTTGATTCTCCACCGAGAATCTCGTAAGGTTTGCCGTCCATCTTACCAACAAGAATTGTCCAAGGATTTCCCTGGATACTTGTGTGGTGAATATCACATTCTAAGTCTTCTGGACGTTTTGGTGCTGAACGCTGTGGAAAATCCTCTGTTTGAGCTTCCGTATTCGTAACCAATACACCTGAGCGTGAACCGTCAACATAAACTGTGATACCCTTCAAGCCTCGCTTCCAACCTTCTCGGTAAAGTCGCTCAACTACTTCTGGCTCCGTACCTGCTGGGAGGTTAATAGTTGAAGAGATGGCGTGGTCGATATTGTTCTGAATTGATTCCTGAATTTCAACTCGCTTCATCCAGTCAATCTGATCTGACTCGACAAAGAACGCAGGAAGGGTTTGCCCTGGGTTTTGCGACAACCACTCCTGTGCGTTATGGTGGAATACTTCAAAGTTCTTCCAGCCATCGCCCAACTCATCTACAAAGTCTGGCTCAATGCCTGTCTCGTCGTGAGACAACTTGCGTCTTCTAATATAAGAGTTTCTAAACACTGGTTCTAAGCCTGAGCTTGTTTGAGACATAATAGAAACTGAACCAGTCGGAGCATTTGTCAAAATAGAAATATTTCTTCTACCGTGAGTAGCCATCTGATCCTGCATCTCTGTTGGCAATCTTTGAATAAAAGCATTACCTCGCTCTGTTCCCCAATTGAACACTGGGAATGAACCTCTCTCAGTTGCAAGGTTGAGAGACTCGCCATAAGCAGTATTTCGAAGTGTCTCATAAATAACTGAAATTACTTTTAAACCCTCTTCAGAGTCATAAGCAAGATTCAAGCAGGCAAGAGCGTCAGCAAGTCCGTGAGTTCCCAAGCCTGTTCTTCTACCGTCTGCTGCCGCTTTGTATAGCTTCTTCCAAAGCTGCACCTCGTCCTGTGTGTCTGCTGCTTCAAGAATCTTTTGAAGTTTCTCTAATTCTAGCTCAACCAAGTCGTCGGACAATCGCATTGCTGCGGATACTGTTTCAGTGAATTTCTGAAAGTTAAATGTTGCCTGCTCTGTAAAAGCGTTTTCAACAAAATTCTTCAAGTTTACAGAGATAAGACGACAAGAGTCATAGGCTGAAAGCGGAATCTCCGCACAAGGGTTTGTACAGATAGTAGCGAAACCTTCTTCCTTGTATTCGTTTGCTGGCAGGTTATCACAGATGTTGTCCCACATAAGGATTCCTGGCTCTGCTGTCTCTGTTGCCGACTTTACAATCTGATTCCAAATATCTCTCGCCTTAACTTCACGAGTGGTGTCAGGATTGTCGGAACCTACTGGAAACTGAAGCTCATAAGTCTCGTCAGCTTCTACTGCTTGCATAAAGTCGTTAGTAATCTTTACAGAAACATTAGCACCTGTAACTTTCGTCAAGTCGTGCTTCATATTAACAAACTGCTCGATGTCTGGATGGCGGACATCCATAGAAATCATTAGAGCGCCTCGTCTGCCGTTCTGCCCAATCATTCTACAAACATAAGAATAAAAGTCTGCAAATGACCAAGCACCAGTAGTAGTACCTGCTGAATTGTTTACAATTGCTCCATCTGGACGTAATTCAGATAAATCCAAACCTACGCCACATCTTCGTTTGAACAGGTTTGCCAAGTCTCTACCAGAATTAATAATAGAAGATACATTATCCTCTGGTGACGCAACTACTACACAATTTGATAAAGAAACATTAACAAAATCATTGCCAATACCCATCATCGGTGAGCCTTGTGGAACTATATGTTTAAAATTATCTAAATAATCATAAATCCTTGCTTCGGTTAAGGCACGAGGACCGCCGAACTTGCTTTCAATTCTCGCAAATTCGGATGCAAGTCTATTGTGCATATCCCTTGGCGTAAGTTCCTGAAAATTGCCTTCTCTATCCTTTAGGCAGTATTTCGTCATAAAGACGTTAGTGGCGAGTTCATCGCCTTGGAAGTAATCTAAGGTTGCCTTCCTTACCTGTTCTTCTGTATACATTATTGGTTTTTCTCCTTCTTCTTGTTCATAATACTTGTTCTGTGTTTTTTATATTTTTCTTTCAAAGATTCCGCTTGCTGCTTCACGACATCGGAAGACTTCTGGGGCACTGCTCCCTGAAGGTTTTGCGTGTTAGAAACTCTTATTCTAACATTCTTTGTAGTCATGTGTATTGGAAAAGTCAGTCCGTCTGCTCCGTTCCGATTTTTCGCTATAAAAATCCTTCCAGAGTCTGTAACCTTGTCCTCATTATTTCTTGACAACGAAAATATGAAGTCAGCCACAAAGCATTTGTTGAATGCTTCTGAAATATGTTCTGTTGTGACGAGTTCTGCATTTTTACCTGACCTATTCGTTTGAGATGCTGTCCAGAGTGGACAACCGTAAATCTGTGCGATGCCTCGCATCTCTTCATAAATAGACTCTAATTCATTTCTCTTCTCTTTTTGCATAGAAACTGGACGTAATAAATCTCCGTAATCAACGATAACTAATCCTATGTCCTCGCCTCGTCGAACCAACTTCTCCAAATGTGTCTTTAGGGTATTTGTCGATGCAGATTTTGTTGGATACTCCTTTACAATAAGGCGTCCTTCAATGTCCTTAATCTTTCCAAGAATATAGTCTTTGTTATAAACAATTTTACCTAACTCGATACCAGTTAAGCAACTGTCATATCTTCTGGCAACGACAGTATCTGCGAGTTCCAAGGTATAGTGAACAACTGTTTTGCCCTGTTTCAGTGCCTCTGCTCCAAGGTGAACAAGTGCCATAGATTTGCCAGCGCCTGTTGGTGCGATGCAGACACCGAGTTCGCCCGAGCCTAAGCCGCCGCCTGTAATATTGTCTACTGGAATCCAACCTGTGCCTACTGGATTTCTCATAGTTATCTCGAATCTCTTCTCGAAATCCTTCATATAGTCGTAACCAACTTCATTACTAGAACCTAGCGTGATAGACTCTGTGATAATCTTTGCAATCTCGTCGAAAGAAGATGTCTTAACCAAGTCAACACACTTTAGCATTGCTTTCTTTACGTTCTGCTTTCGACAAAACTCCAAGGAGGTGTCCCTAATGTATGGCGCAGATGTGAATTCAACTGGTGCTGCGGATAAGCGAGAGAAATAATCTCTTATCTGTTTTTTTGATAAATCAGTCTCGCTGTCGAGTTCTGCCCTCACTATGGTGAGCATCGTATCCCTACTTGGATGAGTACCATACTTCTCACGATAATTGCAAACGAGTTTCACGAAAGAACGGAGATACCCGAGTTCCAAGAAATCGTAATCGAATACTTCCATTATCTGATCCGCAAACACCCTATCATCTAAGATAATCTGAACCAGCCCTTCTTGAAATTTTGTACCATAGTGTGAAAAGTCTGTCTTTTCCTTCATTGCAGATGCCGCCATTTAATGTCCTATTGATTGTTGTAAAATAATACCATTATTTGCTAGAATTGTCAACGCATATTCTTCTAAAAATAGCATAGAGATCAGTAAAATTGACTGTACCAAACCCATCATAAACCATCATTTTATCAACCTCAGTCTTGTTGAACTGAAACTCGAAATTGTTAATTGCATATTTTATCTTCTGTTTACCCTGAATAGAGATAAGAGGAGAATACAGTTGCATCATTTTATAGTTCTGCTCAATAATCTCTTGGTTATCCATAATTCCTTCGTGAACTTTTAATGGTTTTTCCACTTCTTCGCAGATATCTACAAGTTCTTGTAATGTATAATCTTTATCCTCTGACAAGCAAGGAAACCTCTTTGCAAGGGTGCCTAAACCTACTCCTGGAACACCTGGGAGGTTATCTGACTTATCTCCTGCAATGGCACGAGCAAGAGCAAAGTTCCTTGGGTGGATACCAAACTGCTCTATTACCCTTGGCTTGTTTAAAGTTTCTTTTTGAATAGGACGATGGATGACAGTCTCATCGTCGCACAATTGAAAAAAGTCTTTGTCTGATGAAACAATAACTTTAAACCAGCCGTCGTATCGTGAATCTTGTGCTACAAGAGAAATGATATCATCTGCCTCTACTGAATCAAGAACAAATTGCATAACAGGTAATTCATTCAGATACTCCATCAACCTAACCTGCTGCCATATCTTATTGTCCTTCTCTTGATTCTCTGTGAGGATTCTATCCGTTCTGTTGAGGCGAATTGGCTTTCGACCGTCTTTGTAAGTTTTAACAATGGTTCGCCTCTTTCTTGAACCATCTGCGCCGTCCCAGCAAATAACAATCTGATCTGGCTGAATCTCTCTTGACATCTTTTGAAGTGTCTTGAAGAAGCCTTTCACTCCGCCAATAGGAGCGCCGTTTGTTGACATACTTGGATCTACAATATAGGAACGATAAAAATTATTCGTTCCATCCACTATCATTACTTTCTTCTTCATAAATTCTCCATAAAAAAAACCCCTAGTTGACATCATACTATCAAACTAGGGGCTTGGTGTCAAGTAAAAAATATTTTATTTTACTATTCTGCTGTGGCTTGTTCTACCACTTCTTCTTCATCATAGAAGTCCGAGGCATTCCCCTCACGATTCTTAAACTTCATAATGACGTGTTCGTCCATAACAGAAAATACTGCCTGGCGAAAAGTCTCATCTTGTAGCCTATCTAGCCACTGCTTTCTCTGAAACTTTATTTCTGTTCCGTCTTCTGTGACAAGCGTGTACCAAGCGCCTGCTGTTTTCAGTCGCTCAGAGCCCTTAATTGCATCCAGCCAACTTTCCTCGTCCTGAACTCCATAGAGCCCAGCGCCCCAAAGTATCTGAAACTCACAACGTCGCCCAGTAGTACCGAAGCGTGACTTCTCTAGTTTAACTCTTGCCGTTGAACCAATTCTAAAATCATTGTCGTCCGTGATAAAAGTTGCCTTGCCCTTTGGTTTAGTTAACCAAATACGAAGAGAGTAAGCGTACTGCGCTGCCTTACCACCTGGGGTAGTATAAGGTGTTGTCATTGCCTCGGCAACATTGCTTGTGATATTAGTCTTCAACTGATTTAAAATTAAAAGAGTTGCATTAGCATTAGCAATAGGCACAGTCAACTTTGATAATCCTTTCGCAAGGATTCTAGGTTTAACTGCCATAGAAGACTGTGGATTGAAGTCACCTTCAATATCTGAAATAGAAGGAGTGAACGCAAGTGAGTCCCAAATGAATAGCCACTGATTATCAATGCTAAGTAAGTCTTCGATTGTTTCTAAAACAAACTCCACTGACTCTGCCTGCACATACATCAGGCTTTCTAGATCACAACCTGCCCTCTCTAAAAACTGAGAATCAATTGCTGATTCGGAATCAAAATAGACAACATTAATTCCTAATCGTTGGGCGTTTGCTGCAACGCCTGCTGCAAGATAAGACTTTCCAGAACCTTCCAGTCCCGCAATCTCTGTATATTTACCAACAGGAACACCTGCCAACTTACCAGTAGCAATAATAGAATCCAGCCAGCGTGAACCAGTTGGAATCCACTGCTTTACATCAGTTGGGTTCTCCTCTTGTAAGTTGTGAGCGACATCTCTGCCTGCTTTTTTATTAATCAACTTTCGGATGTCTGACATTGACATCTTTCCAGTTGCCTGCTTCATCTTTGCCATTTATATTATCTTCTCCTTTATAATAAAGAAAAGGGGTGCTATTGCACCCCAGTTCAAATAGTTGATTGACTTAGGAACCGAGTAGTTCCTTAAATGCGTCATCGACGCTTGTTCCAGAGGAACTTGTCGTAGTCGTAGAGGTATTATTTCCCCCTCCGTACTTCGTAGTCTCAGAAGATAATTCTTCTGCTGAACCATCGTCTGCAAGATACTCGTCGAGCATCTGCTGGACATCCTCTGGAGTCTTACGCTCGAACAGAGTGTTGAAGTCTGGAATAGTCTCCAACAACTGAGTACAGGCATCACCCTCCAAATCCTTGCACATCTGCGAGGTTCGACGGGATGGCATCAACTTTGTCTGCGGGAAAGAAGCTCCTGCTGGCTTTCCGTAGCTCAAAAGAAGATCAGTACCTTCCTGTGGATCGGTAATGTCCCCATACTCTGGGTTGAGTACAAGATTCAACAGTTGTTCATAAACTGTCTTACCGTAACCCCAAATCTTAATACCCTCTTCCTCTTGTCCACGAACAATTACTGGTGAGAAGAACCTCTGGCGAGCCATCAAAGACTTTGCCATCTTAGTACTTTCCTCGGTGCCTTCATTAAAAAGCTGTCGGATGAAAGCATCCAACGGATCATCTTCACCAAAGTTCTTCTTTGGTGACAAGAACCCAGCGTTCTTGCCCAAGTTGTAGTGGAAAAAGAATTCTTTGAAAGGATCTCCATCGGCTGTCGGGACAATGCGGATTGTCTGCTCCCCATCCTCTGGACGCCAGAACTGTGATTTCTTTGAGCCTCCTCCACGATTTTGAACTGCGTTCAACTTCGCCTTCATCTTACTTAAATCAATACCCATATTTATTTCTCCTTTATCTTATGGTTATTTGTGGGTAAATTACCCTTGAGTATGCTTGACTAATCTTTCAAGCATCTAATGTTGTATTATTTGTTACTGCTTCGCCTACAACTGTTTTCCAGTTGAAAACACGGAATCCACTATTATCTAAATCCCAGACAATCTCCTGTCCCTCATTGAGAGTTCGTTGTGCTCCACTGCCTTTAATCTTACCATTCAAAAATGATTCTGGTAAGTCATTTAATCGAACAAAGTTCATTTGTCTATTGTCGCCATTTGCCTTTACAAATGTTGCTGTATATGAAGTTATTGTCATTTTATCTCCTATCTCCTACTACTGAACCGAAACCTGTAAAGTTTCTTTCAATTGTAAATTCTAGCTTTGAAAGTCTCCCTGCAAAGCCCTTATTTTTCTCTGGTACCATACCAGGGCTCACTCTCTCGAAATCAATAATCTCGCCATACTCTTCTACTTCTGGAAAGTAAATCAACGCTCTTCCTGTTTCTTTGTTTGTATCGCAATAGATACCTTCTTTTCCGTTGACGTTTACCCCGTAAAGATTGTAGTCTTGACGAGCGATTACAGATTCTCCCTTTACTATTTCTTCCATTTTATTCCTCTGGATACGTTTGAATATTAGAAGTCCAAACCTCTACAAAAGCAAAGTTAGTTTCATATTTCGTTGAGTGAATCTGGTAAGAAGCACCCTGCAAATCTTTCATCTTCTCTTTTACTTGCTTGTTTACATTTTTTAAAACCTTGTAGTCCTCCTCCAAAATATTTTCGTTTACAGCATAATAATAGCACCTATTGGTTTCGTTGTCAATAGGAAAAAAATTATTTTCTTCGCCTGATTGGAAATCCACCATTCCAATAGTATAAATTCTTGTCTCTGGTGTATTCTCAATCTTGTTGTCCAAGACTGGTTTCGTCCTATTGAAAACATTTACCATGTGATACGTGTATCCAATTAACTCGTTTATCTTCTCATAATAATTTGCTGCTGTCAAGCTGTTTTCTAAAATTTCTTCAACCTGTGGGTTTCCGATAATACACATTGAACGAAGAGCGCCTGAGCGAGCGTACTCTTGAAGCACTCTGTAGCAAACTTTATCTTGCAAATAAGCGGTTCTGCCCAAAAGTTCGTGATCTGGCTTGACATAAAGAACATCTATTTGGAATTTTCTCTTCAAAAACTTTAAAACCTGTAAAGATGCACCTGTAACATTCCCCGAGCCTGCCATGATGAACAAGCACTCGCCTGTATCTGGCATGTTCTCGACGAATCGAGTCATTCTTATCTGTTTTTTATCATATTCCTCGTGAGTTGCCCTTTTTGTGATTCCAAGAGTCCTTGAACTTCTGGGGAGTCCCTCGTCAATAGTAAAAACATTGTATTGAGGGTATTGCTCAAAGTATTTAGCGATTTTGCAACCTGCATTGCCTAAACCTACTACATTCATTTCATTTTCCTCATTTCTCCGTAACTTTTGCCGATAGAAACACCAACTTTATACTTTCCAAGTGGTGTTTTGGAGAATTTATCAATCATTTCGGGCAAAAGTGCTTTGTCGTCGTCTGACAAGTCCAGTAGAACGCTGTCGTGAACAAGAAAACGTATCTCTGACATCTTGTTCTCCAACATTTCCCATATATTATAAGCACTATTAAGAAAAATATCGCTGGAGGTTGACTGAATAAGGTAGTTTAAAGCTTTCCTATCTGGTGATTCAATAGTTCGTCCCATTGGTGTACTTATCTTACCTTCTGCATAATACTTTTCAACTAATTTGTCTCTATTATAGTAACTTTCTGCTTTCTTGTCAAGAGCATTTGGATTATATAACCAAGAAAATATCTTTTCTTTTGCCTCTTCTCTTGTTGTACCCTCGTCATAAATATTTTCAACATTCCAGAGGTGTAAGTCCTCATCTGGCTGAATTGTTCCAGACAATCCAAGCAGGGTTCTTAGCTCTGCTGCATTAAAGTCTAATTCCACCAACCAGTCGTTTTTTGGCTTCACAATGTTGCGGAACTTCTTATCCAAAGTTAAGATAGGAAAACTTTGTTTAGAGGCTGTTAAACGCCCCGTCACAGTCCCGAACGCATTATAACTTACACGTTGTAAGTTGTTGCCCAAACGCTGCCTAAAGTGGCGTGCTCGCTCTTCTGCATTATATCGGTTTAGAGCACTTTTGTCAACAGAAAAATACTGTTGAGAGATACTATTTGTCATCCTCATAACCTTAACCATAAAGTCGTGATTGACAGGCTTCTGGTAGTTCTGGAATACCCAGTCAGATATTTCGTTCTTCACGAAGCAGTATTCAAGAAGGTGCCTCTGTGGTACCAAATCGAAAAAGCAGTGTTCATGAAGAGAGACGCTCGATAAAATAAATGACTTATAAAACGCATTCATTTTCCTATGAACTCTCTGAAAATCTTCTTGTAGATGTTCTGGGCAAACTTCTGATAATCCCTTTCCGTTTGTATAAATCTTTGCGAACTGAATATCTTCCCTGTCGATAGAAGAAGAGAAGTCCCAAGTGTGGGTTAGATCTTGCGGGAGTTCATCAAAGTGAAGTTCGCCTTCTGCAAAGACGCCTACACACTCCTTCTTATCGTCGAGTGCTTGGAATAGCATTATTTACCTTAGAATTTATAATCTGTAATGATTCTACCAAAAGAATTTTGCTTTGTCAAGTCTCTTTCAGAAAAAATATCTAAAGTTTTGTCTGTAAAGTGTGGTTCCAAGTTTTGTATCATAGTTTCGTAATTTCTGTACTTCAGTGTTTCCGTAGCTTTTCTTACGGTTGAATCAAACTTGGATTGCTTCCAGTCCCTGTGTGTTTCTAGTGCTCTAAGGTAAGCGTACAATCGTATCCAGTGCTTCTCTTGGTATCTAAAGTTCAATTTATCGAGTGTCAGTATCTCCCTCTCTTTTACCAAAACAGAACAAGGACTGACTTCAGTATAAGAAGACTTCAAAGAATAGATTGTCTCATAAATATCAAATATCACGCCTTTTAAATTTTTGGCGTCCTGAATTGCGACTCTTTCATAATATTTGTCAAAAAACTCTGAAAGATTAGAAATGCCATATTTAGCCATCTTCTTTCTGGAGTATTCGTGCGAAACATCAAAATAGAGTCTCCAGGGAACATGAGCGTCAAACCTAAACCCGAAACGGTTTATCGACTTTCTAAATATTTTAAAATTTGCATCGTTGAGAAAACCTTCGTATTTAACCTTATCGTCCGATGCATCCTCGATGGATAAATCAATAACCAATCCTGTAGTCAAAGGCGAACGAAACTTTGAACATCCGTAACCTGAAAACGTAAATGGAAATCTTCTCTTCTTGTAGTACTTTAAAAAGTTCGATTCGAAGCTGGCATAATCCACAATGATTGGTGAGGATAAGTCCTGTCTTTCTACGAACTCATCAATCAAATTTTTTCTGTACGCCTTATAAGAATTTTCTGTGCTACTCCAACTTCTCTTTGGAATAATCTCTTTCAAAGTTACCGAGCCAATCTTTAATTTATTTCGAGATTCTAGCTTAGAATAATATGTCGATAGTTCCTCGAAACACTCTTTTACCAGATACAAAGCCTGGTGAAACTCTCCATCTTCAGTGTCAATCTGAGCTATGTGAGCGGGCTTTGGTTTAATAACAAAGCCCGATAAATCTACTTTTCCGTATAAAGCCCTTATGTTACCTCTTAGCTGGATAGGAAGTGGCTGAGTTCTGGATTGAGGGAATATAGAATCATAATATGCAGATTCGAGATGGGCGTCAGCTGAACCAAGAGAGTTGTTGCCCTCTGGTGATGGCTGCTCGCCCTCGTATTCATATAGATATCTCATCTTTTTCTCCTTGGGCGGATCCACAAAGCTTCGATATCTGTTTGGTATTTTCCATCTTGAATGCTATTTCCCACCTTCAATATCTGAAAATAGCCAGATAGCCCTATGTCTTCAGCCGACTTTGGAGACAAGGATAGTGGGGCAACATAAACCACCATTCCTGGCTTAAATATAGGATTTCCAACCAATTCTATGTTTGCCCTGTAAAGGTTGTGCAATATCTTTTTCTTATCATTGATTCCCTGCTGAGTCATCCTTGCTTCTCTAAGATATTTTTGTTCTTCTTTGCTGTATTTAATTCGCTTCGTGATGCCCTTTTCAGCGCCGCCGAGAAGCCAGTAAATACCGTTCTGTGCATCCGTAGATATCTGTCCCGTATAGGCATCTTGCTCTGCCATTAAATTCTCTCCATAATAAAAGATATAATTGGCTGAACCCTTCTTGTCCCCTCCGACATTTAATATTTTTTTAAAGCTTGAAGGTTTGTGATCGCCTCGGGAGACAAACTTTGTAGTATTGAATGTTTGCGAGCGCATTATTGGTGCAGACGCAACTCTAAGTCCATAACTGGTACTTTGAAATTTGGGAGAGAATGTTTCTGTAACAAAGGTGTTTAACACGTCATTAATGAAGCTAAATAAATCATACGTTGTTCTCTCGCCTTTCTTAATTACATGTTCCTTGAACCACTTGCCAAATGCTTCAGTTGACACAGGTACTGAACTTATAGGCACCTCGATTGTTGTTCCGCCCAATTCCTTAAATACGAAAGAACCAAAGGCGAATTCATATCTTCCCTTCAACACATCATGTTCTTTTGCCAAAGCCACAACCTCATCCAATAAATCGCCCAAATAAAAAAAAGAAAT
>VMHT01043655.1_pt1 | contig 13772 bp, 12 predicted proteins | sample 4693611 | NCBI WGS metagenome assembly VMHT01 (sample SAMN12280063, study PRJNA550983) | marine metagenome | isolation source: seawater sampled from same location over 5 years 0.02-0.2 micron viral filtrate | place: USA: collected off the coast of southern California halfway between the port... ... | reverse complement strand
GTGTAAGGTAAAACGAAATAACCGTCGGCAAGACCTTGCATCAGTGCCGAGGCTCCCAATCGGTTGGCACCATGGTCAGAGAAATTGGCTTCTCCAATAGCATAGCATCCGGGTATGGAAGTCATCAGATTATAATCCACCCAAACGCCACCCATGGTATAGTGAACCGCAGGGTAAATCATCATGGGTGTTTCATAAGGATCTTGATCTACAATTTTTTCATACATCTGAAAAAGGTTTCCATACTTGGCGCGAACCACTTCCTGTCCTAATTTTTTGACAAATGCGGCATTGTTTTCGTCTAGTCCTTTGACGTGTGCTTGTTCCTTTCCGTAACGAGTAATGGCGGCCGTAAAATCCAAATAAACCGCCTCTCCTGTTTTATTGACCCCATAGCCAGCGTCACAACGTTCTTTGGCCGCACGGGAAGCTACATCGCGTGGCACAAGGTTTCCAAAAGCGGGGTAACGACGTTCGAGGTAGTAGTCACGGTCGTGCTCTGCAATATCTATGGGATTTAGTTGTCCTGCTCTGATGGCTTTGACATCTTCCAATTTTTTGGGTACCCATATTCTACCGTCATTTCTCAATGATTCGGACATCAGGGTCAATTTGGATTGGTGCTCGCCCGAAACGGGAATACAAGTGGGGTGTATTTGGGTGAAACACGGATTGGCAAAATGTGCTCCGCGTTTGTGAATTTTCCACGAAGCGGAAACATTACTTCCCATAGCATTGGTGGATAGAAAAAAAACATTTCCATATCCTCCTGAGGCAATAACTACTGCATGGGCGCTGTGTCTTTCAATTTCGCCATTGACCAAATTTCGGGTTATGATTCCACGAGCTTTTCCTTCGACCAAAACCAAATCCATCATTTCGTGGCGGTTGTACATTTTTATTTTTCCCCGACCAATTTGTCGATTCATTGCAGAATAGGCCCCCAACAACAACTGCTGTCCAGTCTGTCCTTTGGCATAAAAAGTTCTGGAAACCAAAACCCCTCCAAAAGAGCGATTGTCCAACAAACCACCATAGTCTCTGGCAAAGGGTACTCCTTGGGCTACACATTGATCAATTATATTAGTCGATACCTCTGCCAAACGGTATACATTGGATTCTCTGGAGCGGTAATCGCCCCCCTTGATGGTATCGTAAAAAAGTCGGTAGGTAGAATCTCCATCCCCTTGGTAGTTTTTTGCAGCATTGATTCCCCCTTGGGCTGCAATTGAATGTGCTCTACGGGGAGAATCCTGAAAACAAAATGTCTTTACATTATAACCCAACTCGGCCAAGGTTGCAGAGGCAGATGCTCCTGCCAAACCAGTACCCACCACAATGACATCGATTAAACGCTTATTGGCTGGACTTACAAGATTAATCTTACTCTTGTGATTGGTCCATTTTTCGGACAAACCTCCATGTGGTATTTTTGAATCTAACTTTGCCATTTGATTATCCGTTTATATAGTGAAAAAATGCGATGAAAACAAAGCCTGCCGGTATGAGTAGCGAAAAAGCGACCGTAAATAATTTGATGCCGCTGGTGTATTTGTTGTTCCATCCTACTGATTGAAACGATGAGGAAAATCCATGAAAAAGATGCAATGATAGAAAGATAAATGACAATGCATAAATGGTAACCCTAACTGGATTGTGAAATTTGTGAACCAATTCACCATAATAGCGATTTGGGTCTTGGGGAAGAAATTCGACATATTTGTAATTGATTTCTGGCACCCAAAAATCGTAAAAGTGCAGTCCCAAAAAAGATAATACTACGATTCCTGATAGAATCATGTTTCTTGACACCCAACTGGAGTTGGCTGAACCTTTGAAAGAATCATATTTTACAGAGCGAGAATTGGAGTTTTTAAGTTCTAAGACAAAACCCATAATGAAGTGAAAAACTACTCCAAATATCAAAACGGGTTGTAAAATAAACTGCACTACAGGATTATTGCCCATAAAGTGGGATATAACATTAAACGTTTTTTCGCTAAAAACGGAAATTATGTTAATGGTAAAGTGTTGTCCCAAAAAAAGTATAAGGAAAAGCCCCGAGAGGGCCATGGCTACCTTTCTAGTAATGGTAGTTGTGATCATTAGTGTTAATTTGTTATTACAAAATTAATCCATAAACGTTGAATAGAAAAGCGTTGACGCTTAAATTTTAAATGCAGTTAAACAATATATATTGTATTGAGCGTTTAGCCCTAAATAACCCCTAAAATCTTTTTTTTGTTCAACAAATCTAGGCTAAAACCCTCTCACTCCTCATAATTTTAATAATTTTGATATTTAAAAAAGCTGAAAAAAACGACTGATGCGATACCGTCCTCTCTCCTCTAAACTTTATTCCAAAAATAGAGGTTATTTTACGCGGGCAATGGAGCCTGGTGGGTTAGCGGTTTTTAACTCAAACGACATCTATCCCATCAGTGCTGACAGCACCATGCCTTTTGCACAACATCGAGACATTTTCTACCTCAGTGGAATCGATCAAGAGGAGAGTATTTTACTTTTATTTCCCGATTCACCCAGACCAGAGCACAAAGAGATTCTTTTTATTAAGAAAACCAGCGAATTGATTGCTGTTTGGGAAGGGCAAAAACTCACACAAAAACAAGCTACTGCCCTTTCTGGAATCGAAACAGTATGTTGGTTGGATGATTTTGAGGTGTTGTTTGAATCATTGGCATCCAAAGCAAAGATTTTCTATTTCAATACCAACGAGCATTATAGGGCTAAGGTGGAAACCCAGACCCGGGAGGACCGATTTATCAAATGGGCCAAAGCTAAGTTTCCCAACCACCCCTCCGAAAAAAGTAATTTTATTTTACAAAAGTTGAGGTCGGTCAAAGATGCTGAAGAAATTAACCAAATAAAGAACGCCGTTGACATCACAGAAAAAGGCTTTCGAAGGGTCTTACCATTTATTAAACCTGGAGTGTGGGAGTTTGAAATTGAAGCAGAGTACGCCCATGAATTTCTGAAAAACAGGTCTGATGGATTTGCCTACACCCCCATCATTGCCTCTGGAAAAAACTGTAATGTCTTGCACTACGTTGACAACAACGCACAATGTCAAAAAGGAGATTTGATCCTTATGGATATTGGAGCAGCCTACGGCAATTATGCAAGCGACATGACCCGAACGGTTCCGGTTTCGGGCAAGTTCACTCCTCGACAACGTGCCGTTTACGAGGCTGTATTGCGCGTGGAAAAAGCTGCCATGCAATTGCTCGTTCCCGGAATATTTATCAAAGAATACCACCAAGAGGTAGGTCAAATAATGACCGATGAGTTAATCAAACTCAGACTGTTGGATCAATTAATGGTCAAAAATCAAGATCCTGAAAAACCGGCTTATAAAAAATATTTTATGCATGGCACCTCACACCACTTGGGTCTGGACACTCACGATTATGGATTGGTTGATCAGCCAATACAAGCCAATATGGTGCTCACAATCGAACCTGGAATTTACATTCCTGAAGAAGGTTTTGGCATTCGGATTGAAGATGATGTTGTCACTCAAGAAAATGGTTCCCCAATCAATCTGATGAAAAATATTCCCAAAGCGGCTGACGAAATTGAGCAATTGATGCATCAAAGCTAGGACTTTAAATATCAACCAATTTTTTGCTAGTGATTTGTAAGCCCCCGGAATTTTTTAAAAGAGTTTTGAATGTTGGATTGGTTTTACCCAATTCAATTCTTCTTACGGCTGACTCTTTCCATCTCTACAAGGTTGAATAAATGGGCCTTTGTGAGTCCATTTTCTGGGAAATGAAATTCTTTTAACCAATTTATTATTCAAAACTTCATCAGAATCTTCCAATTTTTAACTTAAATAATTGATAAATTAAGTTTTGTGGTAAAATTCTAAAAAAAACACATATGATCTATTAGAGGTAAATTAATAGATTGTAATTTGGTGAATTTGAATTATCATCAAAGCGGACTAACATCCACACCCTCTCTCGCAACCTTGTCCGGTTACAGATTTGTTTTTAGGTCTAAACTTTCGGATCAAATAATAGATAGACCACAATGCCAAAAAAATCGCTAATATGTGTTGTAAGATCTCCATTATTTTAATATTTGGTAAGCTATTAGTGCTGAAAGGTAGGCAATTAGAGTCATGGAAAAAAGTTGAATACTGGGCCATTTCCAGCTATTGGTTTCTTTTTTGATAATGGCTAACGTACTCATGCATTGCATCGCAAAAGCATAAAAAAGCATCAAAGAAATTCCAGTAGGCAAATTGAACATACGACTTCCATCGTTTCGAATCTCTCCTGCCATTCTTTTTTTTATGGTCTCTTCCGCCTCCCTCTCTACACTATAGATGGTGGCTAATGTGCCAACAAAAACCTCTCGAGCCGCAAAGGAACTGATCAAAGCAATTCCAATTTTCCAGTCATATCCCAAAGGGAGAATCATGGGTTCGATTGTTTTGCCCAATATACCAATGTAGGAATTTTCCAATTTAAAGGAAGCTATTTTGTTTTCTAATTCCAATCCTTTAAAAGCCTCATTTACATATTGTTGGGTTACTATTTGTTCTGCATTGGAAAATTTTTCTCCCGGACCATAGGAAGCCATAAACCATAGTAAAATGGATATAGCCAAAATAATTTTACCCGCCTCTACCACAAAAGTTCGGGTTTTTTCCCAAACCGTAATTGCCACGTTTTTGAGCAATGGAAGTTTGTAATTTGGCATTTCCACAACAAAATAAGACTTGTTGGGCGACTTGAGTAAACGGTTGAGAATGGAAGACGAAACAATGGCCATCAAAAAACCAATCAAGTAAAGACCCATCAGGGTTAAGCCTTGATAATTAATCCCCAGCAGTCGATCGTTGGGAATGACCAAGGAGATGAGAATCATGTAGACTGGCAGGCGTGCGGAACATGTTGTAAACGGAACTACCAAAATGGTGATTAATCGCTCCTTCCAACTTTCGATATTTCGAGTGGCCATAACTGCTGGAATGGCACAGGCTGTTCCAGAAATCAAAGGAACCACACTTTTTCCACTCAAACCAAATTTTCTCAAACCTCGATCCATCAAAAACACTACTCGACTCATGTATCCTGTTTCTTCCAAAATTGAAATAAACAAAAACAAAAAGGCAATTTGAGGAATAAAAATTACTATCCCCCCCAAACCAGGGATGACTCCTTGGGAAATTAGATCGGTTAATATACCCGCAGGCATCTTGGTTTTGATCCATTCGCTTATGTGGGCAAAACTGCTGTCGATAAAGTTCATCGGCACACTGCTCCAATCAAAGATGGCTTGGAAAATGATTAGTAAGATCAGAAAAAAGATGACATATCCCCAAAATTTATGGATCAATAAAGTATCCAATTTACTCCTCAAATCGGTTGCCTCCTCACGATTTACGCTGTAGGTTTCCTTAAGGATTTGATTGATTGTCTGGTAGCGTTTTATAGTTTCCCGCTGTTGCAGTTTCTTGAGATAAGATTTGGGTTGGGTTTTAAACCGAGTTGAATCAGGTATTTTTTGACGTTCGAGCCTTGAAAAGTTAACATCCTGAGTGATCACCAACCATAGTTTGTAAAGCGATTGATTAGGAAAAGCTTTGCCCAAGTTTTCAAAATAATCCTGATCGATGGTGTTGGGATCAAATATCGGTAAAGTGGATATGGATCGATAATTTATGAGAATTTGCTTGAGTTTTTCTATTCCGAAATTTAGTCTAGTACTAACCAAAACCAAACTAGTATTGAGTTTTTCCTCCAGTTTCTCTATGTCAATTTTGATGCCTTTTCTTTGCATTTGATCAGACATGTTGATCACCAAAACTGTAGGGATTTCCAAATCTTTGATTTGGGTGAACAACAGCAGATTGCGTTTGAGATTTTCAACATCGGTTATCACTACTGCTACATCAGGAAAATCAGGGTCGTTTTTATTGAGGAGTAATTCCACCACCACGCTCTCGTCCATAGAGGAGGCATTGAGACTATAAGTTCCGGGTAAATCGAGGATTCTGGCCTTGGTGACCCGATCCAATCGGCAACTGCCCTGTTTTTTTTCGACAGTGATCCCGGGGTAATTCCCTACCTTTTGATTCAATCCTGTTAGGGCATTGAATACAGAAGTCTTTCCTGTATTGGGATTCCCTATTAGGGCAACGTTAAGGTTTTTAATCATCCATTAGGGGTTTTACCATAATGTATTGAGCAACATCCTTTCTGATGGCTAAGTAGGCTTCATCAATTTTCAAATACAAGGGGTCCCTAAACGGAGCCATGTGGAGAAGTGAAATTTCATTACCAGGTAGGCATCCCATTTCTATCAATTTTAGGGGTAAAAAATCGGTTTTGATCGACTCGATTACCGCTTTTTGCCCTATTACCAGTTGATTAAGTGGGAACATTATTTAGAATGATTTTAAAAGAAACAAAATTATAAATTTTGATCAATTTGTCCTGAGAAAGTGCAGTTAATTTAGGATGGGAAATATTCTTGGATCAAAATTTCCAACTCCTCCAACAGTCTTTTAATCTCCTCTAGATCTGTACCGTCATAAAAGCCTCTGACCCTTCGTTGGGGATCAATCAGGATGAAGTTTTCAGTGTGGATCATATCAAAATCCCCCCCATCCCCGTCTTCCTTAACTGCCAGGTAGGATTTTCTGGCCAATTCGTAGATCACTTTTTTCTCTCCCGTGACCAAATGCCATTTTTGATCGATCACTCCCTTTTCGAGGGCGTATTTTTTAAGTTGGGCTATGGAGTCAATTTCAGGGGTGACCGAATGAGACAGTAGCATCACATTTGGATTGTTTTTTATTTTTTCCTGAACTTTCAGCAGGTTCTCTGTCATGGCTATACAGATGGTGGGACAAGTGGTAAAAAAAAAATCTGCCACATAAATTTTTCCTCCAAAATTGTTTTGCGTAATAGTCTTACCATTTTGGTTGGTAAGTGAAAAATCTGCTATGCGATGGAACTTTTTTTGATGTTGAATCGTGCTGTCTACCAATTCAAAATTGACCATAGCTGGTTGGTAAACTGGTAGTTTTTTGACAGGTAATAAGGCATTGTAAAACAAGATCAATATAATGGCTGAAACGACTGAAAGTACCACTAGAAATTTTCTGTATTTTTTAAATAAGCACATATTTGTTCAAATATAAGTCATAAAAAATATAAAAATTAATTGCCAAAGGTTTTTGTCTAAATCGGATAGGAATGTGGCTAAAAGTACTATTTTTGGTATCCAAAAATTGATGTGCTATGGAACCTATGGTAATGAAGGGCATTCAACTGCTACTTAGCTTGTCCATCCTTATTGTTTTACATGAGTTGGGACATTTTATCCCTGCCAAAATCTTTAAAACCAGAGTAGAAAAGTTTTTTCTATTCTTCGATGTGAAATTTGCTTTATTCAAAAGGAAATTTGGAGATACGGTTTATGGGATCGGTTGGTTACCCTTGGGAGGCTATGTCAAAATATCGGGAATGATAGATGAGAGTATGGATAAGGAACAAATGGCACAAACCCCAAAGCCTTGGGAGTTTAGAACAAAACCCGCTTGGCAGCGATTGATCATCATGCTGGGTGGAGTAACCGTCAATTTAATTCTGGGTTTCCTCATATACATAATGATCCTCTTTGTTTGGGGTAAAAATACCTTACCTAACAGTGCTATGCCATTGGGAATGGGTGTTTCTCCTTTGGCCAAAGAAATCGGTTTTGAAAAAGGTGATCAAATTTTAACGGTAGATGGCAACCCTCTAGAGGTAGCTTTAGACATCAACAAAATGTTATTGATTCGGTCTGTCCAAGAGGTTGAAGTAGAGCGCTCCAATCGTCGTAAAGTCACCCTATCGATACCTGAAAATATTGGAGACCGTATGTTTAGCTCAGGTCAAATGGGTATTTTGTATCCGCGTTTTCCTGCTGAAATCGATAGTGTTTTGACCGACAAAAACGCTTATTCTGCAGGCTTTGTAGCGGGAGATAAAATTATTGCTGCGGACAATGTCATCATTGAGGATTGGGGAGAACTTCGTGACTTCAATAGTAACAAATCCAATCAGTCGGTTCAGTATGTGGTTGAAAGGAATCAAACCCGAGATACCCTTAATCTGATATTAGATGCCGAGGGTAAAATGGGTGTTTTTCCCAGAAATTCAATTAAAATCAGTCAAATAGAAATCTCCTTGGGACAAAGTATAGTTGAGGGTTTTAGCTATGGATATTGGACGCTTTATGACTACGTGGCTCAGTTCAAATATGTTTTTACCAAAAAAGGCGCTTCCCAATTGGGTGGCTTTGGAGCGATTGGAAGTCTTTTCCCCGACTCATGGGATTGGAGAGCCTTTTGGGCCAGTACAGCTTTTATTTCAATAATTCTTGCTTTTATGAATTTACTACCCATTCCAGCTCTAGACGGAGGACATGTGATGTTTCTGTTGTACGAAATGATCAGTGGCAGAAAACCGAACGATAAATTTATGGAGTATGCACAAATGGTTGGGTTTTTCTTGCTGTTAGCTTTGGTTATATATGCCAACGGGAACGATCTCTTCCGTTTTTTATCCAATTAAATTAGGTGATTTCTGCAACTCATTTTGATATTTAGTATATTTAATGAAAATTAAAAAACATCAATTTATTATGAAGTTTAGTGTCTTTTCATTGTTCATCTCATTTGTTTTGGTTTGTAGTACAGCTATTTCTGCTCAAGTACAACGTGTCAAAATCGAAGATTTTATCGTTGAACACGGTGGTTTTGAAGAAAATGAAGCCGGGGAGATTACACCTATAAACATCAAAGAAATCAATAAAAAGATTCGTTTTTTCGTCGAAGAACGCTACCCAGAGATCGTAGAATTAACCCGAAACATCATTTGGGATTCTTACAAAACTTTTTTGAGTCCTTCTGATATTTATCACCACCATACTTTTATTGCACAAGTAAAGGTAAATGATTTGGAACGTTTGAAATATGTGGAGGTAATTTACAACCCTTTTGTCAAGAAGGTAAAAGGAGATTTTGAATGGATTCCGGAAGATGAAGAATTTTATTTAATCGATGAAAAAGAGGAAAAAAAAGACAATGCCGCAGACTTAATTGAACTAGGCATTTCCAACCAAGAACAAAAACCAACGTTGGATGATTTTGTTTCTGAACACCAAGGTTTTCTCGATGTAATGGAGCGGAAAAACCTTAAGGATAGCGAAATTGTCCCAGTAAACGTTCAAGAGATCAACAAGTCAATTAGGGCTTTTGTAAAGTCAAAATTCAATAATGTAGAATATACCCGCAACATCATTTGGGATTCCTACACTTCATTTATCAGTCCTTTTGATAAGTATCACCACCACAATTTTATTGTTCAAGTCAAGGTTAAAGACGTCAAAAGGCTGAAATATTTGGAGGTTTTTTACAACCCTCAAACCGAGAAAGTCACTAGCGATTTTGTCTGGATAGAATCTGATGAGGAATTTTTTAGACCCAAAAATAACTGATCAACAATGAAACGGTCTGATTATCTGATTCTAGGAGCAGCCTTTGTAAGCTTCTTATTTTCAATTTACTTATGGTTCAGTGGTCAACAGTCGGAAGGACTATACGTGGGTATTTGGGTACCCTCAATTTTGGCTGCAGGAGCCTATATCAAACAAACTGTCAAATAATGAGTTTTTCCATCATTTTTGCACTAGGCCTCATTGTCTTTTTTCTTTTTTTATTAGGTGTCTTTTTCAACAATAAAGAAAGTAAGGCTAATAGGCGTTCCAAAATTGAGACTGATACTGTTGACTACGATGGTTCTGGAAATTTTGGCAGAATCCCCAACAAAAAGCCCAAGAACCGGGCGATATAGTTACAGCTACTTTTTTTGTTTATTAAATATAATATATTTAGTAATCCGAAAAACAACTATTTTAATCCAAATTATTTATAAATGAAGCCCAAAATAACTTTGACGATTATTGGAGTCATCCAGGTACACCAATCCATTCTTTATTCCGCATTTGCTTAGTCCTCGATTGACATGATGTTCAATGTCGCTTAGGAAGCAGGAAAATTAGCGGTTATGTTTCAATACGCCATTACCCCAGTATTTTTGATGATCGGATTTATGTTTCACTTTTCTCACAATTTGGGGGTTGAAGATGCTAAAAAATTATTGTTGGCCTTTATGATTGCCTATCTGCCTTTGATTGGCTCTTTTTACTTGATGGCCAGCTCTACCAACAGCTCTAATGGGAGCTTCCCGTTTTGCGATTGATTTTGTAATGTTTGGATTGGCTATTTTTACTTATACAAAGCTAAAAGGATAGACTGGGTCGCTCGATCAATAGTGGTAACGTTTAAGTATTAAATACATTCTAATCCATGTGCTTTTGTGTGGGGGTTTTTTATATCCTACATATGGCTAATAATATTTAATCGAGGGGAAACTAATCCATAATCAATTTGGGCAAGAAAAGAGAGAGCTCGGGAAAAAGGGATACCAAGACCAATACCAAAAGACTGACCGCCAAAAAAGGTAAGCCAGCCCGGCTGACTTTTCCAATGGAGGTTTTTCCAATACTGGAAGCCACAAACAAACACACCCCTACCGGAGGTGTAGTAAGTCCTATGATTAAATTCAGAACAGCAATGACGGTAAAGTGCATGGGCTCAACATCTACAGCTATGGCGACCTTGAGTAGTATTGGAAATAATATCAATAGGGCGGCGATGGTTTCCATAAAAGTACCAACAATAATCAATAATAAATTGATCAATAAGAGAACGGCGTATTTATTGGTGGTCCATAAAAGAATTTGTTCGGAGATGCGTTGGGGGATTTGTTCGGTAATAAGGATGAAACCAAATAGATTGGCAAAACCAACTAATATCATCAGTGAAGCAGTAGTTTTCATGGAATCCAAAATGACCGCAGAAATGTTTTTAAGGTTGAGTTTTTTATAGACAAATGTCCCGATAAATAGAGCATAAAGTAATGCTACTACTGAAGCCTCTGTGGGGGTAAACACACCGCCAATGATGCCAAATAGGATGATCATGGTCATCAATAAAGCCCAAAAAGTATCGGTAAAGCTTCTGAAGATTTGCATTAAGGAACTTTTCTCATGTTTGGGGTAATTCTTTTTTTTGGCAACAAAATAGGCAACCAACATCAATCCCAAGCCTAATAGTAGTCCAGGGATAGCACCAGCGAGAAAAAGTTTTCCTACCGACAGACCGCTCAATGTAGCGGCAATGATCATAGGTAAACTGGGAGGGATAATGGGTCCTACGGTTGAGGAAGCAGCTGTAATTGCGCAAGAAAAATCACAGTCGTATCCTTCTTTTTTCATGGCTGGAATCATCACGGCTCCCAAACTGGCCGTATCGGAAATGGCAGTACCAGAAATGCCGGCAAATAGCATGGAGGCACTGATGTTGACGTAGGAAAGTCCTCCCCTGACATGCCCCAAAAGGTGGTTACAAAAATTAATGATTTTATCGGTCAGCCCTCCTTGGTTCATCAGGTTCCCCGCGATAATAAAACCGGGGATGCTCAGTAAGACAAAAACATCAATCCCTGCATACATCTTTAGAGGAATGATCACCATTGGAGTGCCTTTAAAAAAAAAGTAAACCAAACAGGACAAACCCAAAGAAAATGCAATGGGAAAACGGAAACATAGACAAACAACGAAAACAGTAATTAGCAGTAGGATCATGATTTCCAAAATTTAATTTTATTTAAAAGACTCAAAAAGCTGAAGTAGCTTAGCGAGAGACTCAAAATCAAAATACTCAAAAAAGGGATGGCCATAATGACATGTAGAGTGGGAGAATATTCGTCCATTCCCATTTCGATCATGGGCAAGGCGTAATAGGAACAAAATCCAAATAAGATCAGGCTCATCAGGGGTGAGATGAGGTCTATTGTTTTTTTAAGCCTTTCAGAAAATTCTGCGTAAAAAACTTCTAAAAAAACAAAGTAATTGCCGCGATAGGCCAATCCACTGGCAAATGCCATGGCATAAATGAATAAAATTCTTGAAGCTTCCTCAGTCCAAGGGGGGACATCGCTTAGGAAAAATCTTGCGAAAATCTGAAGGGATACGGTAATGATAAATCCTAGACTTGTTATCAGTGTTCCGTATTTTAAAAACTTGGATAAAAAGATTTTAAAACTCATTGAGTGATTTTTTTTATGGATTTATAAATCTCTTGCATCTCGGGCGATAAACTTTCATAAATAGCTTGTTCCCCATTTTCCATAAAGGCAATTTTATCCACCTCGATAAAAATCATCCCTTTGTCTTTTAATTCTTTTTGGACTTTAGATTCATTGTCTAAAAATAATCGATGCTCATAAACTTGCATTTCTTTGGCTGCTTGCAAAAATATAGTTTTAAGATCTTTTGGCAAATTTTGGAATTGTTTTTCCCCCACCAGCGGATACCCCCAAGTGATCAAATGCCCAGTTAGGTTAAGGTATTTTTGAACTTCGCTAAATCCAGCATTTTTGATCATAGCAAAAGGATTTTCCTGCGCTTCTATGGTTCCTTGTTGAAGGGAAGAAAACACCTCCGAAAAAGCCATAGGTGTGGGTTTGGCTCCCAATGCTTTCCATGCCACTACATAGGAAGGAGCATTGGGTACTCTTATGATTAATTCTTGCAGATCGTCGGGGTGCTTGATTGGTCGGTTGGAGGTCAAATGCCTTTCCCCTCTTTGGAAATAGCCTAAGGGACGTAGTCCAATTATTTCTATCATCTCCGTTTCGATTCGCTTTCCGATTGAGCTATTGATTAGTTTATGCATCGCAAGGGTGTCTTTCAGTAAAAACGGCATATCGGAAAAGGTAAGTATTTCCGCAAAATTGGTCAAGGAACCCGCAGAGATGGACATGTCAATGACTCCTGCCTTGATCAAACGGATGGCTTCGAGTTCTTTGGCCAACTGTTCTGATGGGTAAACTTCCAATTTCATACGACCGTTGGAACGCTCTTCGATCAGCTTTCCAAAATGTATAAAGGCTTTATACCAAGTATGATTCTCCTTTACCAAAATACTGGCCCTAAAAAGGTATTCCGGTTTTTTTTCGCTGGAGGAGGCACAAGCAGACACCAACAATAGTAAAATTATGATCAACAATTGCTTTGTCATACTATATATCATCAATTTTAACTTAAAACTATAGCTGTAAAATAGGAAGATTTTTTGAGATCTAGGATTTAAAGAGAATATGACTGTTTTTAAAAGGATAAAAGAAGGTGAAAAAAATTGTGGAGAGATGTTAGTCAGTCCCTTGAAGGATGAAAGAATTTAATCTTAAGATTATGGAAACTATATAATTAAGTCACTTTTATATTTTTTTAATCTTAATTTGATAAACGAATAATCAATTTATATATTAACACAAATTATTGTCGCTTCTGTATTTGTATTGTTAACTCTTTATGGACTACTAAAAAGGAATCGAGTCTTTTTCAACTTGGGATATTTTCTATTCGGCTTGGTAGTTGTTATCTCTGAATTTAGTTTTTTCGCCAAGGATCCAGCACCCATTCATTTGGCAACAGCATTCTTATGGATGATCCAAATTTCACTGGCCATACCCAATAAACTTCCATTTGATGGGAGTAAAATAACTAAGTCGACTGCGTTAAAGGTTTATGTTTGCTTAAGTTTGATAAATATATTTGGTGTTTATATAGTCCAAGTGACTGATATATCGGATGTTGCCCAATATTTTCACATTATCTTG
>VMHT01025758.1_pt1 | contig 13774 bp, 7 predicted proteins | sample 4693611 | NCBI WGS metagenome assembly VMHT01 (sample SAMN12280063, study PRJNA550983) | marine metagenome | isolation source: seawater sampled from same location over 5 years 0.02-0.2 micron viral filtrate | place: USA: collected off the coast of southern California halfway between the port... ... | reverse complement strand
TCATTCCTATTTAGGAACGCATGAATCCAAAGCATGGAACGGGGCTTTGGTATATGGAGATTACCATGCAAGTAACTTACGTATATCGTGGCATTACTTACACAAAATTTGTGAAGTAATAACAGCACGGGGAGCACCTCAGAGTCGGACTCCCCTGCCCTTGGCTTTTGCCCTCTACGGAGGATACCTCTAGCCGTCTAGACGGTGTGGATAGACACACGACAATCTCGAGAAAAATTAGTACTAAGCAATATAAACACAATATACCATATCAATGGCACAACAGAATAGCACACTGACCACGAGTCTAACTCGTCCGGGTCAGTCTAATGCAGCTGGCTCACAGAGAGCACTGTATTTAAAGTTGTTCAGTGGAGAGATGTTCAAAGGTTTTCAAAACAACACAATTGCTAGAGACCTTGTAATGAAGAGAACACTTACAAGCGGTAAGAGTCTTCAGTTCATCTACACTGGACGCACAAAAGCCGAGTATCATACACCCGGTAACAGCATACTAGGTAACTCTGATGGAGCACCTCCAGTAGCTGAAAAAACCATAACTTGCGACGACCTATTAATTAGTTCTGCGTTCGTTTATGAGCTAGATGAAACATTAGCACACTACGATCTACGTGGTGAAATCTCTAAGAAGATTGGCTATGCTCTAGCTGAGAAGTACGACAGACTCATCTTCCGTCAAATTGCGAAGGGTGCACGTCTTGCTTCACCAATCACAAAGTCTGGCTACGTAGAGCCCGGTGGAACACAGATTAGATTAACCAGAAGTGGTGTAACAAACGCTACAGCTGCTTATGACTCTACATGTTTAATCAACGGTTTCTATGATGCAGCCGCAGCACTTGACGAGAAGGGATTATCCTCTGACGGCAGAGTAGCTGTGTTAAACCCAAGACAATACTATGAACTTATACAAGCTGTTGGTTCAAGTGGTCTTGTAAACAGAGACGTACAAGGTACAGCCTTACAGTCTGGACAAGGTGTAATTGAAATTGCAGGCATCAAGATCTTCAAGTCAATGAACATCCCATTCTTTGGTAACTATGGTACTATCTACGGATCTGCTGGAGCTGCTAACCCCGGTGTAACATCACCCGGAAACGTAGGTTCATTCGTTGGTAGCGATTCCGAGTTAGAAGATGCTAGATCAAACCAGACTGGTATTGAAAACAACTATGGTAATCACTCTGACTTCGCTAACTCTTGCGGTCTTGTCTTCCAGAAGGAAGCTGCTGGTGTTGTAGAAGCTATCGGACCACAGGTTCAGGTAACTTCAGGAGACATCTCAGTGGTTTACCAAGGTGACGTGATTCTTGGACGTTTAGCAATGGGTGCAGATTTCCTAAACCCTGCTGCGTGTGTTGAGTTCCTTGCTGGTGCAGACCCTGCTTCTACAGGTAATGCTGCATTTGGTGACAACTATCCAACTAACGCTTAATTTTATTTTTATACGGGGACTTCGTGTCCCCCTTTTTTTATGGCTTCCACAACTATTGACCTCGATACCGAACTATCCGCAGTTAACTCAATACTGGGAGCTATCGGGCAATCACCAATAACACAACTTAAAGACCCTACAACAGGGGTAATAACAAACGCTAACCCAGAAATACAATTTATATATAATTTACTCAAAGATGCTAACGTAGATGTACAATCAGAAGGTTGGCACTTTAATAAAGAAAAACATGTAGCATATACCGCTGACTCTACTACTGGCAAGATAGCCATAGGAGCAGACGTATTACAAATGGATGTAACAGATGGATGGAAAACCAGACAGTACGATGTCGTTAGAAGGAGTGGTTATCTTTACGATAAGTTTGACCATACTGATGATTTCTCTGACGTAGGCACTATCTATTTAGACATTGTTAAGCTATATAACTTTGATGACTTACCACCTGTGTTCAGAAGATTTATTACTTACAGAGCATCAAGGCAGGCAGCTGTACAGTTAGTATCTAATCCCGGATTAGTACAACTTATAGGAGTACAGGAACAACAAGCAAGAGCTGCACTTATGGAATACGAATGTAATCAGGGCAACCATTCTATGTTTGGTTTACCAGAAGATAGTTCATATACAGCTTACGAACCATGGAGGAATCTAGCTAGATAATGGCAAATATTAGACAAACTGTACCGGCTTATTCAGCTGGTATATCAGAACAGCCAGACCACTTAAAATTTCCCGGACAAGTTAAGGACTGTATAAACGCTGTACCAGACGTAACCAAAGGTTTGTTTAAAAGACCGGGTGCTAGACGTGTAGGTACAACTAAATTACCTAACGTACAAAGTGGTGGATCATGGTTTCACTACTACAGAGATGAGTCAGAAGGATCTTATATAGGTCAGGTAGCAGCTGATGGTCAGGTACGTGTATGGCGTTGTAGTGACGGTACACAGATGACCACAGCTTACGGCACTGGTGGACAGACAGCTATACAAAACTACTTAGCTACAAGCACACCAGAAAATATACAAACACTTACAATTAACGATACTACATTTTTAAGTAATAGAGATACAACAAACTCTAATACATTAGTTGGTACAACAGGTACAACAGATGATAGACCAGAAGCTCACTGTGCTTTTGTCGAACTAACACGAACAGAAAATGGTAGACAGTATGCTGTAAACATTTATGACGATAGCTCTACAGGTAACTTAACAACAGTTAACAGAGCTACACGTGTCAAGATTACAGCTAATACTTTTAGCGAAGCAGACGGTACAGGATCATGCCCCGGTATAGGTACAGAAGTATTTAGTGTATCTAAACCCGGAGGTAATGGAACTGGTATAGGATCTAATAACGGTAAAAACTTAACATTTAGACTTACAGCTCTAGGTCAACAAGGTATCAGCCCTAACTATAGTGCTGCTGCTGAAGGTCCGGGTGGACAGAATTATAGAGCAAGTTATAGTCTTGAAATAGTATTACTACATGGTGGAGAAGGTTGGACTACAGGAGAAACTGTAACGATCAGCCCTTCATTTGCTAGTACCGCTGCTGCTGGTGGTGGTCAAGCTACCATGACAGTTAGAATAGAGGATCACGAATCTACAGATGTAAAAGCTACTGTAGCAACTAACCATGACGGACTTGTAAGACCGTCTCCTACACCTTTTGATGCAGATACCGCTGTTACAGCAGAGTCTATATTAGGTGGTATGACAGAAAGTTTACCATCAGGTATAACTGCTAAAATTATAGGTACTGGTGTATACTATTCTAGTGCTAACCCTTTTACTATAGAGGTTCTAGAAGATGACATTATGCGTGCATTTCAAAAGTCTGTTAACGATGTATCTCGATTGCCTGCTCAGTGTAGACACGGATATATAGTTAAAGTATCTAACGCACGACTATCAGATGAAGATGACTATTACCTAAGATTTGAAGGTAACGATAATCTTGATGGTTCTGGTTCATGGGTAGAGTGTGCAAAACCGGGTATAGCTAAAAGCTTAACTAATATGCCACTGGTTGTACAGCGTACAGCTACAACTACATTTACTGTTAAACAGTTTACATATGCTGATAGAGGTGTTGGTGATGATGTTACTAATCCACTACCGTCATTTGTAGGCAAGCGTATAAACAAAGTAATATTTTTTAGAAACAGACTAGCTTTACTAGCTGGAGAAAACATAGTATTATGCCGACCCGGAAGTTTAGGTACACCTGATTTCTTTGCAGAGTCTGCCTTAACAGTAGGAGCAGCAGATGCTATTGATATAGCCTGTGCCTCTACATTTCCATCTGATATATTTGATGGTATAGAAGTTAACAGTGGACTGCTAGTATTCAGTACTAACCAACAGTTTTTACTGTCATCAGATGCTGAAATACTAAACCCAGAAACTGCTAAACTACGTAGTGTGTCTACCTATAATTATAACAAAGCAATCTCACCAATCTCATTAGGTGTGACTGTAGCGTATGTAGATAACTCAGGTAAGTTCAGTCGATTTAATGAAATGGCTAATGTTAGACGAGAGGGAGAACCGAACGTCGTAGAACCTAGTAAAATTGTACCTACATTATTAGCTAAAGATATAGACCTTCTCACAAATTCCAGAGAAAATTCTATGGTGCTTTTTGGTAAAACAAACTCTGACACAGTCTTTGGATTTAGGTACTTTAACGTAGGCGATAAACGTCAGCAGCAAGCATGGTTTAAATGGAAGTTTAACAATCCATTATTATATCATTTTATAATTAATGATGACTACTTTTTTTTAGATACAGATAACTTCTTACAGACTTTAAGTCTTGTACAAGATGATGATGATATTAGTATAGATCAGGACGGTGTAAATTATCTATTACATTTAGATAACTATACAACTGTGACTGGTGGATCATATAGTGCATCTACAAATCTAACTACATTTACAAACAAAGCTAACTGGATACCAGATGTTACACCAGTATCTCCTGTCCCTAATAAGTTAGTTGTTATTGACACCGACGGCAACTTAACTAGAATTGGAAGATATGCTGAAGTAACTTTACTCGGTAACTCCCCTGACGATGACTTTACACTTCCCGGTGACTGGTCAACAGGCACATTTAATATAGGTTACTTGTATGACTATCAGGTAGATTTTCCTACTATATACCCTACACAGGTACAGGGAGATAAATCTAACTCTGATGTAAATGGATCTCTTGTGCTACACAGACTACGTGTACATTTTGGAAAGTCAGGATTATATAAAACTACACTTACAAGAGTGGGTAAGCCTGTATATAACGAGGTCTATGAGTCTACTGAGTTAGACGAGTATGAAGCATCAGATGCACCATTTGTAGAAGAAGTAATACGTACAGTACCAGTATACGAAAAGAATATAAACGTAGATATTACAGTTAAATCTACGCACCCATCACCAGCTACATTAAGAGCTATGTCATGGGAAGGATCATTTACACCCAAATTTTATAAGCGTGTCTAAATATATACACCCGATTACAATGAAGGCTGCCTACGAGGTAGCCACTAACTTACGTCCAGAAGACCGTAGAGAGCTCGAAGAGGGATGGGGGGTAGAATCTATCCGCCACCTTCTTTCAGCTGCTTACACGACCCCCTGCGTGTATTTCACTGCACCTAGCGGCAAGGCTGCCGGGATGGCTGGAGTTGGACAACGAGGAGACATATGGATGCTATGTACTCCCGCTATTTATGAAAAACCGATAATGTTTGCAAGAGAGGCGAAGAGGTATGTCGATAGCCGTCAAGAACCCCTCCTCTGGAACATTGTTGACAAACGAAATACAGCCCACATCAGGCTGTTAAAATTTTTAGGATTCAAGTTTTTACGTCAAGTAATACATGGTCCTAACTACTTACCCTTTATTGAATTTTGCCGTGTGTGCAGACGCTAACGCCGGAGCTCGCTTTGCAGCGAAGCAGAAATGGCTAGATAAAAATGCTAAATACAAGTCCGAGGGACTTAAGTATTTCAACAGAGAAGCTGGATATAAGAAGTCCTTACAAGACAATGTAATTGGATTCAGTCGAGCAACAAGTGACGCCTACTCTAAAGCAGTATACGCTAGAGGTAGTGCTATGAAACAAACAGAATCATTAATGAAAAATTACTTCCGTAAACAGAAGGTTAACCAAGGCGGTAGATCTAGAAGTTTTGGAAGAAGTGCAGAGCTGATGAACTTGCTATTTGCTAAGGGTGCTCTGAGAAACAAAGTACGAAATCAGTATGGTCGAAATCAAGCGTTAAGTTACCAACGTAATTTACGTAAGAAACAGTCTATGGATGCTAAGAACAGAAAGACACTTGGCTTTACACCAGAGTATGGTGCACCAGTTATGATGCCGCCTAGCGATAGATTCAGTACATTCCTAAACTTTGGTTTACAGGTTGGTAGTATTATTGCTGCCTCTGATATTAAAGAAAAAGAGAATATAACATATGTAGGTAGCTCACCACAGGGTCACAACATATGGGAGTTTAACTACGTAGGATTTCCTACACGCTATCGTGGAGCTATGGCACAAGAGGTTGCTAAGATTAACCCTATGGCTGTAGGTATTCAAGATGGTAGTTTGACTGTAGACTATAGTAAAATTGACGTAGACATGGTGGAGGTATAATGACTACCCTACAAAAACTAATTAATCAAGCTAATGATACACCACCCAACATTAGCGATACCAACTATCTATCTACAGATGCTACTGTTGGATTAGTAGAAGAGAAGAACAAAGAAATAGATAAGTCTATAAAAGATACATCTGATTTCTTTCAGCAAAGAATAGATAACTTTAACTCTTCCCATAGTCGGAAGATGGAAAATATCAATAAACTGATTGACTTTATACCTAAAGCTAAAACTTTAATTGATAATAAGATAAACTTTGATAACGACATTAATCACATTCAGATGATTAAACAGGCTGGTGAGGACTATGAAGCAGACATGCTAGACTCACAAGCTGAAACTATGGAGAATGAGATTAGTGTCGGATTACAAGGTGCAGCTGGAAACTTAGAAGCAACTAACGGTCCTAAGTTTGCCAAAAACATGGCACTTATAGGATCTATAGATACTGAACAGCTAAACACAAGACAGGTATTAGATCGTTACTCCTTACAATTACCAGCTTTAATGGCTCAGGCTAAGGGTACTTTACAGTTACCCGGTGGACTAGGCTATGGTGACATTACTAATCCTGATGATATTAACCAGTGGTCTTTAACTGCTCAAGGTTTAGTATTAGGAGAAATCTACCGTAACAATCCTGACATAACTGACAGAGAAATTAGAAAGTATTTACTACCTTCTATGCGGACTACTGAGAAAAACCTGATGTCACAGTGGGCTAATAGACAAGATGCTATAGCTGTTGACGCTTACGACAAAAATCGAATGATTAAAACGTGGGATTCGGCAGGCGGTGAAGCTCCTATTGAAGCTAACTTTGGACCTACAGGTTTTATACAGCAAAGAGCTGCATACTTTGAAGAGATCTACCCCGGAAAAGGGCTACGATTTGCTAGAGAAGAGTGGGTTGACACCATGACACAGGGTATAGAAGCTCAGTTTGTGTCACAACAAAGCGTTGATACATTACTTGATACTCCAATCAAATGGAATGATGGTAGTACAATGACTTATACAGACAAGTTTCCAGTAGAAGCTGTAAAAATGAGAGGTGCTGTTGCAAAGTCACATCTTGCTATGAAACAAGAAGCTGACGAGTTAGAGAAAAGCACCAAAGAGTTATGGAAGTTTGAAAACATAGAAAACCATGAAGGTGTTAAAGATCTTAACTGGGTAAGAGAAACTGCCAGAAGCTGGAGAGAAAACTTTAAAACTACTGAGTATCCAGAAGAGCTAAAAACAGCATATACTATTGGCTACGAAGATGAAGTAGAAAGAGTGAGAAGATTGTCTCACATTGCAAGTACAGGTGGTATAGTCAGTGAGGATGATATAGCTACTATACAGAATCCTACACTAAAAGCTAAAGCAGCTGAACTTGTTAACAGAAGTGGTAATAATGTACCAGAAGCAATAATGGAACAAAGTGAAAAGTATTTAAAAGCTAAAATAGCTGAGTATACATTTGAAAATGACTTAAGTAAAGCACAGACTCCTAAGTTTAAAGCTATTGAGCGTAACATGATGCAAGATTATAGGATTGAGTTTGCCAAATTAAAAGGTCAAAACCAATCAGATGAAGTAGCACAGCGTGGAGCTGAAGAGTATGTTATTGAAAAAATGCGTAAAGGTACAGGTAAAAGAGGTGAAAATGCTTATGATACATTACCAGAGTATAAATATAATAGCACAGCTGCAAGCGATTTAGCTATAGCTAGAACATCATATGTAGTTGATAAAGAATTACTATTTAGTACTGCACCAATAGCTGGTGAAGAAGCTTATCTAGATGCAGCAGAAAAGTATTGGAAGTCTGATTTTAAACGTGGTTCACTACCAGAATATTACCGAGCATTATCTGCTCTATTTCCTGAGTTAGATCCACATGACTTTGCAAGAACTAGGCTAGAGTCTACAGGGCGAATTAAACAAGGTTTAGGTACATATGTAAATGTAGAAGATTCTAGAGATTTTACAGATAAAAATACATCATCAAAAACTTATCGTAATGTACTAACTACTGGTAATATGGATTGGATGTTAGAAAATATAACTAATCCAGCTTACAATAAAAATGGTGGTTTTGATGCAATTACTAAAAATGGTAAGTTTGTACAATTAGATAAACCATTAACTCAACATACTCTAGGTGAGGTCCTAGAACTTGCTACAGAGTATGATAGCTTTGGTATGTATAATATATCTAAAGAAGGTTTATTACAAGTATTAATGGAAGGTGGCATGCCTTTTGACTTGCAAGACATGTTTAGTGAAGACATACAGAAAGCTCTTGTTTTAGGTCGATTAAGACAAAAGGTTAATAGAGGTCACGGACTAAATGGTATGCCCGGTTTTAAAAGATTGGTCAATGTACCAGTACAAGAACAGCAGCAATTTTATGATATTGTTGGAGTTCTACCACCTATGAATCAATTAGGAAATCTACTTCCCGGAGTTGCTAAGGCACTCGTGGATGCTAGTATATAATTAAACTATGGAAGAATATGAATTAGATCCTTCTGCTGTTGAAGATGCCGCACAACTTGTTGGTGAGTTTGGACGAAGAGAACAACAAAACGAAGCTACGGCTGAGGCAAAACAAGTTGAGTATGACACAGAACAGAAAGCATTAACTGAACAGGCAGACCCAAGGGAAGCAGACCAGTGGGGTTTAAAAGCAGTTGCAAAAGAAGCACAGTCTGCGGTAACAGGCGGTTTTCAAGATACCGCCTCTTCTGTAACTACATTCCCAGAGCGTACAATAGATGCACTCTCTGGAGAAATGGCAAAAGAGAAGAAAGAAAAAGGTTTTTACGAACCAGATTGGCAACCATTTAATAGCTATAGTGATCCTATTGTTACTAAAACATGGTGGGGTAATCTGATGAGAGGTGCTGTACACTTTGGTACAATGGCTGTAGGTACAGTTGCTGCCGCTAAAGGATTAGCTGTAACAGGTATACCTTTGCTAGCCGGTGGTGCGACAGCATTATTAAAAGCTGGTAGCGTTACACGAGCTGCAAGTATTGGTGCTTTGTCTGATACTGTATCTAAAACATCAGACGGACACAACGCTATAGGTACACTAACTAAACACTATGGTTGGGCAGATACACCTTTAACTACTAAAGATACTGACCATCCTATTATAATGAAAATAAAAAACATTATAGAAGGTATGGGTATCGGAATTGCATTTGATGGTGCACTTTGGATATTGGGTAAAGGTGGTAGTAAAGTTAAACAACAGATAATAGCACGTAATAATAGTGTAGAAAAACAAACACTAGAAGCTGGTTTATCACAGCTACGTAAAGGTGAAGTAGAGTTTAGAGCAGATAAAAATGCTCCTATAGCTGACAGGCATCAAGGTGCTCATGTATCAGAAGTAGACGCACAAACTGCTAGAGAACAGTTAGGTCGTACACGTAACGAGTGGGGATCTGAAGATGGTTCTACTGGTTCTGTTACTACACCTGTACAACGTGAACGTGTAGCTAGAGAAAGTGGTACAACTGATGAGATAGTTGAGACAACTTTACGTAAGTTACTTAGTAATGACAAGTTTCAAGCTGAACTAGACGCTGTAAAAGGTGACAGACAAGCTCTTTATGATACATATAGAGACGCTATTAAGGGGTTTAGAGAGATTACAGACGGCAGAAATGCTGCTGACATGACTGATTTAGAATATCTAGATAGGTTATTTAAAGCTAATCCTGATGTAGTAGATGGTGTAGAGATCTGGACAGCACGAAATGTAGTTGTTGCAGACCTAGTTGTAGGCTCACTACTCAAACAACTAAGAGATACAGGTATAGCTGGTAGAGAAATAATGGATCTTGTGTCTATAGATGACATAGATGGTCCAGCTAAACAGATAGTTGACACTATGTTAACTGCATTATTTCAAGTAAAAAAATCCAGACTTATATTATCTGACGAGTTTAGAGCATTAGGTGCTGGTAAAGCTAGAGGTAGAGCTATTAACGATGCTGTAACAGCAGAAATGCAAGATGCAAAGGATTCTATATTATCTATACTTAAGATAGCTAAAGATGATCCAGACGATGATTTACTTAATGCGTTGTTTGAAGCATTTTCTATGATGAATAATGTAAATCAACTCGAAGATTTTGATAATTTTATCAGAACTGTATTATATGGTGGTAAATTAGACGCTACTTCACCTGATCGTACAGGAGCTATTATACGAGGCTTACAAGAAATGATGAGTCACAGTATACTAAGTGGACCTAAAACACCATTCCGTGCTCTTATGGGTACATCTGGTGCAACATTTCTTAGACCATTATCTACAGCTCTTGGAGCTACATTACGTTATCCATTTGAAGGAGACGCAGCTACCATACGTGCTAGTCTTGCTTCAATGAACGGTATGTTAGAAGCTATACCAGAGGGATTTCAGTTATTCTTTACAAGACTTAACTCTTACTGGAAAGGTGATATGTCTACAATTAAAACACGTTACGCTGAATTTACTAAGAGTGATGTAAACTGGGAGCTTGTACGTAAGTATGCAGAAAGTGATCGTGCAAATGCAGGCGACAAGGCTGCTTTTTACTGGGCTAACATGGTACGTAATCTTAATAATGTAAGTTTATTTACATACTCTACAAAAGTCATGGCATCTATTGATGATACTTTTGAATTTTTATTAGGTAGATCTAAGATGCGAGAAAAAGCTATGCGTTCAGTATTAGACATGCAGGGCAATGGTATTGAATTACCAGAGATTACACCTGAGCTAATGAGAGCATATCAAGATGACTTTGTTGGACAGGTGTTTGATGCTAATGGCAACCTAGTTGACGAAGCTACAAAGTTTGCACGTAGAGAAGTAACACTTACTAAAGAATTAACAGGTAAGTTTGCAAAAGGTCTTAACGATGTATTTAGTGCTGTTCCAGCTGCTAGACCATTCTTTCTATTTGCTAGAACTGGTGTAAACGGACTAGAACTTACTGCTAAACATACACCCGGATTTAACTTTTTAGTTAAAGAGTTTAATGATGTAGCATTTGCTAATCCTAACAACCTAGATTCTGTAAATAAATATGGTATCTATACAGCTGAAGAACTAGCAAACGCAAAGGCACTACAAACTGGTAGATTAGCTATCGGTGCTGGTGTTATTACTCTAGGTGTACAAGCTTGGATGAATGGTAAGATGACTGGTAATGGACCAGCTGACAGACAGAAACGCCAAGGTTGGATAGATGCTGGGTATATACCTAGAACTATAGAGCTAGCTGGTGTACGTGTAGGATATGATTCTATCGAACCTTTTAACCTTATAATGTCTACTATCGCTGATATAGGTGATGCAAGTGAACTTATGGGTGAAGAGTGGACAGAAAGAGAACTACAAAAAATGTCATTAGTTGTAGCTCAGGCTATATCTAGTAAGTCATACCTAGCTGGTATACAGTCATTTGTAGATTTGTTTGCTGGTAGACCCGGACAAGCAGAAAGAATACTATCTGCACTTGCTAACAACCAAGTACCGTTAGCTGGTTTACGTAACGAAATGGGTAAATTATTTACACCATACATGCGTGAAATAGGATCTGGTATTGACCAGTCTATACGTAACCGTAACTTAATAATGGAAAACATAGCAGGCGAAGCATTACCTATCAAATATGATATGTTAAACGGTAAGCCTATTAAAAACTATGATTTCTTTACTCGAGCATTTAATGCTGTGAGCCCTGTATCTCTTAACTTAACACAGAGTGTAGGTCGACAGTTCTTATTTGAGAGTGGTTATGATTTACGTATGTCTACATACTATGCACCTGACAGTACAAACCTAACTGACGAACCTAAAATAAGATCTATGTTCCAGAAAGCTATAGGCGATCAGAACCTAGAAAGACAACTTGACAAATTAGCTACAGATGCTAGAGCATTAGCATCACTAGCAGAGATGCAAAAAGATATACGTAATGGTGATAGAGCAAAGTACGATGCAAGAAACTATTGGCATAACGGTAAAATAGATCAATTATTCCAAGAAGCACGCAAAGTAGCTTGGGCTCAGATCATGAATAATCCAGAAGTACAAGAGATTATTGATGAGCAGAAAAATAAGAAACGTGCAAAACTTCTCAAAATGAGAGATACCACCGACATCCTCAATCTTCCTTATAAATAAATGGCAACAACTTTCGCAGATTTTACTGGGGATGGTAATGCAACCAAAGCGTTCTCTTTCCCATCAATAAAAGAAGCTGATATTAAAGTCGAAGTAGATGGTGTTATAAAGACAACCAGTACTCACTACAATATAACCAGCTACACAACAACAGGTGGTGGTAATGTTGTTTTCACATCAGGCAACATACCAGCAAGCCCAGCTGCAATACGTATCTTTCGTGATACAGACGTAGACAATGCTAAGGCAACCTACACAGCAGGCTCCTCAGTTAAGGCAGGTGATCTTAACAACAACCAAACGCAGTTATTATATGCTGCACAAGAAGAACAGGATCAAACAGTAAACACATCTAAAATAAAAGATGGTGCTGTTACAACATCTAAAATCAAAGCAGGTGCTGTAGATACTACTCAACTAGCTAACGGAGCGGTTACAACTACTAAATTAGGTGATGATGCAATCACAACTGCTAAGATAGCTGATGAAGCAGTTGACACTAATCGACTAGCAGCTGACGCAGTAACTAGTGCTAAGATTGCAGATGACCAGATAAACTCTGAGCATTATGTTGATGGCAGTATAGATACAGCTCACATAGCTAACAGCCAGATAACAACAGATAAGTTAAATACTAATGCTGTTACAACTGCTAAGATTACAGACGCTAATATTACAACTGCTAAGATAGCTGACAGTAATGTGACTACTGCAAAAATAGCAGCAGATGCAGTTACGGGAGCAAAGATAGCTGACGACAGTATAAACTCCGAACACTATGTAGACGGAAGTATAGACACAGCACACATAGCTGACAGTCAGATTACTTCTGCCAAGATAGCAGACGGAACTATTGTAGCTGGAGACTTAGCAAGCAATGCAGTAACTACAGCTAAGATAAATGCTGGTGCAGTAGACACCGCTGAGCTAGCTAATGGAGCTGTTACAACTACCAAATTAGGTGATGATTCAGTAACGACAGCTAAAATAGCTGACGAAGCAGTTGACGCTAACCGAATAGCAAGTGGTGCAGTAACTACAGCTAAAATAGCAGCTAGTAATGTTACAACAGTAACAATAGGTAATAATGCAGTTACAGCAGCTAAGATAGCAAGTAACGCTGTTACAACTGACAAAATAGCTGACAGTGAATTATCAACTCTAGCTGGTATGCAGTCTGGTACAGCATCTAAACTAGCAGCTGGTACAACTCTTACAGCAGATATTGCTGACCTTAACCAGATAGATGGACTTACAAAGCAAACTACTATATCAGATAGTGATGCTAGTTTTCCAACCTCTGGAGCTGTTGTAGACTATGTTGCTGCACAGCTAGAACCCTTTGGTGGTTTTGAAGCAATAGCTAACGAAGTATCATTTCCTAACACACAACCAGTATCAGGTGTTGCTGTTTCTATAGCAGACGCTGC
>VMHT01190234.1_pt1 | contig 13776 bp, 27 predicted proteins | sample 4693611 | NCBI WGS metagenome assembly VMHT01 (sample SAMN12280063, study PRJNA550983) | marine metagenome | isolation source: seawater sampled from same location over 5 years 0.02-0.2 micron viral filtrate | place: USA: collected off the coast of southern California halfway between the port... ... | reverse complement strand
CGTATGATTCGCCAGAAAGTTCTTTGTAAAGGAGGGCGCATTAGATCCTTCTGTCCTGTTGTAAGAAAGACCCAGACTGTCAAACACCTTTGCTACAGATGCAGCAGCCCACGGCTCCACGGCGATGCCGGTCTCTTCCTTTATTTCTTTAAGTAGGGCTGACTCACGTTTCTTCAGATCTTTCTTGACCAGCTCTGCTTTGTCCAGATTTACCCGCACACCCTTTGTCTTCATGTCAAGCAGCACAGGCAGCAGCCCGGACTCTAACGCAAAGATGCTGGTAACCTCATCTTTATTTATGTCTATGCTCAGTCTGTCCCATAGTTTGAGGGTAACAGAGGCGTCCTGCTCCGCGTATCGACCTACGAAACAGGAGTCTAGCTTCCACATCTCGCTCTTTGGATCGACGCCATGCATAGACGCCGCAGACCGCAGCATCTTCTCGTTCTTCCACTCACCAAGATATTCGCCCGCCAGCGAGTTCAGGTTATAGAACCTGCGATTCTCATTGAGCAGCGGAGCTGCAATCATTGTGTCGATAATTTTACCCTTCACTTCGATACCAGCCCAGCGCATCCAGCCAAGATCGTACATGGCATTGTGCATAACCTTCTCAATGTGAGGCGTGTCCATCTGTTTCTTTAGCCAGTTAACTACCATGCGCTCTGGCATGTTTCCGGACTCATGCCGCACCGGGAAATAACCGACGAAGTCCCCCGCAGCCACAGCGTAACCAATAACGTATCCGTCGTTTCGGCACCATCCTGGACCCAACGTCATCAGGTTTGGATCGCGAGTCTCTAGGTCAATGGCTATCCTGTCACAGTTGGTGAGATCAGGAAACGTGGACGGGGGTGACCAAGTGTCCCCCTCATCTTCAAACAAATCAGCCTTCATCGTTGATGATCTCCCCGCCCAACGCTGCGTACCCAATGATGTCTACCCATGAATCATCCTTGCTAATGTCCTCTGCCAGTCTTGCCAGCTTCAAGCCCACCATACAGGCCACCACCTCTTCCGGTGTAATTTCGGACGATAATTTACCCCGTAGCAGAATCGTCCATATGTCTGCGATACGCTGGTGGTTCAGCTTTGCAGGACCATATTCCTTGGCCCTCGGACCGTTGATCAGTGACTCTGCTTCCTTGAGGAAGTCTTCTCTCGTTTTCATATCTTGTACCTCGGATTCCCTGATTCAACTATGTGTAAGTTTTTCTTGGCCCTCGTTGCTCCCACATAGAAACAACGGGCTTCGCCATCTTGGTCGAGGCTTTTTTCGCAGGCTGTGTTGGTCTCGGTGAGAAGGATTACATTATCCGACTCCCCACCTTTCGCGGCATGAATCGTCGATAGACGAATCCTCGGCTTGGAGTTCCCCAGAATCTTCTCCCCACTCCGGCGAACTGAGGTGATGTATGTCACCTCCCTGTCCGACACCTTGATCACCTGCGACCAGTGTGTCTCTCGTGTAACGAGTAAGCTGCACTTCTCTATAATGTCGTCGAGAGTGTAGGTTTCTTCGGGGTCTAAATTGTTCAAACGTCGCTTCCCAGCCGGGGTTATAGCTTCCTTCCTCATAAACTTGCCAAATTGTTTTAGTTCCTCGGATGAAAACGTCTCTCCTCTGCATAGCCGTAACCATACCTCCAGTGCTTCTAAAGTGTTAGGGGATACAGACCATCCGTTTTTACCTCGGCCTTCGCGCCAGAACACGAAGCCTTGCTCTTTGAGCATGGTGCCAACTCTGTTGACGATGTTGTTTGTTCTACCAAGAATCAACCACTCACCAGACCGGATGTCTACGTCCAGTATATCATAGTGCCAATTGACTGATCCATCGTGATCATTAGGTGACCAGTGTTTTTCTTGCCGCAAGCTCACTCGTTTTACGATGTTTTGCGCGACGTTATACACTGGTGCGGGAAGCCTGTATGACTTACTCAATACTCTCACGTCATCACAGGACTTCATAAAATCTTGAACGTCAACGCCCATCCAAGAATAGATACACTGGTCATCGTCGCCCGCATAATATGTGCGCTCGGACCTCGGAACTAGAATGTCTTTCACCATGCGCCACTGCAACGGAACCAAGTCCTGTGCCTCATCAACGATCAGCAGATCGAAATGCGGACCCTCCCCGCCTTCAACAAACTGCTCAATCATGTCCACGAAATCCATCTTGCCCTTTGCACTTTTATAAGATGTAAGCGCACCGTCTATAACTCTGAGTTGACGCAACTGAATCCGCCAGTCGTTTAACTGATGATACTGTGTCTCAACACTGACCTGCCTTGCCCTAGCTAGGTTGATAAGATTCAGATACGCATCCCCACCCCTCCCTGCTTTGAACAGTAGCCCGTCGTCCATTGTAAGAGATGCATGAGACGAGAACGGGAGTCCCACCAGAGTAGAAAGCTCAGTGTAGTCAGCGCCCTTCATCACGTCCTGTGATCTAAGGCCGAGGTATTGGAACGCCATAGAATGTAAAGTCCTGAAATGCGTTAGGTACTTTGGGTCGATTCCAAACTTCTGTAATGCTCTTTCTTTTGCTTCCGTTGCAGCCTTCTTACTGAACGAAACAAAACCTATGCGGCTTGGGTTCATGCCGCCCTGCAAGGCATCATCAACAATGTTCAGCAGCGTAGTTGTCTTGCCTGTGCCCGGTGGGCCAAAGATAGTTGTTTCCATTAAAACGGCACCTCCGCTTCTTTAACCTCTACCGACGGCACTTCAACCTGAGAACTGAACTCTGGCACATGCCAAACTCGTATGTTTTTCCACTCACCTTTTGAGTCCTTAAAACTCTTTAACCCATTAGCCTTACCATCAGGGTTCATCTCTTTCAGACGTTCCTGTATTTGCCCACGACTATAGCTATCGAAGCGGTGGTTCCGCAGATATTTAATTAAAGCCTCAATCCTAAAATATGTGATGCCTTCATCTGTCCACGGCTTACCAAGAGATAGCTCCTCTGGGCTTGCAGCTTGAACTCTACCGACACAGAATTCTTCCAGATAATCAACAAACTGTCCCTTATAGGTCAGTTCTTCTGGCACATCTATCTCGCTCATGTCCTCCATCATCATTGAAACTAGGTCTTGCCAGTCTGCCATCTTCAAAAGTGGTGGCATAATCCTGACCTGTTCCATGCAAGCCTTCTGAAACTTTTGTGGAGTCTGTAGCTCTTCAGTGGTCAACTCGACGCGGCTACCATCAACATCACAGAACCAGACAGGTGGCTCGGACTTAACCACGCACAGCCCTGTGATGTCTGCGCTTGCCCTGTTGCCCCCAACCCCATGCTTCCTTGTCTTGCACAATGATTTGTTGCAGCGAGACTTCAGCGGCTCCTGCTGGCAGGGGTAGCCGTACTCTTTCTTCTCGTGCTGCTGCTGTATGGTGACGATCTCTGACGCAGGCAAAGAAGGCTGCACATACTTTGTGTTGATCTCCTCCAGCCTAGATTTCCAGCTTTCAGGCTGCTCTTTTTTGCAAGCCACACAGGCCGCAAACATTACAGTATTTCTTGTACCCTCTGGCACACCATCAGAGAACATACCCTGTAGGCATGGGGGGTACTCGTTGAACTCATCAATGCTGTTGCCAAGTTTAGTGTTCACAAATTCTTTGGGTGTACACTTGCGCTTCTCAACTAACTCAACAAATTCCTCCAGCGTAGCATCCTGACCATCTTCCTTGACCGCATACCTAGTGGTCTGCTCGTGGTCAAAGTACGGCAGGTTGATGAAGTTACCAACATCTCCACGCTCGACGAGAATCTGCTCTTGCTTGGGAAATATTTCGCACCCACCATACCCAAGAAACGCAGAGATCTCGCCGGCCTTGTCACGAAATTCTCCGGCACTTATCTCTTCGGTAAAGAAAAAGAATATATGCGCACCGCCTGACTTTGATCGGCAAACGATGCACGGTATCTCACTCTCCCGCAGCCTGCGATCTATCGCAGCGAGGTCAAGAGGATACTGGTCAATGTCAAGCGCACCAAACAAGCACTTGTTGTTTTCCTTGATAGGTATAGATCCCACGCCTCGGGCACCGCCGAGATGAGACTTTACGAGATCAAGCGTCAGTGGTTGTCTGACGATACGAGAGTTCGCTTTCTGCTTACCAGCGCGTCTCTCTTCTGATATTTGTGTCTGTCCATGTGCGCCGCTAAAACCATCAAACGCCGCCATGAACTTTTCTTCTAGGTTCATCTCTGCCCCCTCGTGTTAGAAAGAGCAGGGGGTAACCAAATGATGATTTACCAGGGCGAGGTAAGCCCTTGCCGGGATCATTTGGTCTTTATACACGCGGCCCCCTGACCCACGTCGCAACATCCCGGCGATTAGAATGGGATATCGTCTCCGTCGTTATCGTGCTTCTTAGTCATCTCATCACTCGTGCCAGCGGAGGTCTGTACCTCACCTGACTTGAACGACTGGAAGAAGGTACGCGCAGCCATGAATGCTGAATCTGGCACCTCGGACGGCTCCACACGGGCGATAGCATAGTTGTACCATGTACCCCTGTCGTTGCTCTCTGAGACCACTGTAAGACGCCACGCAGTGCCCCACATAGGTGGGTTAAACAGGCCATTAGGACCGTCATACTGAACCATACGCATCTGTGTGTTCCAGCGGCGTGAGACTTTGAGCTGGGTCTTCTTCATGTCACAGATAGCTTGCTGTGTAGCACCTGTCTTGGTGTCCACAATCATCACAAGATGCTGGGCTGAACGGACCAACTCATTGCCACTTGGTAGCATCTCCGCATTACCCTCGCGGGTAGTGTTGGCAAGGTCGGGATGGTTGGCAGGGATTTCACCCTGAAAGCCACCACCTGAGTCACGCAAACCAAACTCAAGATACTTGAGAGTGTACCCGCAAGGTATGACCACGACACCCTCGTCTCCATCCCAAGTCTCACCAGTAACGGTGTTGACTAGGTCACCAGCCGACGCGCCCTTGATAAACTTGGGATCGTTCTTCTGGATCTCTGGAGACAGAGCTTGCAGCACCCGCAAGAACGGGATCTGCATATCATCTGCGGTGATGCTATCCATCCCCTCACCAGCGAACTGAGCCATGTCAGCCATGATAGTTGAGGGAAGGTTTTCTTTCTTTTCTACTACTGCTGTATCAGCCATTTTTTTGCTCCATATTTACTTTCATTACCCGTTGTCCTCTTCCGCTTTTACCGGGCCTTCTTTCACCTGTGTATTGAATCAGGCCTTTTCTCGCCAGCGAGGCATACCTAGCCGTCACTGAGGAGTAAGACCTGATATTAAATTTTTCCTTACAATACCTACGAACATCGTCGGAAATACACCCGTTTGGGGATGCCATGATCGCTCGTAAGACAAGCCCCTCTAGCTTTGACGGATCTATACTGCATGCAGCTTCAATGCTCGTGTCAGGCGCGTCTGTTCTGAAAAGAGTTCTTACGTCTTCCATAACTAGCTCCTTGTGATCTTGGCTTCTGTGCCGACAAATACCCCGAAGGTATCGAAGTCTATTTCCTGACCGCTTTCTATGCGATTCTTTACCCAAGACTTCAATGTCATAGGATGAACGTGTGTCTTCTGCGCTGGTTCCAACCCTTGGTTGCGCAGGTCATCGACCACGGCACCCGCTTGGTTGTCTTGCCCAGCAGAGAAGGATACTGTCACGTCATTCTTGATGATGTCGGCCTCACCGATAGACCGCAAGAAACCAAAAGCCTCATCGCGTTTGTCCTCGGTGATACGAGCATGAACGAACTGGCGGAGAGTAACCTTGTTACCATCCACGTCAACCCTATCCATGCCCATCTCTTCCATGAGCATAGGGATATCTTCTTCGTTCACTTTTCTTTTCTTGAACTTGAGATCCTTGAGATGCTGTTCTGCATCCTTGATCTCCTGATCGATCTGAATAGATCGACGGATAAGGTTGGAAAGCTCCGAAGCGCCCTCCTTCCCAACTGTGTCAAACTTATCGGCGTTGACTGCCTCTTCTTCAAACAGCGAAAACACATCGCTCATCGCACTCTCCTTTTAGTACAAAGTTTAAGCCCTTCGGCTTTTGGGCCGTCCGGTCAACCTGACCGGACGGAGACGGGGTTATACATATTCCAACGGTGTACTGCAACCCCAAAATGTACACCGTAATCTTGGTTAGGCAGCTTTCTTTTCAGTCGCAGCCTTGACCATATGAGCAACTTGCTTACTGACAGACCTGTCGTTCTTGTCTGCAAGCTCGCGCAATGTTCTGTATATATCTATCGACACAGCGATAGACTTCCACTTACTTGTATCCACACCTTTACTCCTATTCCCTGTTCAGCTAACGTATACTATCTTATGTTTTAGCCAGAGGTCAATAACCAAATGAGACCAGCAAAGAAAAACAGTGACGGTAAACGATGCGAGTTGATTGCTGCCAACTGGCTGTTCGCCCAAAACTGTTATGTCTACTCCCCTTTCTTGGAGCAAGGCCCGGTTGACCTGATAGCCATCACCCCCACTAGGAAGGTGCTATTGTTTGACGTGAAAAAAGCTGGACGCCGAAAGAATGGCTCAGTGATCTCACGTCTTTTAGGTGACGAACAAAAGAAGCTAGGTGTCCGCCTGTTATATGTTGACATGGAAACACATGAATGTGCCCTGTACCCATATCAGCTAGAAAGTAGATACCGGAGCAAACAAAGCCAGCGCACCTCCGACTATGCCGAACAACGCGCATCTAACCGTCACTTCGGCGGGGGGTTAGTTCCAACCATTTCTTCACTTGTTCACCCAGAGTCTGAGCAGACAGCTCGATCTTTGACTGCAACGTCTTCACAATGTGTTCATCCACCGTGTTCTTTGTCATCAGATCCACATACAGGACAGGGTGATGCTGACCAATACGATGCGCACGATCCTCAGACTGAACACGAGTCTCAAGGTTGAAGTCATTAGCATAGTAGATCACGTTGGTCGCTGCCGTGAGAGTCAAACCAAATCCTGCGGTCTGCGGGTTAGCCACAAAGAACCTTGCGTCCCCGAACTGAAAAGACTTGATCGCTTCCTGCCTTGCATCATCAGTCGTGTCCCCAAAATAACTGACCGTGGAACTCGGACCGTGGGTCTTTTTCAGGGCAGCTTCGATCTTCTTGATGTCGTACCTGAACCTCGACCAAATGATAACCTTGCCATCCATCTCATCGATGCACTCCTCCAGCGCAGCCAGACGCTTGGTAGGAACCTCAACCAGCTCTCCATCGTCTGTCATCACATGCCCACACAGAACCTGCTGCAATCGTAGTAGTTGAGTCATGGCTGCTGGAGCTGTGACCAGCTCTCCATCCTCCAGGATGGCGATAGCCGCAGACTTGATCGATGCATAGTAGTCTAGCTGTTGATCAGTCAGCCCCACCTGTCGAGTGGTATATATCTTCTCAGGTAGGTCTAGGGCTTCTTCCTTTGTCACACGGTAAGAGAACGTGCGCAGCTTATCCGATAGCTCCTCCAGATTTCTGTACCCCACTACCTGCTGAAATGAATGACTGCCCATGCGCTGTGTGCGAGTGATCGCGTACCGCCCTTGGAATGAGTAGTAAGAGTCATGGCCCAGCAGCTTCTTGTCCATGAATCCACACTGTGCGTACAAGTCTAGCGGCGACTTCGTAACAGGTGACCCTGTAAGTATGCGCTTGTAGGCCGCTGTCGTGCCGAGCCGTACCAGACTTTTAGTCCGCTTGGCTTTGGGATTCTTGATTGTTGTTGACTCGTCAACCGCAAGAAGAAATGTGCTGTCTCCAACGAATGCCTCCATATACTTTGGCAGCTTCGCAGTCGCAAACCCCTCCACATTCGCCAGAAATATGCGGAGGACGCCACGCTTCTTAATGGCATCTCGGAGACGCTCTGTTTCTTTTTTGTTGGCACTCGCTTTCCATACATAAATCTCATGCGGAATGCCCTCTGGTAGATGAGTCGGTATCTCGCTAGTCTGCCAATTTCGGTAGACGCCTTTCGGAGCCACGATAACTGCGGTGTCGATCTTTTTGTTTTCATAAAGCCAGACGATGTTATCAAGTAAGACTTTCGATTTGCCACAACCCATCTCCATAAAATAGCCATAGTTCCTAGCATCATGCGACTTAGTCAGTGCAGTGTGCTGGTGGTCATACGGTTTTGTTTTATAGTTGAACTTCATGTCGCTACTCCGAGTCTGTATCACCTAGCATGATGCCAAACCTTGCGGCCTCAAAATACCAGAAGATCTCAGCGGGATCGTGAATGGTCGTGACCATTTGCACAGACCCCTCCTTGTTCTGACCAAGGATGATCAGATCCTGAAAGTGATCCGCTGCCATCTCACAAACCTTTGGCACAGGTTCTTTGGCCTTCTCAACTTTCTTCACGGGGAAACTAAGTACGTTGTCTGTCATCTGTGTTTCTTTCCTGAGAGTTTCTCATGTCAATGTATGTATCCAAACGCTTGCGCGTTTCTTCAGCCTGACGGTACAGACCTGCGGTCATCAGCTCTGTAAGCTCCTCGTCAAGAATTCTAATGATCCGGGTCAACCCTTGAGTATTCTGTTCCATGCATCCTCCACTTTTTTGCGGTCATCCTCGGTGTAATCTTGACACAAAAAGCCATGCTCCATGTCTTCCAGCTTTTCCATCACAATCGCTTCGATAGCTGACACAGCGGAAGACCATGAAAGTTTTTCTTCCTTACCAGCTATCTGCTCCGCTGTCGGAGACAACCATGTTTCATGCATATCCGGCTCCCACTCAGATGGTAACGTATCATCTGATATCTTATCAGATAGTGGTCGGCTGTCAATGATGCGCAACTTGCACACCGTACATTGGTTGCCCTCTACTTTGGCATCACACGATGGGCACCGGCCCCTAGCCATGCGCTTCGCAAACAATCCATCTCCCTCAATAATCACATGAACCTCCCTGACAACAATCATCAATCACAACATGGCACCCCACACACTGAGTGTGCCCATGTACTTCCACACGATCTCGGCTCCCGCACCTCGGACAGCGGCCCTCGTAAGACATGTCCTGCTCATGCCCCTTGGCGATGAGTCCATCCCTCTTGTCGGGAATAACATGGTGCCTGCGTATGCCTCGCCAATTTGGATCTCTCTGCTTCATGTCTCTTCCTCCTCTTTACCCAACACCCAGCACATTCATATGTGCCGTCAGAGTTGTGTACGTCAGATGGTTCTGCGCCACACGACTCGCATGTCGGCCTTTTATCAACATACATTTAATCATACCCCCACCGCTTCGGGGCAGAGTACGCCTCTTCAACATGCCCTGCGCCCCCCAGCGATTGAACAATTTCGGTTGTCTTTTCTACCTCTTCGACTCTTGGATCTTCATCCCGTGCCGGGATGTACTCAGCGTGAAGCCAGCGCCGTAGTGCCTCTCTTGTGCGGCTCCGCCCCAAGTCATCTCTATACCACTTACTCGTCACCATCCTGGATACCTATCCTCATGCAGACCATTTCCTCATTGAGCGGCATTTGATCCTCCCAGTGGTATTGAGTCGCCGCCACATGACACTGGGCTATTGTATCATAAAAGCCCAGTGCCTCATGGTTGAGGGTGTTGTGTTCTGTCAATGAGATCACAAGCAACACCCATTTAATCATCGTGTTCCTCCTCCGGCTGCACGTCCTCTTTCAGAACGTAGTCCACCCAAAACGCCCCCTGTTTTTTGGGTGGCGCAAAACCAAACGTAACTTCCATGACGTGAAGCGCAGACTCAAGATTTCTAAGGTCTGAAATCCAAAGATCATTTGTCTCTACGATTGTATTCTTCATGTCCTTTAGCTCATTGCGAGCCTTCAGCAAAGCTATACGCATATCTCTAGTCATTCTCTTACCGTTCATGCCGCTCATACCATGTCTCCTTGTCTGGTTTTATATTTACGCACATTGTTTCCTGACAGTCTGTATTTACGCCGCTGCTTTTTCTGCTGGTCTGTCATCTCAGCACTGCTTTTACGCAGCTTCGCTTCTTCGTCATCGGCTGTCGGTGCCGCACTGAACGGCACAAACATAGTTTTCAGGGGCTTGTCTTTATCCCGCCCCTCGTGGATCTCAGGATAGATAGCAACGAACACGCCTGCTTTCTCCTTGATTATCTGCACCGACAGGTTTTGGATATCGACCCACGTCTCCTGCCCACGCAACCGATAGGGCTTGTTCTGCAACAAATTGTCTTCGGTGTAGTAACTGTTGTTATTAGCATTCCTCATTCTTCGTCCTCGTCTAAAACCTGCTCAACCAATGACCCCATAGTCCATCCGCATGCCCACGCCAGAGTCTTATCAATCAAACTCCTCTCTGACACGTCAGCCCTTTTCCACAGGTTGTATAGTTTTTCCATCGATCTCGCCCCGTCATCGTCTGTCTGTACGGCCTCATAGAATTTCATGTACAGGCAAGATGTGTCCTCTTCCAGCTTGGCGTCCATTCGTTCCAAACGCTTATCAACTATCGGCATCACTGCTTCTCCTTTATTCTATCCCACTGCACGTTGAGATCTTGACGAAATGCCGGGTCAATATCGTAGATCCACTCCAACAACCCAGCCACATATTCGGCTATGCTTTCATCGCCTTGAAAGTCACTCAAGTCATCCTTCGCCACCTTTATGAAATCAACTTTCATCGTTCTCCTCCTTTTTAAGACTGCCTGAAAAAGGACGACAAGTAATCGGTCCATCAGGCTCCACAATATGACCTTCGTACTTGTCCCGTGCCTTATCAAACACGTCCAGATTATGTGAACCATGCCTCGCGGCCCACGAATCACGGCTCATCCACATGGCATCTTCCTCCATGTCCATCAGCCAAGCTTTTACTTTACCCATTACTTTTCTCCTTCGTTCTTGGTCCTTCAAAAACATACTGACGATGGAACGCCAGAAAATTTAATGTCCTATCCGATTTGATTGGAACTGTAACATCCGCTTTCAGTCCCATACTCAACAGCAATTCATCACTTACCCCGGACTTTTCGCTTTTCATAAGCTTCCCCTCGTGATCAAACGAAATGTAACCACAATCAAAAAGCTTGTCGGCATTTGGCGACAACAAAAACCCATTGTGTGGATCTGTTTTTTCAGCCCTCAAATCGCACGATGCAAATGGTTTTATGTGACTAGCTATCAAAAACCGTGGGTCTGCAATCAAAGTAAATGGGCACATTGCCTCGCAATCTGTGGCATCAAGTAGCCTGTCCCTGAACAAGGCCCGATCTACAGACTCATCCCGCTTCCGCCTTTCGTCCCTAGATATATTATTCTTAGGCGGTGGAGACTTTTTCTGTGTTGGTTCTAACTTAATCCTAGCCAGACTTTCGGTAAAGTTTACTAACCTACCCAAATTAGTCGGACCATCAAAATATGGTTCAAGTCCATACACACCTAAAAAGTTTAAGGTAATGACTGCCCCTAATGGTGAACACATTGTCGTCATGTTCTTGTCGTCATAGTTAGGGAACGCTAGTCGATAAATCCTTGACTCTTTTTCCGTTGGGTTATTGTGTAAATACCCATTCAAATCCCTAGCCAGAAGCGTTGATGTTGCTCCCCTGTGTATTTTTGTTTTTATTCCCCTCATCCACTCAAAAAGTTGAGTGCGTTTTATACACATACTTCGTACAAAACTTTTGTCGTTTTCAAGATGCAGGACCAAGGGCCACGACACGCCAGCGGTAATGTCCTGTTTCTCTTGTGCTTCCTTCACATCGTATGGAAACGGGTCACCAGCACCATACAGAATCACCTTGTTACGATCCGCTGATGTCGGGGCTACATCTCTTGCATACTCAATCCCATTGCTCCTCTCCGGGGCAGCAGGCTGTCTGTTGCGGCGGACCTCGACTTGAACAGTCCTACGGCTGATGCGATCATCACCAAGTGATGGCGCACCTCTTAGCTGTGAAGCATCGATGCTGCCTAGCTTCAGCCTACCGCCCGCTAGGCTTAGTTTTTTCTCGCCCATACTGCTTTCCTTCCTCTAGTGTATTCATTGATCGGAATAGCAAATGCATCCGGCTCTTGGTCCGGCTCCATGCCGCTCTCAATCTGGTTGCGGCGGAGATCGTCAAAATCGTAATCGATCTCCGCCTGTGCATCTGCCTCAGTCTCATACACTTCAACATCGCCAGACTGTTCGCCCCACGCCTGCCACCCTTCACACAGGGTGTCGGTTACAATTACCCAGCCCATCACTGCACCTCCCTGTCAGTTTTGAATTGAACATATTGCGTGACGCCATCAAACGCCTCGTCAAATTGAGAATACATAGTGTCCGCAATTCGCATCACGCTGTTAGAAAACTCTATCCAGCACATGTGGCAGTCCCAAGTGAAGGAAGCCAGAGCCAACAACTGGTCCTTACCATCGTCATCCCAATCCCTTACCTTGATGATTTCAATCTGGGCATGTGCGCCATCGATCATGTGTCTATGTCCCATCACTACACCTCCTACCAAGACGCTCTGTATTCAACGTATTTAAAAAAAGACGGATCTTTTTTATCCAACCAGTCGGCAGCGGCATCAAAGATCTTCGCATCTTGCTCCGCCTCATCTCGACAGTCGGCCCACCAATCCTCGTCACCAAAGAAAAACCCATGACATTCCTCATCATCAGGAAACTCTCCGTCACGCAGCGCAGCCGCTATCAGTCGCAGATCCTTCGGGGTCAGTTCGATTGGCCTACAGTCATCCTCACCATCGTTGAATTTCTCAACGATCATATGATGCAGCGGCGCATGTTGCGCCAGTAACCAATCTCTAGCTGTTCCTTAATCAAAGGGAACCCATCAATCATAATTGGCTCAACCTTGCCACCATCGTCATTCCAAGTGGAAAGATATCTGCTTCCATTCAAATGCATATCAAGTCCCATCACTGCACCTCCCAATCACTTACGCTTTTAAGTCTAGGGTTTTGGATCAGGTTCTGAAGATCAATCAAATCCTCCGCTACCTGCGTGAAACTATATGTCCCCGTCTGTTGAATGATGGTGACCCTGCGCTCACGGTCACCCCTCTTCTTTGTCTGTTCAAACATCTTGAACTCCGTGCCATACAAAAGCACAGGCTGGTCAAGAGCAGGATCAAGAGAGTCATCAACCATAGTCAATTTCATTCTAATCATCACACCGTCTCCACTTGCTCAATGTTGTCACAATAGTTTTTCTCCAGATGCCGACACACGCCCAACCAAGTGGTCGCAGTATCAGGACCAATGTCAGCAGCAATCCCATCCATGCCCTCGTCCTCACAGACCAAAGCATAATTCGCAAAGGGATCGACCTTGCCATAGCAAAGGGTCTCACCCCCATCCTTGCGCTTGTAAATATAGTCAGCCATTAGTAACAACCCTCCCCATTAAACACTGGCTTACGCTTGCCAAAATCAATGAACACACCACGATCACTCAACTCCTCAAGATACTTGGTCGCATAGACCATGTTCCAATGACCCTTGGTGTGACCCAAAGAAGTCATGCTCGTGTGCATGGCATTCGCGTACCATACCTGAAGCTGCTCATCACTCGCCTCTGCGATCTTTGTCTTTAACCATTGCATCGTCTCTCTACCTCCTTGCAACTCGGACCTCGGTGGTTTATTCTGGGTCCATCCCATGTGGTTACATATAGTCTTTAATGGAGAGTCACATATAATCCCATACAATGCAAACACTTTTTTTCACGTTGTTTACTTTCCTATAGTGTTTTTTCACGGATAAAGTTTTTTC
>VMHT01037663.1_pt1 | contig 13776 bp, 29 predicted proteins | sample 4693611 | NCBI WGS metagenome assembly VMHT01 (sample SAMN12280063, study PRJNA550983) | marine metagenome | isolation source: seawater sampled from same location over 5 years 0.02-0.2 micron viral filtrate | place: USA: collected off the coast of southern California halfway between the port... ... | reverse complement strand
TTCGACCAATTAACAATCCGCAAAGGAGAATTTTTACTAACATTCTCTTCCTTCCAGACTGATATTACCATGACTATTTTTTTATAATCTGGGGAGAACCAAAGAAATACCATAGTATCTCTTTCATCATCCGAAACGTATTTTACATGACAAGGGCGACCTTTAGTTTCTACGCCTGTGTAATAAGCTCCTTTTGGGAACCGAAACCTAACTCTTTCTTTGGTACCTATTTTACCGTACCCTTCGTTTTTCCAAACTCTTATGTTTGGATTCTTTATCCATGTAACAGCTTTAATGTCAGATGGTAAAAATTTATCCGATGGAAAATATGTAAACATTCCTGGTCTGTCTTCTGGTTCTTCATCTCTTAGATTGGAACTAGGTTCTGACGGAATAGATCTAATTTCTTGAACTGATAATTTTGATTTATCGATTAAATTTTTATTTATAATATCATACCCTTCAACTCGGCCAACATTTATATAATCAAAACCATCCAATAATACAATTTTTTGTACACCAGGGAATTGTCCTCCCAAGTAGTAATATGCACAAACTTGCGCGACTACTTCTGTGAACAGAGCAGGGATAGCTTCCTTTGGAATAGTTTTTAGGTGAGTGTTATATGCAGCGAGTTCGCCTCGTAAATCAAATTCTGTACCACGAGAACCAATGGCTTGGATGTGAGACATATAATCATGAATAGCTCTAAATTTCCAATTTACTTCAGGTGAGAAAATATCATGTTCTGAGTCTAAAGTTGCTATCTTTAGTATGCCGGTTTCTGCTACTTCTCTTCGTAAATGGTCTGCACTTTCATATGGATGATAATCAACAAATTCTATTTTAACCCGAGATTGAATTTGGTTAAACATTTTTTCTATAAAAGGAACTAAAGCTCTATAACTAGCAACTGCTCTTTGTTCAAATTCAGGAGCGGCCATATATGCCTTGCCAACCAACTCAGCATATTTATCCCATCCGTCTGGTCCTGGTTTGAGAAGTAACTTTTCTGTTAGAACTTCGTCAACTAATTCTTCTAAGATTTTCCGTGTAAGTCGCATATCATCTCAAAAATCTGAATCATCATCTGCACCCACGCCCAACTCAGGGTCTACCACTTGTAATCTTGGTTTTCTTGGTATGTTGCGTTCCCGTTCATCGTCTAGGGCAGTTAGTACACCTTCCTTAAAGGCTGCAAGTAGTTTTTCACCGTCTTCCCATACTGGATGGTTGGGGTGCATTTTTTTCAAGTGGTTGATCATTCTAACTGTACTTTTAGGCTTCTCTGAAATATCAAACATATACTTCATCAACCGTATCAAGAAGGTATCACCTTGCTGGTCATATGCTTGTTGCACTTGGTCAATATTTTTATACGAAGACAAGAGGAGGACAGCACTGGTCCCAACATTATCAAGAATAATTGTTTCTATTTCTTTTTGTCGTCTTCTTTTACTTAGATCGACAACATCAGCTTCGGAAAGCTCTTCACGAATAATTCTTTGTATATCGGATAACTTCATACCTATAAGTAGGTAGGAATTTCTTATTTGTCATATTCATAATGTCGAATATACTGTGTAAGGTATTCATTTTCTGGATTTTCAAAAGGATACTTTTGCCACCATATCTTTACCCAACCGAAGTGCTGGTGGTTAGCATCAATTACAATACCTATTCCTTCATATTCTTTTTGTTTGTATATTTCACCAGTTTGATCGTCGATGCAACTTACAAAAGGTTTATACACAACTAGGTCGCCTTTTTTATATACTTTGTTTGGCATACACCAAATCCCCTGGGTTCTACCCAATAAGGTCGCTATTATAATTAGCTCTTGTTTGGTCTACATGCCTCCAAAAATCTGTCGATTTTAAAATTTTTATTTTCATCTTTAAAGTACACCGAAAAGTCTAAGGATAATTTGTTTCTAATCTCCTCATCTTCAACAGTCGAGATAATATCGGCGATGCGTTGGAAGTGTTTTCGGCTAATACTCATTTTTATCCTGCTTTCGAAATAATTTCTAATTCATCTTCTAAATGGACATAATCTTCATCACAAAGGGCTTTGTTAACTCCACCCCATCTAACAGTTATATAATAACCGAAAGTATTTGCACTGTCAAGATCACTGTCATATACATAACTTGAATTTTCAATTTTAATTACTAGACCCACAGAGTCTTTATTGTATGGTAATATTAATACGTCTTGGTTGGGGTATAAAAATTTATCTTTTACTTTAACAAGGTCACCCAGTTTAATTTTATTTTTTGGCATGTCATAAGTAAATACATGATTATATTCTTATACCCCTTAACCGCGCAAATTTTTGTCGCTAAAATTTTCCTTTTTTAAAAGCTAGAGCAGAAGCAAGTATCGTTAACAATATAATACACGCCCCAAGTTATAACGAACAACGAGCAATAAAGATTAGAAAGACTAATATAAGTTTCCCACATAATTTAATTTCCTAACTTCATGATAGAATTTGCAGAAAGTAAAATTAACTTAAAGACATTTAAAAAAAGAACTAAGCCCATACAACCAAAAAAAGTATATATGGAGCCAAACCAAATCCGATCCATCCAACAGACAAAACGTTTATCTTGCTCTTCCTTCTTACTCACGAATGCATCATTTATATAATGGGGTAGCGGTCTATCTCCATGGTTGAGTTTTGTGCCAATACCAGTAACATTATAAATTCGACCTTCTTCAGTTAATTTACTCATTACTTAATTTCTTTCTTTACAAAAACGATTGAAGACTCCATCAAACCCCAGTCAGTGTAAGTCTTAACTTTAAGTGAGCCATCCGTAGAAACGTACATAAGGTCTTTCTCGCCCGTTCGACCACTAGCGAAGCTAATTGGCTTCGCAAAGTCTTTAGGCAGCTCTAAGGCCAAATCAGAGCCCGTGAGACGTGATTCCGTCCGACTATTAGGAGCCAATGAACCAACAAAGGCAGTAACAACGAGAGACAGACCAACGGCAAAAATAACAGTACCAATACTAGAACTTGAACTCATATATTTAACCTTTCTTAATAATCGTACCATCTCTCCCTTTCGGGAGGCTTGGGCACCTTAATCATGAACAAGACTTCGAATTCTTTTGCATAAAGAATCCAAGGCTTATCGTGCCCTACCGCACTAACAAGCCATGTATTATGTTCCAAAACTCTTGACCTGTGCTCACGCTTAATTATAATACAATCCGTACCTTTATGCAAGACATCTTCTTTACCATTCCCCTTTAAATAGGATTTTCCGTTTCTATTAAGATCGTGGGTTACACGGACAACACTACCAGGGGCCATTTGTTCCGGCAATGTGCGAAAATCAAAATCTAAATTTAATTGTGTCATATTATAATATTCCCCTAACGAGTGAATTGTGAGAGCTTAATAATATTAAATTTCTCTCTCTATGTTCACGCTCGAAAGGCTGTCCACGCCAATGCTTGTTAGCGACAGATGTCCAACGTACACGGTACCGGGGAGCCGGGTGCCATATGCCCTTTTCGGTTTCTACCAGAGATTCTTTAATATTCACGATAATACCTACGGCATACTTGTGTGGGTTCATTTGATTAAAGCGCCACCGATGTCGGCTGTTCCGCACCAAATCCCCAACTTTAAATTTAAATACCATGGTCATGTGAATACCTCCTCTTAGGTACTACTAATAACTTCTACGTGATTGGCCCATTGAGAATCATATTTGCTATTATTAAATGACCAATATTTTACGTGATATCTTTCAACGTCTTCATAAGTGGTGTCTCTGCGAATCTCCAGAACAATACCAAAATCATAATCGCCTCTAACTGCTGACTTGCATACTCTTACCAAATCTCCCTTTTTCATATTTTCATCGTATTTCATTTTATTTATTACACCCTTACTAAGCACGACTTAATACTTTCAAATATCGGGCTGGTATTAAATGTTTTTTATTATCAAAGTACACCCACAAGAAACTGTCCTGGTGATCGGAGGGTACATTAAAACTGCCATTGAGTCTATATCTTGGCGGTGGCGGTATAACTATTAATACTTTCTTTCTGTAAACGTCTTGAATCCACTGGGTTGCTTTTGTATCGAGCATATATACCCAGACCAAATCACCGATTTGTGGCTTTTTGCAAGATGGGGCATGCATATCTATAAACCTCCAAGTCCGTCTGAACGTATTTTACACGCTTATCACTCCCTACAGGGAGAACTGATGCGATGGCTTTACGACTATGGTAACTACCATCTCGATACCAACCTGGGGATATAACATCCATCACAAGAGCAATGGTGCCCTTTGGGATTAAGATGCTCGGTCGCTTAATCACAACCAAATCCCCGATGTTCACAGAATGCATATCCTCGCGAATCTTTTTCGCTCTTCGTGATGGCTTGCTGTATTTATTTCTTATACTCATATTATTAATTTTTATTTGATGAACTAATCACGTTTAATTGATTTTTTCGAATCATTTCTTTATGTCCATTGGTCCACAGCACTGTATAAAATTCATTGGAAACACCAAACAGTTCGGGGTGGGGCATGGGTGCCCCCCTATGATACGGTCCCTTAATAATAATTCCAGTTTTAATATATCCATTGGCTTTTATTAGTTGCACTAGATCACCTATTTGCATGGCTTATTACCTTTACTTCTTTAAGGCGAATTTTTTGTTCTTTTCCATTATTCCAAAGGACAGTCCAATATTGAACTTGGCCATGGCCCGGTCTTTTTCGTTTGTAATGTGGTCCATCTATTATTAATCCAACGTAGCGGTAGCCTACTTTATTATAGTTTTTATCTCGTACCAAATCACCTACCTGCATTATTACATATTCCTAAGCTTCTTGTCAAGCTTATTTTGTGCATTTTGATACTACCTGCAATGCGTGTCTGTTGGTTAATATATTTTTTTGGTCTTTGAACCAAAACACATCAACAAGTTGGTGTCCGTTCATGTTGTCCGTAACAACTCCAAGGTGAGTCATCTCTTGATAAATCTTTTGGTATGCTCCCCAACCCATGCGTCTTACCAAGTCTCCTACTTGCATTTACTTATAACCTCCAATTTACTTTTAAGAACACCATCTGTGGGTCCACCCGCCCATTGCACTAAAACATATTTACTATCATCATCGACTGGGTGGTGGGCTATTTCATGTATGATAAGGCCAACAGCTAGTCTTCCTGGTTTATATTTTAATGAGTGCTTCGTTGCTACCAGATCTCCTACTTGCATGAACTAATTACCTCCAAGTTATTTTCGTGTATGCTTTGGTTACATCCGTTCTGCCAAATAACTGAAACCATGGTTTGCCAACCATGAAGTCCTGGCATCCTCACTGAATCGGTTTCTACAACTACGCCATACCACTTGCCGATTGTCTCTGAGGCACTGGGCTTAACCAAGTCTCCTACTTGCATTTTGATACTACCTGTAAGTTTTCTGCTGGGATGCTTTGCTTGTATCCGTTCTGCCAAACAACCACACACATGTTAGCTGTGCCTGGGATGGTTTTCACTACGGTCCCTAGCCATTTATCAAATTCGCTATACAACCCATGTTCTGTACGTGTGGGAATATATTTTACTAAGTCGCCTATTCGCATTTTGATTCTACTTCCAAGTGGTGTTCGTGAAGGTCGAACATTTTACCATCGGACCATACTACCCTGCATCTCATTGCACCGGGCCTTGCATCTGAAGGATATATTTTTATTATAATACCGTTTTTCCAACCTGTTCGTTCTCGGTGTTTGAATTTATTTAATTTTACAAGGTCACCTACTTTAAATTTACGCATTTGACAACACCTTTAGCTTGGTGGCTTTTTCGGTTGTTTGGATTCCACTGTTCCACTGGACTGCTACGTAGTTGTAATAGTCTTCAAACGGTGCTGGTGGATTTGTGTTTACTACGATACCGGTGTCTAGGTTGTTGGGGTAGTACTTGAGGCTGTGTTTCGTTGCTACTAGGTCGCCTAAATTAATTTTATTCTCTGTACTCACTGATCACCTCTAAATCTGTTTTTAATTCTTTGTGTACTTCTTGTGTGTCCATCCAATAAACTTTAACGTATACGATGTCAATACCCTGTTTGTTGTCAAATTGCTGGGATCGTCCAATTACGACTCCTATAACCTCACTATTATGGAGCCCACGTAAACTTTTATTGAATCTTATTAAATCACCTATCTTCATGTTAACCTTAAAACTGGAAAATTTTTGCGGCGGATTTTTAAAATCTCCAAATTTTTCTGCCGTATCGTGAACGACCCTAGCGCGTGTTTCCGACCCCTGTCGCAAAGTGGGACATAGATTCGGGGGGAGGGGGGGGAGGGGGAGTACCCCTGCCCTACGCTAACGTCTTAATATAATTTTCTCGTTGCTCGCATAATTCTTTTAATTCTTTTTCTAACCTTGTCCGTGCTTCACTACTCATCATAACAAATTCTAGTTTATAACTTATTTCATTTAGCTTATCACTCATACGCTCAAGTTTAGTTCTATACATCTTATTGCCAGCAACGTCAATACTGTTACTGCTCCTAAAGTAAGTAGGCATAGCATTAAACTTCTCGGTGATAGTCTTGCGGAAATATTTATTTCTACCCCCTCTCCACATATCCCCTGCCCTCCTACCTCCCTACTACTACCCTCTGGGGTAGATGGCGGGGAATACTTGCAATCCACTGGCTTTTGTCCACAGGTGAAAGAAGTACTCATTAGTTTGTCACTGCGATTACTCGCTCATTAGTATGGAAGTATGGATGTCGAGCACAGTACTCTGTAGTCATCCACATACGCTGGCATGCACTACGCTTAGGCTTGGGTGCATACATATCAGTCAGGACAATGTGACCATCGAAGCCATGCTTGTTGACGTACTCAGTAGGAGCATCGAAGTCGGTGCCACCACATAATACTCTTTCTTTCTTTTTCTTTTCACCCTTCTTCCAAACATAAACTTTTTCTTCGAAAACTCGATCGTCGAATGGTACCACTGTGAACTCAGCAATATCTGAAAGTTTATTTAATTCGGAATAGAATGCTTCGAGCATTGCGTCATCAACAGAACCAGACTGGTCAATACTAATGGCAATACGTGCAGTACGCTGAACTTTCTTACCAGCATGGATATACGCATATCGTCGATTAATTCTTTTAATTGAAGAAGTTTTATTTGCTCTCTGAGATGTCTTTACAAAGTATCTTAATACTTTCTTCCAATCAACCTTAGTAATCATTCGGTCACGAATGTCACGTCGGACCTCACTGGACACTGTACCCCAGTTGTTAGCTCTATCAGCTTCTTGAGAGGCTTGCTTGATGGCTTCCTTGATACGTTGCTTGGCTATCTCCTTAGCTTGCTGTGAAGCTTCACCCCAGCCACTGTGATCGTCTAGTGAGTCATCTTGGGGCTTGCCTTGGCCTTGGCCTTTACCATCTTTATTTTCATCACTATCGCCAGAATCGTTCCCACTACCATTGCCTTCACCTTCCTGTGATTCACCACCACCTTCTTGGCCTTCGCCTTCACCTTCTTCTTCTTTTTTATTTTTAAGAGTATTATAATACCATTCGGCAGACTTGCCAGATGGTAGGTCTTCATAATTGCCCACACCAGGAACCAGTGCTTGTTCAGGTAGTTCATTCGCAATATGCGAATTGATTGCGAGATCAGTGGCAACGTTCCACATGCGGGTCATCTGACCGTCTGGCATACGACCGGTTACATGTTCGAAAATGAGATGGTAGAACTCATGCTTGAGAACACCGAGCTTCTGCTCATCTGGCAGCTTGGCAAAGAATTCAGGATTATACAGCATTTCAAACTGCCCTGTTTCTTCATTAATTTTTACCCCTGCTGTCGGGAGAATAGTCGATGCACGTTTGTCAATCTTACGAGACAACGCAGCAAAGAAGGGCTCATTCATAAGAAGTCGAGCGGTGTGTCGGTTAAGATCAAATTTTGCTGTCATGCGGAACCTCCTAAAAAATATCTCACATAGATATTATACAGCAATAAATAGAATTTAGCAAGGGAAAAGAGGGGGCAATACGACCAAACGATCGTATCACCCTAACCCCTTGATATTACTTAATATTTGCTAAGTTATTGATATTGTTAGAGGTTTTAGAAATTAAAGGCTAAGAAGCTCTTCTGGATTGTTGTTCTCTGGCGTTACCAGGGGAGCGTTACGAAGCTCCTGCAATGCAGAGATCATATCATCAATCTGGTTAGGACCAAGTTGACCGAAGTCAGCAGCCCATCGCTCACGACCGTAGTTACCGATATCACGGAATACCACGTTGAATGTCTCAGTACCTGACTCCATTACCACTCGCGAGGCTTCTAGTTCCAAACGACCTTTACCACCTCGACGGTTAGATTCAGCAGCAGTAGATTGAGCACCATTTTCAAATTTCTTTACGTTAAGCATTTATAAACTCCAATTGTTTTTTTTATGTGTTGTGTGTTGTATTATATTATTCTATTAAATATCGAACGGTTCATCGTCGAATACTATTTGATCAGACTCCCACTCCCAGCTATCATCACCTGTCTCAATTTGGTCAAGCTCTGCATCACTGGGCTCTTGCGGTAGATCAATATTAAATTCTTGTTCTTCTATCTCGTCCATAAAATAAACTCCTAATTTAGTTGTTTGTTCGTTCTCATTTCGAGACTGGGGTCCAACACTCAACCGACCCCAGCCCCGGTTCTCCCATGAATTATGACTGAGCACCAGTGAGCAACTCTACAAGGTAGGTACTGACAGAGCTACCGTCTACCTTACACTGGTGAAGATTCACGGTGTTCTTGATATCACCAAGACCCATGATAGTCCAAAGCTTCATGGCTACTTCACTCGGTAGAGTAAGGAAGTAGCTTCCGAGGTTATCGATCTCAGAAGAATCCAGTTCCACATGGAACACCTTCTCTGCTTCCATCTTCTCGACAAGTGCAGAATGGTCGTTGATACCAAATTCTTTGGTAGCATCAATCTTACCATGGACAAGGATATCCGTTGGTGTTACCAGAGACTGGTAATTCTGAGCGAAGTCTCGGAAAGAGACAGCGGCTTCGAAGCCAATGAAAGAGACACCCAATTCATAGAGGGTACCAAGATTTTCTTTTGGTTCATCCAAAAGCAGACCGGTGGTGACACACTCGTTAAAGCGGTCCCATGATCGGCGTGAGGGATAAACCTTGTTAGGCTCGAAGTCGCCAGTGTGCTCAAGGTGAGCACGATTATTATTAATAAAGTCCCATACGAGGGCATGCATATTATTTTTTGCCCAGTCGAGCCAATCCTCAACTGTAGGCTCAACGTCGAACACAGTCCAACGGTCTAGTTCGGCTGGGTCCATCTCACCAACCTGATACTGCTCCCCATGCTCGCCACCATTGACGGCTGCGATGATAAGAGTATCGGGGTGAAGGTTGTGACCGTTCAGCTTGCGGCTGTCAGTCAACTCGAAGATCCCTTGACGGACCTCGATGGTTGCACGGTCTACCTCGTCCAAGAATAGGACACAAGCAGTCTCGCATGCTTCCTTGAACCAATCCGGTGGATTGAAAGTTGTACGGTCACCATCGATAGATGGAAGGCCAACGAGGTCACCCTCAGTCATTTGTGAAGCACGACGCTCGACAACTGGCAAGCCCACACCATCGGCAATCTGATAGACCACCTGTGACTTACCAACACCATGACGACCACGAAGAAGAACAGGTTTCTTCACAGCTAGAACGTATGGAGCAACTGAAGTGAATGTTTTAAAATCTACTGCCATGTGACGTTGACCTTCCGATAAAAAGTTTTTTCGTTTCGTTAAGTAATTATACCAGACTGAGTATTAATTGCAAGTATTCTTTTTGGGTACCTTACGCTTTTTCGATCTTTACGATCTTTTCCTTCATCCTCTCGACGTATCGAGTTGCGTACCCATTCTTATAGTCTTCATGCGTCAAAAAGTCCATTCCTGAGTAACGATCAAAACCATACGATTTTGGTGGTACCACTGGCCCAACGACTTCAGCATTACGCGATGCGTTACCAGACTCACCAGCCATCGCTTTTTCGAGAATACTCTTAGGTAGGTAAATTTCTGTATCGATATTGTAGTTACGGCCACGCTCACGTTCAGACAAGCTACCGATATCAACTCTTCTTACTTTAAGAGCGTATGGAGAACCTTCGCATTTAGGGTTACCCATGCCAGAGCGATAGAAGTTCGCATAATTAATTTTATCCATATTGAAGCCAGTTACCAACCAGTATCGATGCTCACCCCAATGCTCTTGCTTGAGCATAGCACCAACGTAAAGCCCTGCTTCACGCATAGCACTTGAAAGGCGGTTTTGAAACTTCCAGTTCATGTGCTGGTATTCAGTCTTATCACACTTGAGTTGGTTACACGTTGCACGGTTGTGACCTACTTCGCCACAGTAGCTGCAACGACGACTTTTGGCATTTGCCTTCTTTCGCTTGGCTCGGCGAGCATAATAGCCTTCAGGGTTGTTCTCAATTTCTTTCTTGAGTTCTGGACAAGTACGCTTATTGTGACCTTCTTCGTAGCAGTGACCGCATCTTGTAATTGACCCTTTTGTTCTCGCCATCAATGACCTCCGTTGTTTTTTTCTTCCGCCCCACTATTATACCACACCCACAGGGAATTGCAATATATATTTTAGGGTGGGTTACGTTTTTTTGATCGTTTTGATCGTTTCGCTAACTCATTGATATTACTCGATTCTTTCGAGCTTAAACTTGGTGTCTTTGCCTACAAATATCATTCCGTCACCTACTAATAATCCTGTCAGTGCTTCGGCTGCCTCGTCATCTAGCTCATTTAATGCGAGAACCTTCATGATTTTCAGAATATTATTATCCAGCTTGTAAGAGGGGAACGAATCTTCTTCGATAATTGGGTCTTCCACGATCATTTTATTATTGTACCAAATGAGGCGGATTTGACAACCCCTAAAGAGCTTGCAAACGATCAAAAAAGATCACTTTTTTATATATTTTAGCACTATTTACATTGACATGTTTACATTGAACATGGGTGTGGTCTAAACCACCGTAATCATTACACTTTTAAACCATTAAATAATTAAGTAATATCAACTACTTAGAAACCCTCAATTTACCTACATAACCACATCCCCAAATATCCATAATTTACCACTTTTTACCACTAAACCCCACTTTCTCCTAAACAAGCTTTTAAACATACCGGTATCTAATTAATAATATGCTAAGGAGGCTATATGATATTGACAGATAAACCTAAAAGACCAACGACTCGTAAAGGTAGGCGTGATAGAACAAGAGCTAAGAAGAAGTCCCACAAGCTCACAGAGAAGCATGTTGCAATGATACGTTCTCAAAAAGGGAAGATGACTGTTAGAGAGATATGTAAATGGTTTGCTAGAGAGACACACTATGTTTTTAAAGTCTCTCCTGGTATGGTATCACTTATACACAATAACAAGTGTCATAAACCTAAAGAGGATAAGATATCTATTTATGATTTAATTGAACAAGCCCAAGAGGGAGAGGACGTGTCTGAAGTTCTCGATGTTGATAGTGTGGACTATTGAGTGAATCACTATCCCTAACGCTACTACCATCCCTAATAATGATATACTTATTACTGAATCTTTTAATTCACATTTACATTTCATTTTTATAATCTTTTTCTTTATTACTCTCGGAAGTTAATTTATCTAGCTCTTCCTGCATATCAAATATTTCTTTACTTGCCTCTGCATATTCTTTTATCTTGCCGTTACGCTGTAGCTCAATAGATGCTGTCATCTTCTTTTTTAATTGTTTCTCAAGCTTTGCTGTTGGGCTTGGTAACAATAATATCTTTGTGTTTCTCTTGAGTGCAACGAGTACTTCTACCCCAATTGTAAATACTTTTACCAAGTAATCTTTTAGTATCATCACCATGTTATTATATGTCTTTGTTGTTGTCGGAAATTAAATTACTTTCCTTTAAAAGTTTTTTAATCCTCGCTCCAAAATCATCACCCATGTATGCACCTCTGCCCTTGTTAGCGAAGCGGGTGGCAAGAACAATATTATCTTTGTGGTATCCTCGCTCATTATTTATCCTGTCCACGCTAGGAGCAAATGGGGAATGAGAAACGAATAAGTCTTCTAAGCTCATTGGAATGTTCAACCAGAAACACTTTCCATCCTGTTGATGGAAAATTTCTTTTAAGTCGTCAATTGTGATTGATACATTGTGGCGCTTTGTGCTCTGGTTTCCCTTGCGTAGTCTACCACTGAGCTTTGGATTGTTGTCTGTCCTCATCCCTGCTGCTCCTGAGATGGATGACATATTCACGTTCTTCCATAACCTCTTCCAATACTTCTCTGTTGCATCTTTTTTATTTTTCATCTGTCGTGTCCTTTTTTATTGTCGCAATCTGTACATGGAGGATAGGGTGGCTTTTTATCTTTAAAGTCCCACCCTGTTCCTTCACATGTTGGGCATTCTTTTTTATCACTCATCATCGTCTTTTACTCTTACCCAAGTGTAATCACCATTGGGTTTAATAGGACCACCTCGATCAAGGTAGTTAAAGTTATCTTCCAATACCTTTAGACATTCTTCTGCCTCTGCTACTTTCTTTGTTTGAGCTTTAATTTCTTCAACAAAGTTTGTGTGTTCTGCCACGCCTGTTGGCAGTTCAAGGAAGATACTCATTACTGCTAATGCCTCATCTCTTTCTGCTTCAAAAGCTTTCTTTGTGGCTGTGTACAATAGTGAACTCTGTACTATGTTTTTCATTATGTCCTTTTCTTTCTTATTAAGTGTTAGCTTGTACCAATGCTGAAATGGCTGATGCTACTATAGCAAATATTACTGAGGCAATCAAGTTTTTCTTTCTTTTTTCTTTATACTCACCTTCGAGCAATTCTTTCTTTTCTTTGTACTCATCTTCAAATTCTTGTCTAGCATTAGATCTTAGTGCATCCCATTCAAGTTTGGTGGGCTTTCGGTTTAAGGCACCTTCTTTCTTAACAAGATCTTTGGCAATTTTAAGTTCCACCTCTTTGGTAGTCTCTGCTTTGGTCTTAACTATTAACGCCTCTTTCTCTCTCTCAAAATGTCCCTTGGCTTCTTCGAAGACTGCTTGTCTTGCTCTCTTCTCTACCTCCAACTGCACTTCCATCTTGGCTTGTCTTACTGCATCTTTTCTAACTTCCTCTCGAACCTCAACCTTAGCTTGCTCAAGCACTTCTTGTTTTACTTCTTTTTTAGCTTGTTCAAAGACTTCTTTTTTTACTTCTTCTTTGACCTGTTCTTTTACCTCAACCTTAGCTTGTTCGAGCACTTCTTGTTTTACTTCTTTCTTAGCTTGCTTTAGTACCTCTTTCTTTACTTCTTCTTTAGCTTGCTTTAGTACCTCTTTTTTAACCTGCTTCTTGGCTACATCCAATATTGCTTTTTTGGTAACTGGTGGGTCTTTCATAATCACCTCTTTCTTCTTCTTATTAAATGTTGACATTCTTTTTATTCTCCTGCTCTAGTTCTTTTATAATCCTCCTAGATACATTTCTTTGTAGTTCATTAAGATGGAATGGATCCTTCCACGCTTGAGTATAGACATCGCTTACTATAGATGCAAACTCTTGAGGTGAAGAAACACCTCTTCCTAAGTTTGCCATTCTTGAGCATATAACAATATTATCTTTTGTGTACCCCGTATCATTATATAATCT
>VMHT01114159.1_pt1 | contig 13777 bp, 10 predicted proteins | sample 4693611 | NCBI WGS metagenome assembly VMHT01 (sample SAMN12280063, study PRJNA550983) | marine metagenome | isolation source: seawater sampled from same location over 5 years 0.02-0.2 micron viral filtrate | place: USA: collected off the coast of southern California halfway between the port... ... | reverse complement strand
CCGAATAGGTACCATTGCGTTGAGCGTCACTCAACCATTCTGCAAGAGGAGCTGCGGGCCCTCCGCCTTCTTCCAAAGTGCTGTCAAAAATGATAACAATCTCTCCGGCATGAAGCAGGTGGTTGAGGTGATGTCGTCCCTTTCTCACTGCCAAATCAGTATGCAGCATGCCTAATTTCAATTTTGTAGGAGCGTCTAGCCAAGGAACCTTGGATGTTTTCATCGACCAAGAATCAACATCAACCCCTACAAGAAGCACGAGTTCAGCCTCTACGCCGTGAGCCTCTTCCGGGGTTAACACCTGTATGTCGGTGCTTGAGGTACGTTCGCTTGGCAATTTTGTACCGGAAACGAGACGTTCAAGATGTTCAATAAACGCTAAACCACTGGATGGCAAATTCATGCTCGCCTTCTCGAAAAGTTCCGTTGCCCCTGCGTGAGCGGCACTCATCAATTGCAATGCTGGAACTGTTTGATCGTAGGCTGCCGTTCGGCCAATCAGTTCATTCCAGTTCAATTGGCTTAGAATGTGGTTTAACCAGTCGGCTCCGCTAAGGCACGCCTCAGGCATCGGCAATGTTGCATCAGTGCTGCAACCCTGAACACGCTCTTGGATGAGGTGACGTTCATCTCCTTCAACAAATGGCGCCCATAGTCTTGCTAGACTCGCCAGCCACCATTGCGTTTCTTCTAGCGCTTGGCGAGCGGCGTCTGAATCCCTACCTAGTTGTGGCTGTGCGTTGGCCATGGTCCGAATCCATCGGCCTAGAGCCCCCGGGCCTCCTCGAACATGGAATGAGCGAGCCATGCCCTCAAGCACATCAAGATGTGGGCGAGGGGCCCACGAATCATGAATTGGGTGACCGGGGTTAGTGACGCCGCCGTTAATGAGGCCGAGACTATAATGCGATGTCAAATCACGAAGATGGCCCATCGACCAAGCGTTGCTACCATGGGTGAGACGAGCAAGACGAATCAGATGGTGTATCCCTGGCACAGTGTTCAGCGCCTCAGGTGGTCGTGCCATTTCGATTCCAATTTCTGAAAGACGCATTCTCCATGTAGCCCTACGGGTTTGGGCCTGGCCATCGATAATGAGGACCGACCCCCTCTGAGTGGATTTGTAGGATCGGATCAATCCCAAGGTTGAATCCATCGCATGCTCCCTTTGGTGCAGTTGCACCCTACGGAGTTCACGCCCGTTCGAATCGAAAGAAGTGACGGATGAGGATGGGTGGGCAATGGGATGCTTGGGGACCCAACGAGGGAGTGTATCTTCGGTTACATAGGGCACATCATCGATGTAAGCGCCATGGAATCCGAGGCGGAATGAACCCGGGTTACATAGGTGGTGAATCGGTCGGTGGCGAGAGACTGCTCTAAGGAATGTGATCTCGCTTTCCGTGTAATCTGGCGCAGTATCCAAAATCAAAATCCCTTTGACGTCGTTAAGGGTGAAGGGCGTTGGCAATTTATCAAGCGCATCGACAATGTTTCGTTGAACCAAAGCGGGGTGTGTGCCTTCAAGCAGCCTGCCTGCTTCAGCAAGAATCGTATGAAACTCCCTTGCCCCGGGGTCTTCATCCCAGCGCCAAGGATGATCAAGATGCATGAGCGCGGCGTGAAGGGAGAGTAAGCGCTCTGTATTGTACGGCAGCCATGCTCTTGATTCATTTGTCGGAGCAAATAACAAGGGGAGGTCGCCGCGTTCTGCAGCCCGCTTTGTAAGTTCATGGACGACACTGAATAGCCCTGGTCCGTCCTGTAGTTTACGTGGCTGTTTCAAATCAAGGTGCAAAAGGTCAACCAAGCGTGGCAGGGTTAAATGATGCGTTGTGTCAACAGATAAGCCGTGACTGGAAAGGACATTGAGGCCTTGCTTTCTTGAGGCTTCGTTCGGGTAGAGGACAAGCAACTGATTGGCATCTCCATCAATAAATGACGTCTCCAACCAAGCAGGAAAGTGTTCCTCAGCAGGGTGCGGTTCGATGGTACAACTCGAATGATCTTCGTCCATTGTCCTCCCCCCCTTGACCCATAAGGTCGAGGGTACTTGAGGAACACGGTGATGTTCGTATTTTGACAAGCAGTTCATTCGTTCTTGGTAAAGAGATTTTGAGAGAATTTTGGTGATGGGCGTTCGTGGACAGAGTGTAATTTTCCTTGATATACTGTCGAAAGATGTACCCTTGTTGTTGAGAGTCAAACTAAACATGAATCATTCTTGTTGGCATGGTGTACATCATGTTGACCGAAAGTTTTATTGCACATGTGCGACAATGTACATATGGTGGCGAAGGAGCGGAGTTGTGCGTTTAGTTTTCGGCCATCCGAAACCGATGCACATCTCAAACCCGTCAAAACCAACCCAAGAAACAAGGAGAGAAAAAAGTGTCTGAAGAGAACAAGAACAAAAAAGAGCAAGAGTGTAGAGAGTGCGGCGCCGGTCAAATGGTGCTCGATGCCGAGAAGGCGGAACTGTACTGTGACGCCTGTGGAATCACCACGCCGTCGAAGGACGTGATGGATGCCAACGCTGGCAAGAACACGTACGGTGGCGAAGGTGTTGCAACGCACTCACCGGTCCGCAACGACGACAACATCAACGCCAACATCGGCACCAGTGGTAGCATCATGAGCACCCGAGGCATGACGGCTGAAAAGCGCAAGAAGTGGAACCGTCTGAACAAGGTCAACCGTGGTAACGTCCGGATCAAGCATCCACTTCGTGACTCCGTTCGCAAGAAGGTCCAAGAGATGTATGGCACCTACGCCATGGAAGCCGCTGAGCCTTACGTCAAGATGATGTGCAAACCTCTCAAGCCCAAACACGAACTCGAGCGTCAGGCGCTCAAGGACGAGAGCCTCAAGCGACGCCTCAGCATGCCTAAGCAGGCGATTTGCCGCAAGAAAGCAGACCTGCGTGGCGATAGCAAAGAGGCCCGAATCGTCATGATGGCTATGGCTGCTGTAGAAGTCGCTCGTGAACTTGGAGAATCGTCGAGAATGGATCGACGCAGTGGGATGAACCAGTACGGCATCACTCGCAAGCAGCTCCTAAGCGCCAAGCGTGCGCTTCTCAACCACTTCAAGGCTCGAGTCACGATGGGTTGGGAGCCAAAGCCTCCTGTCAAGACTCCTGAGGAGCGACGTGAGGACGGTGTGGAACAAGCTGTCAATCACATCCACGACATGCTCAGTGACGTGTTGTCCGAGGAAGATCACGACAAGGTCAACAGAGAGGTCGAAGCACGATTGGCATTGCTTGGGGAACCAACAGCTGAAGCCCTCACGGCCAACACTGAAGTTCGCATGGCAGTTTGTGCCGTGTTTTATGCAACCTTGGTCAGCCTTGGGCTTCAAGCAGGCATGGCGGACCGACTCGGAGCCGTGTTTGGCATCACTGGTAGCGGCATTCGTGCTCGATACGAAGCTTTTGCATCCGCAGAAGAGTCCGGTGAGGCTGATTATAATGGAGCGTTCTTGCTGATCGCTATGACGTGCTTTGAAATCCTAGCAACGCTGCATCCCGAGCATACCTTGATACAAAAGGCAGGCTTGGGTGATGCATGGAACTCGGGAAAAAGCTCCTCGTCGTCCTGATTGTTACTTTGTTCTGCACCTCTGCAGCAAGAGCGGGCCCGGCTGAAACCGTCGACGCTGGTGTGGTCTTTGGTGGTCAATCCACCGACGCAAACATGTCAGCTACGAGCACAATGAACTTGAGCGATTTTCCCGCAATTGTCGAAGTCTACACCGCTACATGGTGTTCGAATTGTGTTGATGTAGAGCATGCGCTTGATGATGTTGAAGCCAATATCTCAATGCAGCAATACCATACACACCGATCGATATCAGAAGTGCAAGACCCCTTTGGAACAGATGAACTTGACAGTCGGTATCATGAGAGGTATGGCCGCTGGTCTCCACCAGCCGTCGTGTTCAATGGGACCACAATGACGAAAGGGAGCGTTGCTCAATCTGAGAGTCTTCAACAGGACTTTTCCACAATTGTCAACCAACCATTGCAACTTGGCAACGGAACGAGCACCTTTGGATGGGCGCCAACCGGTGACACAACTGGCACTGTGACATGGGCAACAAACGTCGATAGCAATCAGTTCGGCGAAGGCAGTCTTGAGGCCTACCTTTGGGTGGTTGAAGCTTCAGCCTACTTTGAAGATGGTTCCAATGGACTGGAATATTACCCTCACATCATGCGCAGCATCATAGCCTTAGGCAACGCCTCTCAAGGAAGCATGGACGTTCAATTACCAACAGCATTTGATGGCAATGATTTGTCAGTTCACTTGGTATACCAATTTACACCTCTTGTCGAAGAAGAGATTGTTGAACCTGATGCACCAGCTGATTCTGAAAGCGTACCCTTTGTTCATAGCCTCGCTACACTTACCATGATTGGCGCTGCAGCCTACGCACGGCGCTTGCGAGATTAGGGTTGGAAGTCTCCAACCATCCTTGGCCCTGGATCGTCGCGTAAATCAACGCTAAGCTCCCAGCGCATTTCTGGCACTTCTGCCGGGGCTTGCTGAGCGTCCATGTAATGCCACCACCATGGTGGTGCTCCTCGGAACCCGAATCGTTCTTGAGCTCTATTGAGGTTTTCACTGAGATTGCGTCGGGCCCATTGCCGTGGATGATCTCTTCTTAAGAAGACCAGGTATCCTCGTTCCCCTTCTTGTTCCTCATAGCCAGCAAGGGTGGCAAAACGTAGCATTAAACGACGCTCATGTGCATTTCTAAGGGTCACGTTAAGCTGGCAGTGTTCAAACGATACATCCCCTCCATCGGCAACCGCAAATCGGACACAGGAACCGATTGGTTGGAGCAGCATAGCCTCCCATAGTCTTGGGAAGATCTCGCAAAATCGTCGTTCTCCATTTCGAATGTCTCCTATCGGGGCTGCTGCCTCGTCTTGAGCGTGGTTGCGTAAAAACATCCATTCGTTACGTTGGAAGTTGTCGATATAGTGTTCCATCCGCTGCCCGATTTGGCCCCTTGGCTCAGATGGCTCATTGGTCCCTAGGGAACCTTTCCACAACTTCACAAGCGAGTCTGTTGGGAAGGGGCGCCCTGCTGCAACGGCATGGGCGACTGCCTTTCCAGCACCATTCGAGTCATTGTGGCTCCTTCGTCGATTATTGCGACGGTTTCGATGTTGGAGGTACTCCATGAACACCTGACCCCGCACAAAGGCATCCTCACGCTGAAGATCTGGTGCATCCCGGTGATGACCTTCAACCCAGAATGGTTCGTTTGCGCCGTGGTGCCTGTTGAGGTGGACTTTGAATTGCGCAAGAGATGCTTGATTCAACATCGCGATGTTTTGTCCACTGAGTTCCACAGGATGCCCAAGTGGCGAGAAATGATTCATTTCTGTCAACAATGAATTGATTTGTTTGCAACTCCCTACGTCGTCGAGGAGCGAAAGGACGACTGAGGCAATCGTGTCTCCGATCGGTAGGGTCGAGTGAAAACGGCCTTGATGGATGCAAATATCTGAGGTTCGCTTTGGATCGAGTGAGGAAATCATTTTGATTTTGAATGGTGCAAGGTGTGCACCTGGTTCAACAGTGACTTCATAGAAATGACCGAGCCGACCAATGACCAAGATGTGTCTTCCAGAGATGTGGGCCTTGGTTGAATTCGTAGTGATGATGGAATTTAGAAATTCGATGGAACGTTTCAGGGGTGCAGGAATCTGCTTCATGGAAGTGGCTCTGGAAGTCCAGTTGTATTGGACTGCAAACAACATCTCACCCTGGTGGGATGTTAATGGCGACAGGTTAAGCGAAAGAAGGGATGCCCAAATTTCAGGATCATCTGGCACGTTTGTGTGTCGTGATGTGCCGATTTTTGTTCGAACACGTAACTTGATTTTCCCCCCAGTTGTTCGTAATGCGGGCTTCGTAGGGGCATGGGATTGGCGCGTCCCCTTGTATCTCTTCCAGCGTTCAAGCCACGGATAAGCATCGAGTTCTGCAAGGCCGTTAGGGTGATTGAGAAAAGCCTCGGCGACATGTTCGTTGAAACCGCTGCTGCGGTTCAGTCGTTGTTGAATATCTCTCGACCATGCAGCCAAGGGGTGGAGAATATGATGCTTCGGCGGCGGAATATGTTCCTCTGCCATCCATCCAACCCAAGAGAGCACTGAATGGACCGCATGCCAATTTGGCACATTTAATCTGCGTTCCAATTGGCGCCTTAGGCGAAAATGCAACCTCGCCTCCCTGTGACCAGGGTATTCTGGCTGGGGCAAGACGCGTCGGTTGGTGTTCATGCACCCGAACACGGTCAGGAGTCTGGTCAGGTTCCAGCCAACGCGCCGCTTACGATCCGATAACACCCGCAGTATCGAAACCGTTGGTACCTCATGGGGCATTTGTCGACCATTCATACACACGAAATTATCTCGGAACGAAAACGAAAACCCATCGATCATGAGAAACCCTTTGTGGAGAATGAGACGTTCTTCAGAAGTCAACTTGAGTCCTTCTTCAATATGGTCTGCAATACGAGCGAGCATCTGAGGTGATGCTGGCTCCTCTAAAACCGGGTCGGTGTCGTCATCAAACCTTGCCCATTCAATATCCTCTTGTTTCGAAAACTGAGCCTTAAATGCTTTCCAGCGGCGTTTTACATTTGGGTATGGACCCCCAAGCAGTTCTGCGACTTCATCATGGAGAAGGTGGGGTATTTCGTAGTCCCAATCTCCTTTCGGCCTCGTTTTAATCATTGATTCGCACAACGCACACGGCGTTTGAAAGGTGTCTTCGCCGCAGACTGTGCAGGTTGTCGTATTCTTCCCTGCCATGCAAGAAAATGGTTCGAGTCTATTTGAATGAATCAGCCTAAGGTCCCAAAGATCTGGATGACCTGGTCGACATCTTCGTCCGTCACGTGAAGATGGACCACGATACGGCACGAGTGAGGTCCAATGTCGAGAACATCAACTCCTGAAGTTCCCAGGGCCCCCATTACTTCAGTAGCTGGAATGTGAGAATCAAAGTAAACCATATTGGTCTCCACCGTCGAGAGGTCCACTGAAAAACCATCGATATCGTTGATTGCTGAAGCAAGGCGTTTTGCACGTGCGTGGTCTTCTTCCATTCGTTCGACATGGTGGTCGAGTGCATGCAAGCCTGCTGCAGCCAGCATACCTGCTTGCCGCATGCCTCCACCGAACATTTTCCTCCACCGATGGGCTTGAGCAATCAATGAAGAAGAACCCACAAGTACGGAGCCGATAGGCGCCCCCAGACCTTTTGAGAGGCAAATGGATATTGAGTCGTAATCGCGAACCATGCGATCAAGTGGTGTGTTTGTTGCCACGGATGCATTGAAAATTCGCGCCCCGTCCATGTGAACTGCACAATTGTTGGCCTTTGCAACCGCAGCAATTTCATCAAGCGTTGATTGAGGATAACATGCGCCACCCCCTCGGTTGGAGGTGTTCTCAACACATACAAGAGTTCCATCTGGATAATGTGAAAGCGAACCTGCTTGTTTCCGAATCGCCTTTTGTACATCCTCAGGACGCATCAAGCCGCCATGAACATCGACAAGAGCGACGGATGCACCACATAGAGCGGCGTACCCGCCTCCTTCATAGATGTAGATATGGCTGTTTTTGGCGGTGATGATTTCATCTCCCGGTGAGGTATGACAGCGCAGTGCAATCGCATTCGACATGGTGCCCGAGGGCACAAATAGAGCCGCTTCTTTACCGCACATTTCGGCGACTCGTGACTCAAGGAGAGCCACTGTAGGATCGTCCCCCAGCACATCATCGCCAACAGCCGCGGTATGCATTGCTTCGCGCATTGCTGGCGTCGGTTGAGTGACAGTGTCTGAGCGCAGGTCAATACGGTCCGATGAGTAGTGGCGCATGGCCTTGCGAGGCTCTCCACCTTCATCAAAGCGGTGGAAGTCAAAGCAGCTTGAGCGGGCCGGTAATCGGTTCCAGTTCGGCTTCCTGGCATGGCCCGATGGCGAGGACTGTGTAGGAGCCACTGGGGATTTGAGTGTGACCTGCATCACGAATGCTTGCCGTGACTATGCCGAGTTGTTTTGCATGGTGTTCCAATCGGGTGAGATGATCTGCATCGTCCCCTTTCACACAGATTTTCTTCTGCCCTGTAGCAAGCCATGCTTCCAACAGTGCTGGTTTTTTCTTTCCAGCGTTCATGACTGCCTGAACGGCTCCGTGGCCAACTTGGGCTGCGATTTTGCCTTTACCCATCTTCAAGCCGTGGTTCACAACGAAGACCATTTTCAGCTCCCCCTTCACGGACTCACTCACGGGTCGAGGAGCTGTCATTCTGTGAATGAAGGAACGCAGACCCATGCCCTGTCGTGGAGTCAATATGGTTTCAAATCTCCGACCAAGGCGTCGATTGAACGGCGCGGGCCCGGACCAATGCCAAGCACCGTAATCGTACCCGGTTCCACTTCTGTATGCCCCGCATCTTTGACGAGGTGGACCACTAGGCCTGCACCTTGAGCGCGCCCCGCTAACATCTGTAGATCACTGAGTGTCTCGGCTTTCAAGCAAATTTTTCTTGCGCCGGATTGTCGCCAGCGCTCAACCAAGCGAGCATGTGACTTGCGTGCTGCAAGGGTGCATGACACGGCAGCATGAGCGCATTGTACGGCGACTTTACCGGTTGAGAGGTTGAGATCGTGACGGACGACCAGTGCCATGGTAGGTGCTTCAGGCGTCGATGCCATGGCGTTCCACCACCGCAAGTTCAATTGATTCCATGGTGGGTTGTTCCCTCAAAAGGGAACTAAACCAAGCCCCAAACCAAATTGCGAAGGTCAAGTTGCCAAGCGCATGAAGCGCATCAAAAGGCCATCCATTGGCAAGATAAATCAAGAAGTCCACACTTGTCATGTTCCCATCAAGGATTGACAACGAGGCGATAATTCCGAACATAAAGGCAGAAGCGATTGCTGCAAGGCATGTACGAGTGGCGTTGTAAACCCCGTCGACAACCAGTGAGATTCGCGAACCAAAAACAGCCACGGTTGCCCAACCAACTGCTTGGAAAATGGTCCACCATCCGTCGCCCATGAAGAAATTCGAAAGCATCGTCACCATGACAGCGAATGCTGCGCCTCTCCGGGCGCCGAGTTGTGCGCCAACTAGCAAACACGCCACTGTCACGGGTTGAATATTCGGCAGAGGTTGCATGACAACCCGGAGTAGAGAAACGCTAACGACGAGTGCACCCATAAGAACAATATCGTGCACAGTACGTCGGTTTGGCCCTGCTAGAAGCCAAAATGCTGCGCCAAGAAGAAGCACATCAAGAGCCAAGCCCATGGCAGGTGAAACTTCGGGACCGTGGGTGCCGAGGGCTTGAAACATGGTTCGACCAATCGCCCCCACATTTTGAGGGTTACCTCGCTTCAACAGGCGCCCACTGAACTATGGAGGCAGAATCAATTGGTAAAACATCAGAAGCGACCATGGCCAAACGGCCATCGACAGTGTACTCCCACCCCTCTCCAATTTCGCCATTGAACGAAAGAACATACGTCCCCATCCCCGTCAGTTCATACTCCGTCTCTATACCGAGTTCATCGCAAGCTGCCTGTGTTAATTCAAACGCATTTGAATAACCACTGAGACCACCAACAGAATACATCTCCCCTTCTATTGTGATGGATACAATCTGAGTCCCCTCCCAAGAATCATCCCAAGAAGAATCCCAGGGTTTTTCTGTGGATTCCGGCGCTAACTCTTCAATGGTCTGCGACCACTGTAGTGCCACCTGATCGATGACAAGAAGACCGATCAAAAGAGCATAGACACTGAGAAATTTCAGAACTGATGCTCCACGGCCGCGCAAGAATTGGATACCCGCACCTCCAAGTGCAATATAGAGTAAAAACACCGTACCTTGGGCAACCCAATCGAATTCAAGGGGGCTTTCGCTGACCTCTTGAACCTCCTCCACGATGGTTGATGAGTGAACATATACAACGCCATCATCGCTACCAAATGCCAACAAGGTACGATAGCCTTCATCTTCAAAGAATCCCGGCCCAGAGGTCGCATATCCATCAGCACCAGTCGTGGTAGTCTCCAGATTCAACAGACCTTTTTCGGTAATGTTAACAAGACCCCACCCCTGTTCAATACCATTGTATGGAAGCATGTATTGGCCGTCATGAACCTCCCCAATCTCTCCATTTGAAAGGAAGGGTTCCCGATCGACTTCAGAACATGTTGTCGTGCATTGTAAAGTGCGAATTGCATTCGAATCAATCACGAGAATGAAGTTCGTGGTTGAAATTGGAATCCCCGGAGAAGGGCCAATCTGAAGCACTTGGCGTGTTTCTAAATTCGACGGGTTGAGGACATGGATGGTGCTGGAACTCACCTTTTGCAATTGAACAAGTAGACCTGCTGAGGTGAGGAGTGGTGCGTGGCGAATCTTGCCTTCGCCCAAATCAACAGACCGAGTGGAGCCGTTGCGTGCAACCGCCCAAAGAGTCCCTGATTCATCCCCGAGAAAGTAATGATCTTGGGCCACAGAAACTCCATTTCTCCAGCCCAATCCAGTCTCTGCTTCCATCATTAACGACCCGTCGGCTGCGCACAACGAGACAAGTCCTGTTCGTGTTGGAACCACAATATGGTCGCCGTCTTTTGCTATTTCTCCAGTAATGCCCCAAACAACTTGTTCGGTTTGGTGAGACCAAATTAGTTCGCCGTTGTTGGTGGAACGTGCTTCAATGCTTCCATCTGACCATCCAAGAATCAACATGTCTGGCCAAGCCCCGCAATCACCACTATCAGCCCTTGTGTGGAAAATCGGCGACATGTCATGATGCGTCGAATTAGGATTGGTTATGCTCCATTCAAGAGCGCCGTCCAGGGTGAAGGCCGCTACTGTTGGAGCCGCACTGCCCCCCCAGGAGGCGGACGTTCTGACAAACAACTTCTCGTCGATAAAGACGGGTGATGTTGTGATGTAAGCATCGCCAAAGTCATAACTCCATTCGAGAAAAAATCTGTCGTCAAATGACGTTTCTTCCCCCGAAGTGAACGTGGTTGGAAGGAGGAGAGCAAGAAGAACGCCAACAAGGAGAAGGCGGGATCGCATCAAATCACTCCATCGCATTTTGGATAGCTTCTCGAAGAAGGGCGCTTACCACTTTTCCGTCAGCGGCACCAACTGCTTGCATGACCACACCCATCAGCGGCCCCATTGCGCCCATACCTCGCTCTTTGACGAAGTCTGAACGCTCTTGAACAATGGACTGGATGGTCGATGCGAGGTCCCCGACGTCGGCAGGCTTGTGCCCGTGCGCTTCACCGTATGCAGCAAGCTCGTCGAGCGAGGGGTGCTGGCCTTCAAATGCCTCAATAATTTCATTCATCGATTCTCGTGTGATCTCGCCCCGTTCTTTCACAGTCAGGACCATTGCGCACAAGACAGGGTCAGAATCATCGTTTTCCAACACAACACTCGCCCATCCTTTGTGTGGTAAATCCCCCACGTGCTCGACGTAAATGTCGTCAAGTTCACGTGCAACCAATTGCTTGGCTTGGTCTGAGGACACATCGAACCGTGCCATTCGCTCCGTGCGTGCCTGATCGCTCATGGGAAGGGCGGACATGGTTGCCTGCCATCGATTTTCATCGATAATGATCGAAGGAACATCGGTTTCCGGATACATCCGCGCTCCCCCTGGCAACGGGCGCATTGGGGAGGTGGTGCCGTCGTCAGGTGCTCCTTTTTTGACCACCACATTTCGTACCTCTTGTGGAATACGATGCCAGGCTAAACGGGCTCGTTGCAGAACGCTTTCCAAAGCAAGTTCTGCCTGCCATTCAGGCGCCAAACAGAGGATGAACCCGTCTTCAGGAGAAAGCGACAATGCGTTCCGAACGCCGTCGACATGGTCTTGTTCAATACCATAGGCTGGGAGTTCATCTGAGTGGAAGACGCCTTTGACTCCAGCAAGTTTAGCAGCTCCTGCAAGCTCTCGCCCGAGACGCGGTAGTTGTGACCCTTCTTTGTCCATCGTTTTTGTACCAAATTTACCCATAAGCCCGGACAAAGGCAGTCCGAGCATGACGTGCCCTCTGGCAAGGCCGCTGACCACCATCTTTGATTCACAAGAAGTGAATGAAGAGGAGACATTGTGGAGGTTGAGAGGCAAATGTTCGGCAACGGAAGCCGCAACTGACGCTTCCAGTTGATCATCATCGCTCCTGCGATCTGGCGGTAGAGGTGGCAAGCCAAGCATTGCTCGCAATTCATTAGCCAAACGGTAGAAGTGCAGCTGCCTTGCCATTTCCAAACGAATAATTCGAGGAATCCAATTCAGGTCTTGACAGCCCTTGATTTCCACACGGTCACCGCATGCCAATGAAACGTTCAGATCTTGGCGAATGCTACCAAGACCGCGCCGAACCTTACGGGTTTGGCGCAACACTCGACCAAGGGCCATGGAGGTGACTTTTGCATGTTCGGGCGAAGTGACATCGGGGGCGGTTGCGATTTCAATCAGAGGCAATCCAAGCCGGTCAAGATTGTAGATGACTTGCTCGCCATTTGGAGTCGAAAGAGTGTCCAGTTTGCGCGCACTGTCTTCTTCTAAGCAAATGACATCGATGCCAACAGGCCCGCCATCAGTTTGCAGGACTCCATCCGTAGCAACCAGTGAAGTTCGCTGAAACCCACTGGTGTTTGAACCATCGACAACGGTCTTGCGCATGGTCTGAAGAAGAGGAACTGGTTTTGCTTCAAGCAGGGCTGAAACTGTCAGGGCAATCTGGATGGCATCCTCGTCGTGGTCCAAAGGCGGTTGATCATCAAGCTCAATCAACCCCGCATTTGGGCTTTGAACATATACAAATGAACGGTTCCTACGGGTTTCGAAACGTGCTGCGATATCAATCGCCCCACCTTCACCTCGGGCTGGACGAAGCTTGCGTTCGAAACGATGCCAATCGGCGGGAACCGTGTCAATGGTCACGTCATACAACGTTCCCGGTTGTCGTGAATGCAATTTTCCCGTACCCAACTGTTGGTGGACTTCGATACCACACATGAAGCCAAGTTGTTCAGGAGATAGGGTTGAAGCATCATCAACTTCACCGACTGGTTCAGTGGTTTGAGGCTCGGCCATGGTATCACCCAAGTGTTCATCCTTCAAGATTCAAACCCATGAACGTCAAGCTAACCCGTGTGTGCCATACCCATTTGGACGGTATAAACGGCCGTCTTGGTGGAACTTCTCAAGGATGTCTTCTGCTGTGCCACGGTCAATCTTGTGTCGTTCAGCTTCATTCAATACGTCATTGTGTTGAGCAACGCCATTATTGTCAGCTGCAAGCGTGGAGACGATGTTAAGCATCGTCTTCTGGCGGTTTCTGGACGTGCCTTTTTGCCCAGTTTGAAGCGTAGTCTCATCAAAATTCCCGCCCATGAGATCCTCGCGCCAGGTGTTTGTCAAACGGATGGCTCGCTCCGCGTCCTCAACAGTGGCTACCTGTGACAATCGAATACGAGCACTTGCCTCCGCAAGGCGCGCCAAGGCTTCCAGTGAACGGGCCGTGATGGCTACGGTGTCTGAGAAATCGCCAACTTGTTTTCGCGTTGCCACATAATACTCCACGATTTTCTTTCGTGCGTCAGGTTCCATTGAGGGGTGGACGCTGCGCTTTGCATATGCGATGTACTTGCGAATTAGGTCACGTGACAGGACTTCACCGTGAGCCTCAGTATTCTAT
>VMHT01190303.1_pt1 | contig 13778 bp, 12 predicted proteins | sample 4693611 | NCBI WGS metagenome assembly VMHT01 (sample SAMN12280063, study PRJNA550983) | marine metagenome | isolation source: seawater sampled from same location over 5 years 0.02-0.2 micron viral filtrate | place: USA: collected off the coast of southern California halfway between the port... ... | reverse complement strand
GTAATGCTTCGTCAGCGATGGGATGCGCGTGTAAAGCACAGCCGATCCAACAACCATTGCTCCAGACATCAGAAATGCTGTAGCGCCGAGCAGATTAAAAACTTTTTGCATGATGATTCCAGATAAAACAAAAGGCCCCCTTGCGGGAACCTCTTGTCGGTCTGTGTGAGAAACCTAAGCTAGTTATAGCTCAGAAACCGTACTTCAACCCGAGTTTAGATCCCCAGCTGAAGTCGTCGCCAGAAACGCCGCTAAGTTCTCCGTAAACAGAAACGCTTTCAGCAACCGCAACCGAGCCGCCAAATTTACCGGCAAACTCAACTTCATTATCCACACCATTAGGCATGAGAATGACTGGACCCCCTTGAATGAAATACGAATAAGCGCCTTCGCCGCCTTCGTAACCAACGTCAAGGTTTAACGAACCACCAAGGTAGTCGTCACCAACAGTTGCTCCGTTGAACTCAGGATTCACGTAAGGACCAGCGAGGGCAGACGCTGGTGCCAATGCAACTGCCGTAGCGGCTGCACCAATCACAAAAGACTTGATCATTAGAAGGGGTTGAGTTTTCTTGAGCCAGATTAGCTGGCGTGGTCAATGGACAGTTGACAATCTGATCCTTAGTTTTCATCCCTTCCAGGGAACGTTGAGTAGTGCTTCTTATGCAATCCGGTAAAAAGACCACGCTTTGGATGATCAGGCTTGTCGCGGCCTTCAAGCATAAATAGCATCTCAAGCCACGACACTCGATTCGCCATTGCCTCAGTGTCTTCTGCCCCTGGCTTGCAGGGGATCATTGGGTCGGGTTTTTGCATCAGGAAGGCTCAGTCGGCCAGCTAATGCTATTCGGGAAGCCTTCTGCTGCAGTGATATTTCGCAGTGCTGTCCGGTAAGTTTTCCACTCTGTCTTCTTAGCCGTCGTTAACGGACTATCAGTTAAAACGGTCCAGTCACAGGCAGCTAGCTTTAGGTTGCGCTGTTCGCGAACGCTTGCAGCGGCATTATCAGCGATGCTCTGCAACTCTGCAGCAGTGAAGTCAATGACGTTCCAAGTCTGCTTCCAAGTCCCATCAGCTAGCGCAGGCGATCCTTCTTCAACTTTTTGCGTGCCGCTGTCAAAAGTAGGTTCATCAACAGCATTTACGGTGACGACGCCTAAAAATGCAAGGTCTGCGCCTTCTAGCGGCTTAGGAAAACTAACGTTAGGGAATTTTTTACGCAGCTCATAAATACCCACGGGGTACTTAGTGACAGCATTGTTTTCGACAAGAGCTAAAGCCATGGCTTAAAAAGAAAGTAAGGGCCAGAAAGTTAGTGTCATGATAGCGTTATGTTCTCCTCACCATTACGGGTAAAATTATAGCTAGTTGTATCAGAATCAGCCGCAGTTAAGGACGAATTAGAAACACTTGCAGTATGTGCGTAGTCCGTGTTAGCACTTGGTGTTGATGCTGAAATTGAAGAAGTTTCATAGACAACATTACCAAAATCAGTGGTGCTGTACGTTCCAGTCAATGAACCATCGTCAGGTATTTTACCAACAAAATCTGAGAGCCCGTGTCCATCAATTTTACCAGTGACGTAAAGACTGTCTCCAGAATGTAAAATATGCCTGCCAAAAATACCATTACCTTCTGAACCACTAATTTTTCTTTTCCATTGCACTGTTCCAGATGAATCAAACTTAATGATGTTCATAAAATTTGTCCCATTACTTGTTGTTTTACCAGTAACGTAAGAATTGCCTGAGCTGTCAACCGCAAGACTTCCATCAGAGCTAGAGTTGTCTGTAAATTCACGTTCCCATTGCAAAGTGCCAGATGAGTTATATTTAATCAGACGATTATTGCCAGAGCCACCAGCACTTACTCTTACATATACGTTTCCAGATGAATCCGCTCCAATACCTCTACCCATAGGCTCTGAACCACTTAGGGCATATGCTCTTGACCATTGAACAGCTAAAGAGCTATTTAGCTTTACGGTAACAGCGGCATCGATAGAAAATCCAGAAAAGTTATGGGCAGAAAATCCAGTAAGGTAAAAGTTACCAGAGCTATCTATTGCAAGACCTTGACTTTCGCTGTTCATTGAACTGCTACCAGTAATTCGTTTTTGAAATTGCACTACTCCGGACGTGTTATATTTTACAAGAAAATACCCACGATCTCCTGATCCTGTTTCACGGGCATGACCAAAAGCAAAAATGTTGTCATTACTATCTATAGCAATGTCGGAAAAATGAGCAACATTTGAATTAGAAATACCTATTTGTTTATGCCATTGACGCGTACCAGAATTATTATACTTAATAATCCAAGCTCCACCATAATCAACCGCTCCGTTAACAAGTCGAAGAGGTTGATCAGCTGTAATGTAAACATTATCGTTACTATCAGTAGCTACAGCCGCAAAACGTTCAGTTATGCCAGTAAGAAAATCACTTGCTGCGTTTTTCCTTGAAAATTGATAATTACCGTCACTGTCATATTTATTAAGCATTAAACCATGCTGATTGGTCATGTTTGTGTTACTAGCTGAGGCGTTCGCAGTTCCAGTCGTAAATACATTTCCAGATGAACCGACAGCTAGTGCTTGGACTTTTGAGGGATCTTGGTTTGTTTCGTATGAGATTGTAAACCAATAACTTTCTGCTGCGCCGCCAGCGCCAGAGGCCCCTAATGCAATAGTAAAAGTAATCGGATCCATGCTTCTTTAGTTGACGTAATCGACAAGAGCAGCACCACGATAAGTAGTACCACCGTCATCAGTTACAAACAAGAATAGATGAGTTTTGCCCGCCGTCAGTGTAGGTGCGGTATTAGCAGGGAAACGTGCAGTTCCTTGACCGCCTGTACCGTCAGGCCATTCCACCGTTCCAGACGTATGGGTTAGCTCAAGTACAAAGCTGCCAACCGTTCCAGATGCAGGCGGGCTGCTAAACGTGAAGGTCGAGTTGCCGTTAATCGTCTTGGTGAAGTAGTTGCCGTCGTTCAGGTCAATATCAAGAGCGGAAACAGCTTCAGCAACTTGCTCATACGGACCATCGAGCACAACGCCACCGTTATGAACGGTTTGGGGCGTGAAAGTCTGTGCAGCGGTAAACGTCTGCGCGGTGTCCAGCTTTGCGGTGTCAGCATCGTATGCCTGAACATTCGTACCAATCGCTAGGCCAAGCGTGGTGCGTTGTGCGGCGGCATCCGCATCATCAAGCAATGCGCGACCAGCAGATGTGCAACTGATCTCTTCAACTGCACCAGCGCCGGACGTGCTACGCCCCAGGATCTTGTCAGTGGCTGTTACATTTTGGATCTTGGCGTAGGTAACAGCATCGTCAGCAATTTCGCTTGTGCTGATTGTTCCCGATGCTGCAGAAGTTATGCGACCTTGAGCATCAACAGTAATGTCGGCAGCTGTGTAACTTCCGGCGCTAACTGAAGTATTGGCAAGTTTGTCTGCAGTAACTGCGTCATCAGCAACCTTGGCCGTTGTAACTGCAGCATCAGTAATTTCACTGGTGCCGATCGCCCCAGAAGCAGCGGCTGTGACACGACCTTGGGCATCGACAGTAATATCTGCCGCTGTATACGTACCAGCAGCAACTGAAGTATCTGCCAGTTTTGCAGCAGTTACCGCATCATCAGCGATCTTGGCAGTAGTGACTGCCGTGTCTGCAATCTCACTGGTGACAATCGTTCCAGACGAGGCAGAAGTGATACGACCCTGAGCATCGATTGTGATGTCAGCGGCGCTGTAAGTTCCGGCAGTAACTGCAGTGTCAGCGAGCTTGGCGGCTGTTACCGCATCATCAGCGATGTAAGCAGTTGCAATCGGCGTTGCGTTCCACACACCTGTTGCAAGGGTGCCAACAGCAGTCAGGCTTGAAGTGACAATTGCGCTGCCAAGACTCGTTGCATCAAGGACTTTCGTGCCTGCAATACGGAACTCCTTGGCACTAGCAATGTTGACGTGCTCAGAGAAGTCCCAACTGTCAGTGCTGTTTGACCAGACAATCGTGTGGTCCGTTGCACCTTTTAGGGTTATGCCACCACCATCAGCCGTGGCATCTGTTGGCGTAGAAACACTGCCAAGTTCAATATTTTTGTCATCAACACTTAGCGTTGTGCTGTTGACAGTTGTTGTTGTCCCGTTAACTGTAAGATTGCCGGTAATTGTTATGTTGTCTTCTAACTTTGCTGAAGTGACTGCACCGTCATCCAGCGTGAACGTTCCCCCGCTGTTTGAAACAGTGATGTCTCCCTTGTCTCCATCAGTAATCGTTTGATCGACCCAAGCCAAAACGCCTGAGCCATTTGTTTTTAAAACTTGGTTTGCTGAACCTGCAGTAGCAGGCATCGTAAATGTAATGTTGCCGCTAAAATCGCTGTGGGCTGGAGCCTTAATAGCTGCGTAATGAGCGTTACTAACTTCGCAGTACAAGCGAACTTCTGACTGAGAGCCAGTGTTTTTAAGCCCAAGGATGCCGCTAGAAATGAACTTAGAGTTCATGTCCAGATCGCCACCCAGCTGTGGGGTTGTATCTAAAACAATATCTGTTCCGCCGTTTGCACCGTCAGTACCGTCCGCACCAGCTGGGCCTTGAGCCCCAGTCGCGCCTGTTGCGCCAGTGGCTCCCCTGGGAATGGAGAAATCAAGTGTTGCAGCAGAACTACTGCCGCTATTGGTAACAGTTGCGTTCGACCCAGCTGCACCAGTACTTACAGACCCAACAGCAATAGTCGCTGCAGCACCATCAGACCCGTCAGCCCCATCAGAACCGTTTGAACCGTTTGAACCGTTTGAGCCAGCTGCACCTGTTGCGCCTGTTGCTCCAGTTGGGATGCTGAAATCAAGTGTTGCAGCAGAACTACTGCCGCTATTGGTAACTGTGGCGCTAGAACCTGGCGATCCAGTACTTACCGTCCCAACAGCAACAGTTGCTGCGGCACCGTCACTACCATCCGCCCCAGCTGCCCCAGCAGCTCCATCAGATCCTGCAGCTCCAGTAGCACCTTGAGGCCCAGTTGCGCCAGTGTTTCCAGTAGCACCAGTGGCACCCCTTGGAATTGTAAAATCTAAAGTTGCAGCAGTACTTGTGCCGCTGTTTGATACTGACGCACTACTGCCGGCTGAACCAGTAGTTGTAGTTCCGATGCTTACTGTTGCTGAGCCTTGTGCTCCATCTTGACCAGCTGGGCCTTGAGCCCCAGTCGCGCCAGTGGCTCCACGCGGAACTGTGAAATTAAGAACAGCTGCTGTACCTGTTCCGGTATTACTTACTGACGCATTTGTGCCTGCATTGCCGGTAGTAGTTGTGCCAACACTTACGGTTGCAGAACCATCAGATCCATCCGCACCATCAGCTCCGGCAGGACCTTGAGGGCCTGTTGCCCCTGTTGCTCCTTGTGGTCCGGTAGCGCCTGTAGCTCCATCCGCTCCATCGGCACCGGCAGCACCGGCAGCACCGGCAGCACCTGTTGCGCCTTGAGGGCCTGTTGCACCTTGAGGGCCTGTTGCACCTTGAGGGCCTGCGGCACCAGTTGCGCCGTCCGCACCATCAGCACCAGCTGCACCTGTTGCGCCTTGCGGCCCAGTTGCGCCTGCAGGACCCTGAGGCCCGGTTGCACCAGTAGCGCCTGCTGGCCCCTGAGCGCCTGTGGCTCCTCGGGTACCAGAGGAAAGAACCAAGGAAGAAGTGGTGACCTTGGTGACGACAACTTTGTTGCTCATGGCTCTGTGTAACCTTGGCTAACGAAAATAATGCCCTCTAAGTAATACTCTCGCGTCCCGCCAGAATCTTCCAACAGCACGTCATATTGCAACTCATCGGGAAACGCAGCCGTCTGCGTGTCAGTTACGCTCAACGTAATCTTGCCTTCAGATCGATTAACGTATGTAATCGAAAAATCAGCAGATTTTGTGGTGCGGGCTTTGTCCCAAGCCTGGGCGTACACGGTATAACCCGTCAGATCAACAGCAGCGTCACTGCCGTCTTTGAACTGCAGGTCAAGCGAAAAATCGGCCCGACGTTGCAGCGTGAAGTTATACGTACCAGGTTGAACGGCCATGTTGAGGTCGCGTCAAAACGATTGTAACTTAGGCCGCCTCGAGTGCAGCAACCTTGGTCTCAAGCGTTTCAATCTTAGCGATTGCTTCTTGCAGAGCTGCAGTCAGCAATGGGACAAGTTTTGCTTGATCAATACCTTGCATAACGGCGTTGCCGTCGCCGTCAACTTCGTTGTGCGTTCCAGTGACAGCTTCTGGGACTACGGCCTGTGCTTCGTGCGCCAGGAAACCATCAACTGTTATTTCGGGTACGGCAATGAAGTTAAACCGCTTGGGCAGCAACTGTTTTACACGAGTAATACCGTCCGGCAGAGCGGCAACGTTTTCCTTCAACCGGTGGTCTGACGAAGTGTTGTAAGACGTAGAAGAGCCGCTTATAGAAATGCTGCCGACTTGCGTTCCATTTTTTTGAATAGAAATTACTTGGCCGTCTGAATTTCTGTTTGCGTGAATCGCAACGTTAGATGCACGAGAAATCATCAGCGATGTGCCGTCACTAGGCGCACTAAGCGCCATACCAACCGTTGAATTACCGAATCCGGGCACTGAAGTTCCGTAGGACCCTATTAAAAAATTTCCGCTGCTGTCAATGCGAAGACGCTCCGAACCGCCTGTAGAAACGTTGATCTGATCAGCAGCACCGCTAAAAATTCCAGTATTAGTGTCGTCTACAAAACTCAGGCCAGGGCTGGAAGCACTGCCGTCAGGGAGCAACTCCGTTCCATCAAGCTTACCCACGGTGACCCATGCGCTATTGGCGCTGTTTCGTATCTTCAGCAGGCCGGATCCTGAGTCTGCCCACCATTGGTACGCATGAGTTGTTGCTGGCGCTAGACTACTGCTGTTATTGGTGACAATCGCTGCCAAAGCGGTGTTCAGATCGCTACGCACAGCCGCACCCGTGCCGTTTTCGATCACGTAATCGTGAGTAGCCATTCTTAGCCTTTAACGGACAACATCATTTTATTTTATACGGCTTTGCCATAGCCCACAGCTGCATAGGTGAAGTTGCGATCAACGTTTGAGTCGCTTGAATCCAAAATATCCACATCAAAGCCGGTGGCGCTGACGTTACTGACGTTCAGTCTTTCGCCATCGCCAAGGTTGTGGACAGTAATTGCAACACTTGGTAGATGGGTGTTTGCTCCTCCAGTGATCGAGTTGCCGGTAAAAAAACCTTTTCCGAAAGCAACGCTCTTCGTGCTTGTTCCAGAAGCAATAACACCATCGCTGTTTTCTTGCCTCTGCTGAAATAGGGCTCTATAGCCCAACTGATTGACTATGATGTTCTGCGCTGCATCAGCAGTCGTTAGCTCAGCTTTGAACTGGAAGGCTCTGCCCTGAAACGTTCCAGATACAACTTCTTGCCATGCTCCATACGTTGCGGATGGACTTGGCTCGTTTGAAGTGCTTCTTAGATAAAGCTTTGCGTTAACTGCATCTGCGTCCCCGCCATCAAAATCAGTCCAAGAATCAACTAGCGCCGTTCGAGAATCAACCAAGTCATCTGGGAAGAAAGCCGCTGTTACAAGATGCCGCTCAATATGAACCCCGTAGTTTTCGCCTAAGTCCAGCGTTCTGGGAAACTCATATTCCCCAAAGACTTCAAGGGCTCCGGCTGTGACAAAAGAACTGATTGAATCAAAGCTTGAAACAGCATCAATCTTGCTATTGCCATCAAGGATTAAAGCTTGCAGCGTGTCATCGCGAAAACACTTGTTGTAATCTCCTTGGAACTTTGGAGTGTCGCTATCCTCCCTGCGAGTTTCAATGACTAAACGCTCAAATGTTTCAGGCAGCTGAGCAAGTACGCTTGTCGCGTTTATGCTCTTGTTTCCAAGGTCGTCTTCAAACTTTGCAAATATTTCTCCGGCAACTAGCGGAACAATTGCTTCAGTTGAGTTACCTGGTACAGCAACAATTAGATTAGTTGAGTTAGGCCAGGTCGCTGACCCATCAGTCAAATTGCTATGTTTAATGTGGACTAGGCCGTTTACTTTTACATCAAGATCAACCGTTTTGTCCCAACGCAGGCGTGCACTATTGGAACTAATTGGCTCAATGGACAGGTTCTGCACGTCTGCAGGAGGTGCTGTTTTTCCTGTCAGCTGGAACGTTGCAGAAGCTACTGAGCTTTGCCTCTTGTAGAAATTTCTTGCTACAACTTGAACTTCTAGTACACCAGCTCGCAATGCTGTAAGCGTAATTGAAGGGTCAGATGTGGTTACAGATACAGCGTTGTCGTTATCTAGCTTGTACTTAACAACAAAATCTTGCAAGAATTTTCTGTTGTGCACCCAGCTCAACGAGAAGCCGGTGTGGACTGTCTGGCCCTCTTGATATAGATACTCTTGGCCGTCGAGACCTTCAACGGCACTTGGCTGCTCGTTTAAGTTGCTGACATCCCGTTCAGTCAGACTTAGATCACGCTCAACAGCGGCATAAATACTCTCGTTGTATTTAATTGCGGTAACGCCCAGCGTTCCATTCTCAGCATCAGCAACGCTGACAACACGAAACTGCTGTGATTGAATGTCGCTGGTTTGAATTAACCAAGGTGCATTACTTGCTGGAGCCTCGCTAAACGCTGAAGAAACAGTTACTGCTCTTCCGCTGATGCTGCTGATACTGCGAGTCTCAACCAAACCTGTCGGCAAAATTACCGACAGAGTAGGGCTATTACTCATGTTTACCGAAAGGTTGCTGCTGCTATCTACCGTCACAACAGTTGTCGTAGATGAAGAGACACGGCCATTTCTTCTCGTCCCACCGCGCAACGGGTCTGCGATGTCAACCACCATTCCAGGGCGAAGAGCGATACCTGAATCAAGGCCAACTCCAAAACTGCAGGTCTCGTGCAAGTTTTGTTCGCTCAACAAAGACCATTTACCAATTCGGTGTGCTTGGCCCTGCGAGTAACAACCAACAGCCTTGATGTCTTTATTGTTTATGCCGTACTTGTCAATAGCGTCAGCATCCTCAACGTATTCAAAAGCAACTTCTCCCAAATCGTCATAGTTCTGGTACGCAACAGTTGCAGTGGTGTGACGACTGCGAAGCGATGACCCAGAATACGAAAACATTCCATCTATAACATTGGCAGGGCCTAGGGCATACTGCGCGTCTGCAGGTTTGTCTTGCTGTAAGACAAGAGATCCTGCACCGTAGTATGAAATACCACGGAAAATACTACTCATTTCTTGAATCACATTATAAACTTCTTTGCGCTGATTAATTAGTAAATTACAGCTAAATCGAGTCTCTAACCCTCCTTTCCCACTAGATACAAGCTCGTTGCAATACTGACTGATCGAAAAGAAATCATACCGATCCAGCGAAGCTTCCGGAATACCACATCCATATCTTTCATCGGTCAGCAAATCCCATAAACACCAAGCTGGGTCATTAGTCCACTCAGGGCTCGACTTGAATGTGCCGTTCCACACGCCTGAATACGTTATGCGCCCTGGATGAGTAACTGTGTCAACAGTAGCGTTGCTAGGAATTTGAACTTTAATGCCACGAATAAGATATTTACGCCTTGGAATGCCGCTAAATTGACTTGAATCAATGCGTAGTCCGACTAAAGCACTATTGGGGTATCGAAGCTTTGCGTCAATTATCTTAGTAAAACTTTGCCAAAAAGTAATATTTTCAAGACTTATGCTGCTGGAGTCAGCCGTGTTTCGGACAACTTTTATGTCAACCGGGAAATCGCCTGAAAGAGTTAGCAAGTAATCGCGTTGATAGCTTGAGCTACTTTTGCCCGATATGGTATCTGTTCGGATAGTACTATAACCTCCCCCATCATATTGAACCTGGATAGACATGCTGACAGACGTGCCAACGATGTCGCCGTCATCTTGTATCTCGCGAAGTGAAGGAATACTGATTGAAACTCTTACGCGATCAACATTAGAGTCGGTAATACTTCGTACAACAGGAGTTCCGTTTTCTACTTGAGTGCTTACAGAGACTTCAGATTCAACGTTGCCGAAAACTCCAGGAATATAAAGCTGAATTTGAGTTCCAGTTTTTGGGTAAACTTTGACCCCTTGGAAATTGTAGGTGCCGTCGGCTGCCTGCAACGGCGTGTCATCCAGAAAAATACTTTTATCACCCTCCTCAAGCCCTTGGATTTCTCCCTCGCTAAGCAGGTCTAAAACATTGGCAAACTGATTTGACTGGAGGGTGTCGTCAGCTTCAGATGGGGTGTTACCGCCTCCACCCTTTCCGCCAGCACTACCACCTGCACCTGCAATGTATTTGGATGTTGTCATGATTAAACCTGATCGATGTCAAGGCCGGAAGAGATCACTGCCGAGCCAACAAACAAGCGCCCATAAGCTATCGGTACTGGAACGCCTTGACGCGCTGTTTGAACAATTCCACTAAAGCTGTTTGACTCAAGCCTAGACGCCTCACGAGGAGGCTTTGGCACGGGCGAAAGCATTTGAGCAACACCTCCCAAAGTTAAAGCAATACCAATGTTGCCTGCCGCTGCTGCTAAGGCTCCACCGAAAAGTGCGGTTGGCGTGCTAATGCCAACGACGGCCCCCGACGCAAAACCTGATAGGCCCAGTGTTGCTCCGCCAGAAAAAATTGCCGAGCCGACCAATACCGCACCAAGCAGCATCATGCCCATGCCTCTTCCAGCACCAGCCATAACAGGCGTAATACTAAATACCTCACGCTCACTCCAAGGGGTAAACAGCCCTGACACGTCGTCGTTGTGAATTTTTTGCTTGCCTACCGTTACTCGATATGCCACACCTCTTTTCTCACTATCAATGAGCCACTGCTGTAAGCGCGGAAAATTAGCCAACAACGCCCGCATTGCCTCAACAGGGGTATTAGCCACAAACTCAAACCGAGTCTGGCCTAACTCCTTACGCAAAGCGCCATAGACCTTAACGACTTTCATGCCTCAAGGCGCAAGCAGTGTTCTTCAAATAATACCCGCCGTAAACGTCCCTGCTAGACAAACGCCCTTGCACATGGTGCAGGACAACCTGGTCACCTAAATAAATTGCAGCGTGGTTTGGTACTCGAGACGCCAACTGCATGAACAACAGGTCACCGCGCTTTACCTCCATAATTGAAATCTTCCTAAAACCTTCTTTCTCAAAATTATCTAGATACAGGTTTTCTCCTTTATCCCACCATCGGTCGCGCCGAAAATAATTGCCCAGCTGTATTCCTAGCTCGCGCTTGTACCAATCACGCACCAAGGAATAGCAGTCCACAACGCCGTGAGAAAACTCACGTCCCACATACGGGAGTTCAAAGCCCTCTGGTTCGCAATACCCCCAGTTTCCTGTAGTTGGATTAACGATGTGCCAAGGTAGTCCGCTTTGCTCACAAGCAACACGGTCGGCAGGAGAAGGATTGTGATTAGTAAAGGGATGGCTGTGTACTACCCCTACAATCTCACCCTTGTCTTCTACAGCTGCATAATCGGCTGGATCAAGGACAAAATGCTCATCAGGCGTATCAGCAATATTTTTGCAACGAAAATACTTGCGCCTGCCTTTTACGACTGCAACTAAACCACAGCACTCTTTAGGACTTGTTTCAACCGCATGAGCCAAAATTTGTTCAACAACGGATGAAGGCAGAGTCATGAAGTAAGTCCTGCTCCAGGGAATGATCCAAAGGGTAGTTCATTGTTTTCGCCAAAACGCGCTTTGCAACTGCTTAAACGCTTGCCACATGCATCTTCAGCGAAAGTGCTGACACTGTTGTTGTTTACATCAAAATAACTACTGCCTGAATAACTGCACTCAGGACTTCGATACTTCCATTGACACACGTTTGCTACAACCTGACGGTTAGGCAGCTCCTTGCCTTGCAAGTCCAACTTGCTTGCAAGTTCAAAAACAACTACATCGCGAGATTCAGTCGCTTTACGATCTACGTACCACTCTTCAACAGGAAACGTTGCGTATGGGTCCGCAGCTGACTCTCCGTCTAAAAACTTTTTGAGTGTTCTAATTCTTTTAACTTTAGCGCCCGTCAAGTCGTTGCCGACGGTTACGTCATTTACCCCAAGGAGTAGTGCCGTGATTGTTCCATCTAGATTAGCGACCGTTAACGTTGGCCTTGGCAAGGCTCCAGCATTTGTGTATTCAAAACCGTCTGCCTTTACTGGAATGCGCGTATAAGCATTGCCGTTCCACGTGATATTTCCCGACACGTTTGCATTTGATCCTGCGTGCCAACGCAGCACGTCAGAACTGCCATGGAGCGTGCTGTCATAGTGCAATTCAAATAATTCAATAATTGCGTTTGGAGCTAGCGCCGAAACATCGGCATAAACAGAGCTGATTGCAGTCCAAACAACAGTGTTGTCGGTCAGCGTGCTGCCAATGTCTGTAGGCCAAGCAGGCTCGGAACTTCCAGACGTTCCAGCAGTTGAGCACTGAAATACGAGGCCGCTATTTTGCGTGCTAGTGGCACGTCTAACGTCACCAACAGAAAATGAAGTGCTGCCGGTCCAAGCGGTGTAAGCCATTACGGTTCAAATACTTCGCGGAAGCTGGCGTTAATTGTGGCGCGATCTAAAAAAGAAATTGACTTGCTCCATTCTTCACAAACAAATTTTGATGCGCTTGATTCTCCAGGTGGCGTATAGGTAAAGCTGGTATTGTCAGCAGCGCGATCATCCAAAAATGTTTCGATCGTGTCTGACTCAGACTCTGATACGTTGAACGTTAGGTTATAAATTTTAGGATTCTGGTTAATCCCTAGGCTTGTGCGTTGCTCGTATCCATCGCCAAACCGTACTCTTCGGACGCTTGGTGCGCTGGTTTTAGTTAAACCTGGCGCGGGATCAAAATCTGGAAAGTTGGCCATCAGCTTGCGAGTAAACCACCAGGGCGTTTTTGTTTGACTAGCTCTGCTTGGACAGCAGCACCGAGCATCTTGCCAAGTTGCGCGGCTTGATCGCCATCACCTTCAACAGAAGAGCCAGAAGCATCAACGTTCACAGTCACACTAGCGTTACCCATTGCGTTGTTCGGCGCAATGCTGCCACTGCGCCCAGGGGTAAATAATTCAGGGCCACGCTCGCCAACCATGTAAGACGTGCCGCCTTGCACAGTGCCGCCAGAAGCCCTGCCACCGCCAAACAGCTTGCCAAGGATTCCACCAGTGCTTCCAAGTGCCCCAAACGCTTGATTGATACCAAGCCGCAAAAATTGCTTGCCTAAATCTTTTAAGATGCCCAGAGCAGATTCGCCAAGCGATTTGGTGCCGTCAATCGCATCCATGATTGAGTCGGTCACGTGGGTCTTGATAGCATCACCCACTTGCTTGTATTTATCTGCTAAGTCTTTAACCCGTCGCGCTTCTGCGTCTTGCGCGTCTTTCTTGTCCTTGGCCGCCTGTTTAGCTGTATCTGCCGCTTGATCTTGCAGTTGAGTTTCATAGAACAACTGACCGGTCAGCTTGATCGCTTGATCAACTAATGCAGCATTGCTATCGGCTCTGATCGCAGTAAGGTTGCCAATATCAATCAACAATTGCTGCTGCTTTTCTTCTTCTGCACTGCGAGTTTTTGCTAGAAGAACACTTTCTTTTAATGATTGAACTTGACCTTTAAGGCTTGCCAGTGGGTCTGCTTGTACGGCTTTGGGAAGTTTGGGTTTTTCTTTTAATTTATCTTCTAATCGCAATTTTTCCCTAAACGCATTGACAGCCCTATCTCTCT
>VMHT01045732.1_pt1 | contig 13780 bp, 9 predicted proteins | sample 4693611 | NCBI WGS metagenome assembly VMHT01 (sample SAMN12280063, study PRJNA550983) | marine metagenome | isolation source: seawater sampled from same location over 5 years 0.02-0.2 micron viral filtrate | place: USA: collected off the coast of southern California halfway between the port... ... | reverse complement strand
TTTTATTGCTTCTTTAGCTGCTTCTACAACTTCGTCTGGTACTCCACCTTCATTTATTATTTCTGGTGTATCATCTTTCCCTCTAAGGTACATTAGTACACCTTGTAGGTTTTGTACTTGTCCGACTAATTGTTCTCTGTGTGCATTTACTTTGTTTAGTTCATCGACTAAAGCTTCCATTTTTTCAGTAACTGCTTTTAAATCGTTTTGTACATCTATCTCTGCCATGTTTCTTTTCTCCTATATTCTTTATCCCTTTTTATAAGGGTCTTTATTATTATACTAGATTTTATTAACTATCTATACTGTCATCCCAGTCACTTCTTTTAGTCCAAGTACCACTATCGTAGTCATACTTGTCCCCATAGTAAGCTGATGGAACATTAGTTACACTTTCGACTATAGTAGAGTTACCACTATGTAAGTCACCAATTATTAACTCTGGTGGGTCTCCTACTGTTATTTCTGTAGATGTAACAGTTAATGTTTTATCATCTGGATAAACATATTTTACTCGTTTACTTTCGTCTGATGCATAACCATTAGATGTTGTCCATCCTGATGAAATTATTATTTTACTCATTTGTTTTCTCCTATTCTATTCTTTATATTCGTGGTGCATTAATTAATACAGTTGTGGCTGTTAGTGCTTTACCTACATGTACTGTTCCAACAGTTGTTGTTAAAGCTCCTCCGTCTGATATATACAAATGGCTTCCTATTGTTAAGGAACTTTGCCCTGTACCAATACCACCTGTAGTTGTCACTGTGCCTGTGGCTCCATCTGAAATTGCCGAATTAGCAATCCCAATAAAGCTACCAGCATTGTCAGCTACTACTGGTAATATCCCAAGCGTTCCTAATGTACCTGTTTGAGGATTAAATGCTATAAAACTTTTGTTTGAATTAGTATCATAACAAGATGTTATATAGTTTATGTATCCACCACCGGTATCCCCATTTTCTGGTGCTACCATTGCAACAGCACCTACAACAAATTCTGCACTACTACCTGTACCAGATATTTCTCCCGTTGTAGTTATTACTCCACTATAACCATGAACTATAACAAATTTAGCGGCATCTGGGTTATAATGCCCATGAAAATACAGCCCATATTCCATGTCTGCTGGTAAGTTTTCGTTACCATGCAATGAGCGTGTACCCGCTGTTATAGAACCTGAAGCACTAGTAAAGGGTATAAACTCTGCTCCCCCTGCATATCCTTGACAAGCCATAAGATTTATATTTTTAACTGGGTCGTGCATAACCCTCATTGGTTGTGCCCCACCTATTTGTACACTGTTTAATGCCACGGCTGTCCCTGCTGTTAAAGTACCATTCCCACCGCCATCAGGGTCAAAAGATATAGATACTGCATAAGGATAGTTACTGTTTTGTGTATCCCTATAAACAACCATAGCTCTTTCATCATTATCGTCAAAACAGATACCCACACCATTGTCTCCACTTACATCATGTGCGTATAGTTGGGTATTAGAAGTAAATAAGTTAATATCATTGTCACTAGCACCTCTTATATTAACAGCTTTCATGTAAAGTTGATTAGAGTTATCTGCGTCTTCAAAAACAATAATAGCTCTGTTGTGAGTTGAGTCAAAACAAACAGCAGCATTTCTTTGTGAATTGTCTATTCCTTGAGCACCACCTATTGTCATTGTGTTTGAAGCTGCATCATTTACTGTAAAAGTTACGGACCTTAGACCGTTAGTTGTAGTATATACCCACAAAAATCTATCAACATTAGTATCGTATATTATCTCTCTTGCTGGTTGATAATTTATTGCTGAACTTTCAGCTACAACAGGAGTACCAAATGATAGTGTATGATTAGCAGCACTTGTTATATGCCCAAGTGCTAGGGTTGCGTAACTACTATTACTTCCGTCTCTATAACCAACGGCAATTTTATTATTATCTGGGTCAAATCCTGAAGAAATGTAAATAGAGTTACCACCACCCGGCTCGATTCTAGTAGCTCCCGGAGATGAAAACGTATTAAAGTCTAATCCAGCTTGAAGTGCTGCAGCGGTTTTTATTTTTCCATCTGATTCTAAAGCTACCAAATCACCTGCAGAAATTGCTCCATCAGCTACAGCGTCAAAAGAACTACCACCACTACCAATATATGTGCTTAAATCAGAAGCAGGTATTTGCTTAGTTGTTGAACCATCAATTACAATAAATGCATCTGCATCGGCAAGAGTAATTGAAGAAGTAGATTTAGCAGAACCATCTAAAAGATTTAATTCTGCCGCAGTTGAACCTACATTAGTACCACCAATATCTAAAGTTGTAACTGATAACTCACCAGCAACGGTAACAATGCTACCACTTGCTGTAAGTGTAAGTAAATCTTCGTCTCCAACAGGTCCTATAGTACCAGTGGTTTTTATAACAAGCCCACCATCGTCTATAGTTAGTATATCTGTACCATCTATGTCGAACACCATCTTTCCATGGTCACCAGTTCCTGATGCAGTAGCACTAGAGAAATGAACCTCTTCTGCTGTTTTGTTACTCCCACCATTAAGTACTTCTATCTTCAAAGCTTCTGTAGCACTTGTCCCAATACTAAGTGATGTATCTGCATTGTTAGCATCGTGAAATAAGGTTACATCACTAAATGTCATTGCTAATGCATTCGAAACAGCACCAATTGTTGTAAGTCCTGCTAGAGTTGTTACATTAGGTTGTGACGCAGTTGTTATAGTTGCTGCTAAACCACTATCATCTATTGTAACAATATCGCTTCCGTCTACATCAAAAACCATTTTACCATGATTTGATGTTCCTGACGCTGTAGCGGTACTAAAGTGTACTTCTTCAGCGGTCTTATTACTGCCCCCATTTAATACTTGTATAATAAGAGATTCGGCAGCTGATGTACCTAAAGATAATTTTACGTCAGCATTGTTTGCATCTCTATAAAATTCTAAGTCAGCGTTTGTTGTTAGCTTACCGGCTGCATGAGTTACAGTTACGTTCCCATTATTGAAATTTAAAACTCCTCCAGAAGCAATAAATAAATCAGACCACATAAGGCTAGTTGTACCTAGGGCAGTTCCATCGCTAGTTCCGGGAGAAAGACTATTTTCAGCTAACTCTACTTCTTTTGCATTATTAGCATAGAAGTTTATTTTGTTAGTATCTTCAAAGTCTATTTTTGTTTCGTTGTCTTCACCAATTTTTATATCTGCGACTAATAAAGAAGTTATACCTGTTTGGGCTGCATCAATATTTAATGTATTTGTAGATAAAGTTACACCTGTCCCCGCTGTAAAAGCAGTTTTAGATATAGCAATAGCTGCAGATGCATTAATATCTGCGTCTACAATGGCACCATCTAAGATACCAGCTGACGATACACTAGCCGCTGACGGCTCTGAACCAACAAATCCCATTAGTTTATTCCTCCTTTGTTATTATACTCATTTTTTAACTATCTATACTGTCATCCCAGTCACTTCTTTTAGTCCAAGTACCACTATCGTAGTCATACTTGTCCCCAAAGTAAGCTGATGGAACATTAGTTACACTCTCGACTATAGTAGAGTTACCACTATGTAAGTCTCCAATTATTAACTCTGGTGGGTCTCCTACTGTTATTTGTTCAGATGTAACAGTTAATGTTTTATCATCTGGATAAACATATTTCACTCGTTTGCTTTGGTCTGTTGCATAACCATTAGATGTTGTCCATCCTGATGAAATTATTATTTTACTCATTTACTTCTCCTATTGCTTGACTGGTGCATTTACTAGTATTGTAGTTGCTGATAAAGCTCTACCGACTGGGGTTCCACCTGAAGTTGTTACTAAAGCTCCCCCAGAATCAATATAGTACTGAGAGCCAACAGTTAAACTACTTTGGTTTGTTCCTATTCCTCCACTTGTTACTGTACCCGTAGCATCATTAGAAATTGCTGAATTTGCAATACCTATGAACTTTCCACAATTGTAAGGAACTGTTGGTAAGGTGGCATACATAGCCTTCTCTGCAGTATTTGCAAAATAAAAAATAGCGTGTTTATTAGAGTTCGTATCGTAAGCAGCTGACATATAGGTAATATACCCACCATTAGTCTCGCCATTTTTTGGAACATAAGCAATTGTATCATCTACAGTATACGTTGCACTACTTCCGGTTCCGGAAATGTCACCTGTTTGAACTATCATACCACTATAAGAATTAAAAACAACTATTCTTTCAAAATCTGGATTATAGTTTGCAAATGTGGGACTTCCAAGTTCATGTCCTAAAGCAGCAACAGCGGTTTCTGTAAACATAGTTCCGGCTGTTATTGTTCCTGAAGAACTTGTAAATGGCATGTATAACAGATTTGTTCCACCTGAATTTCTAGTAACAAATAAATTAATGTTCTTAGCTGCATGATGTACAAGACTACCATGATAACCAGCATTTAGTGTTACGGTGTTTAAAACTACCGCAGTACCCACAGTAAGTGAATTATCAGAATTATCTACTGTTAAAGCCACGGCTGTTGGGCGACGACTATTACTAGCATCCCCATAAACAAACATTACTTTGTTATCATTAGAATCAAAACACATACCTAGTACAATTGTATCTGCATCATCAGCGTCTGTAACAGCCGCAACTGAACCTATACTTTGTATATCATTGTCACTGCTCCCCCTTACGGTAAATGCAACAGCGTTAAAATGATTGCTGTCTCCCTCATCTTCAAACACCATAACCATTCGGTTTGCATTTGAGTCAAAGACAATTGAGAAAGCTCGGTCAGAAGAATCTTCAAGTGTTTGTTGACTTCCTGCAGTAATTGTATTAGAGGCTGCATCATTTACAGTGCATACTTTAGCATATATCTTGCCGTCGCCAGTTTGATAAGGCACTACAAATCTATCTACACTTGTATCATAAGGAATATTTGCTCCTGTTATAACGTTATATCCTGTACCACCACTACTTAAGACTACCGGAGTTCCGAAAGACATTGTATGAGCAGCTGCATCACTTATATGACCCATTGCCATAGTTGGGTAGTTACTATTGTCAGCGTCTCTGTAAGCTACAATAAATTTATTATTATCTGGGTCAAAACCGATAGAAGAATAATAACCATCATCATTAGCATCAACTGTTGTACCCGAGTTAGATGCAAACCCAGCCCAAGCTTTACCTTCTTGGATACCTTGAGCTTTTTCTATATCACCATCAGCTCTAATAGCTACTAGGTCACCAGCTGAAATAGCACCATTTGCTGTTGCTGTAAACTCAACTCCTCCACCTCCAGCATCTTCCCAAGCTGGAGCTGTTCCTGCACCAGTAGAGGTTAGTACTTGACCATCTGAACCATAATTAGCACCACCAATTCCAATTTCTCCTTGTGAAGTAAATCTAAATTTTTCTGTGGCGGCTTCAGAATGTCCTGTTTTGAATACTAAGTCTGTTGCATTGACAGAAGCACTAAATGTTCCTTGTGCTACTGCTTCAATACCAGCTGCTACTGTAATAGCATCTGTACCATCAGCTTCGTGTGGTGCTTGAAATTCAATCTTTCCAAGAACATCGTTTGCATTAATATCTGTAAGAGATGTTGCAAGTAATAATTTTCCTGTACTTGTCGTAGCATCTGCAGACGCACCCATTATTCTTAGTTGGTCTGCTGACTCATCCCATTCCATATAAGCTCCGGATGAAGCTCCAAAAAACTTCACATCATGTCCTGTATCATTAACACCTATAGTAAGCGTACCTACCATTGAAGTGTTCCCAGTAACATCAAAACTACCTGTAACATCTAGTTGGTCGGCAGATTCATCCCACTCCATATATTTACCTGAAGTAGCACCAAAGAATTTTACATCCTGTCCTGTATCGTCTACACCTACAGTAATAGTACTAGTAAAAGTTTTTGCTCCACTAAAGGTTTGTGTCCCACTTAAATGTGCTGTGTCTGAATCAAGGTACGCAGAAGCAATGGCAGTTCCTTGCCAAACACCCGTTGCTATAGTCCCAACTGCCGTTATTTGTGTTTGTGAAGCATCCACACTAAGTGAGTGAGCTATGCTTTCCCCACTAGTTGCCCCATCTGAGGTAAGACCTGTACCAGCAGTAATACTTGCAACGTAGTTACCAGTGGTGTGCGAACCCATTGTAATAAGATTATTAAGAGTTGATTGCCCAGTACCACCATCTGCAACTGGAACATCGGTACCACCCGCACGGTAAACTGCATTGCCTTCAATAGTAATATCACCTGAACCTGAACGAGCAATAGTAGTATCAGAAGCATGTCCTAATTCAATGTCTTGAGTAAATGTTACCGAACCATCAGCAGCAATTGCAATTGCGTCCTCATCCGAGGCTGACCCAATAGTTCCACCATCAGAAATAACTACATTAGAAGATATAGTTGGCTTTGTTCCTACGAATCCCAATTGTTACCTCCTAACTTATGTCACTAATTACACTAACCCATGTGTCTAAAGAACTGGCAGTGTCTGTATCTACTTTTAAGGCATCTCCACTTTCTAGCACAAACCTACTTCCTCCATCAATTAACTCTAATGAAGAAGCTGCAGGGATTGAAACCCCTTTAATTAAATAATGGTCCGCACTACTTACAGTAACAAAACAATCTACTACGATTGCTCCACTATGAATATTAGTTAATCGAATGCTAACCACCGCATCATCACCACCCGCAGTATAGAGGGTAGCTCCAGATGTTCCGGTTGCTCGTGCTATATGTCTCTCAAAATCTTGTGCCATTTGTTACTCCTATAGTATATTATACTATTCCTAATACTAAAAATTCTATAATGCTACCGCCATTGCTATTGCAAATCCTTTGGTCGCTGAATCACCAGATGCATATGTTTTTACGTCAGACGCTGGGATGGTTTTCATTGTTCCTCCATCATTGACAACAACTCCATCACCATCGGCAAGTGTTATTGAACCCCCTACGGAAGTATCTCCGTCCAATAAATTTAATTCAGCGGCTGTAGAAGTAACGTTTGTACCACCTATGTCCAAGGTAGTAACAGAAAGTTCTCCAGCTACAGTTACAATACTACCGCTAGCAGTAAGAGTAACTAAGTCTTCATCACCTACAGGACCAATTGTGCCTGTAGTTTTTACTACTAATCCACCATCATCTATTGTTAGAATATCAGTGCCGTCAATATCAAATACCATTTTACCATGGTCAGCTGTACCAGAAGCAGTTGCCGTTGAGAAGTGTATTTCTTCTGCTGTTTTATTAGAACCGCCATTAAGTACTTCAATGCTTAGTGCTTCTGTTGCAGATGTTCCTAGTTTTAATGAAACATCAGCATTATTTGCATCCTCATATATTGTTAGGTCTCCGCCAGTTAATGCTGTAATTGCTTGTGAAGCATCTACATTTAGTGTTACATCACCATCTGTTCCTCCACCAGAAAGACCAGTTCCAGCTACTACACTAGTAATATCTCCGTCTATTGTTGTCCCATTAATTCTAAATGTTTTTCCTGATGCTAAATTTATTCCTGAGTCATCAACGTCAAAAATATCTGTGCCGTCTACATTGAATGTAAATTTACCATGGTCACCTGTGGCTGAAGCTGTTGCTGTTGCAAAAGAAACTGACTCAGCAGTTTTATTGCTACCACCATTAAGTACCTGTATTGTTAAGGACTCTGTAGCACTTGTTCCCATTGTTAGTTTTACATCTGCGTTATTTGCATCTTCAAATATATCTAAGTCACTTCCTAAAGATTTATTAGTAAGTGTTTGTGTAGCAACTGTACTTACAAGTTCGCCACTACCGCCAGCTGGAAGAGTTAAAGTATTTGTTACTCCAGCACTATGAGGTTGGGCTTGTACAGTTTGGGCGTGAGCATTTGATGACTCACAATAAAATAAAATTTTTGCTACTGAACCTGTTCCTGTTCTAATATCAATTGTCCCGTCAGATATACTAATACCTCCAGAACTTCCATTACCATCCATAATGACTTTACCCGAACCATTTGGTAGTATGCTAATATCACCATTTGATACAGATATAATGTCGTTACTATTTACATCTAAGTCTCCACCTAATTGAGGAGTAGTGTCTTCTGAAAGGTTTGCAATAGCTGAGGATGTAGCCAGTCCTGCTACAATGGCTGACCTAGTAATTTTTTTAAGGCCGCCTCCAGATGTATCAATTGCAATAAAAACATCATCACTGGCAACTGAAGAGATTTCTGACAAACTTGCAACATCTGAAATATTAGAAGCTGCTAAAGTTCCACTAAGTGTGGTAGCTGTCAATCCGTTTACTGATAAATTAGCTAAGGTAAACCCTGAAGTAGTGTTTACTGTAGTTGTAGGTGCTTCATGACTATTTCCCGTAGCAGAAAACAATTTCCACATGTCCGAATCAGACGCATCTCTAAATAAACCAGAATATTTTGTACCACTATCTACGTACTTACCATACCAACCAATATCTACCGTATCCGCAGAGTTGTTGTCTGCTAATGCAAACATTGGGTCGTCCACAGTAACTGTTGTAGTGTTTACTGATACAGTGTCTCCATTTACGGTTAGGTTACCACTTAGAGTTAAGTTTGTTCCTGAAGCATCGCTTGCAAAAGAAGCAACTCCAGAAGAATTAATTGCAATTTGACCAGAAATTCCAGAATACACATAAGTAGGTATTCTAGTTACGGCTGTTTTGGTGTTTGTTCCGCCACCGCCATTATCAATAATAAATAAATCAGCATCAGCAATAGCTTCTCCGATATCATCTAAACCATCAATGTCTAGTCCATCGGCTGTTTGACCAACTAATTGTGAGCTTCTTGTATATAATCTGTTATTCGCTTGGGATAAAGGCATTTGTTATCTCCCCCATATAATGCCACGAATCCTTGCGTTTGTTCCACTTGCTCTTATTATGCTTATCTTACTTGAAATATAAATGTTATCATCAAAATAACCTTCATCTGCTGGAACTAACATGCCTGTTGATGTTGTGGCATCTTCATCAAAGGCTATATATGCTCCACCAGTTTCAACTACAAAAGAAACTTTGTTTCCTTCTTCCATCTTTCCTGCTAAATTTAATGCTGTTTCTACAGTACTACCTGTTGTAGTATGCGTAAATGTTGCATGTTTTTGATAGTTTTGGAGAAGTTCAATTTCCTGTCTCCAAGGTGCTTTATCTGCCATTCTGAGTCTCCTCCTTCTTTTTAAACTTTAACATAGTTGGTTTATAATTACCTAAGTTATGTGTCCTAACGTTTTCTTTCCCATTGGGCATAACAAAACCCTCTTGAGAAGCAATAGCAGCCATTGATGTATACGTAGGTTTAGCTAAAGCATCTCTGTACTCTTTATTCATTTTTGTTATATAAAACAAAGATTTTTCCATATGTTCAATTTTTTCAGTCATGTCTGCCACTCTTGTTTTTTGAATTGTAATATTTCCTTTTAAAGAATTATTTATTTGGTTATTGTCTAAAGTTGTTTTCAAAACCCCTTCTAACTCTTTTTTTAATTTACTAGAAAGTATTTGTAAATCTTCTATTTTTTCTAATAAAGCTTGAACCTGTGTACTTTTTTCTGCTGTTTCCCTTTGTAAATAATTAGTTCTTTGGTTTAACTCTTTATTTATTTTACTCGTTTCATCAGTAAAACTTTTTAACTTTTTATTTTCATTAGATACATGCTCAAAACGGCCTTCCGCTTTTAATTTTTCGGACATAGATTCTTCTATATTTTTATTTAATGTATCAATAGTAGTTTTAGAAGATTCAAACTTTAGCCTTATATCTGAAAGTTCTTTAGATTTACTCATAGCCTCTTGGGTCATTTTAGCTAGCTCTCTTCCCTTGGTCGCTAAAGTACTTTTATTTATACGAAGGTCCTCTTCTAAATCAGGTATTTTAGAATTGTTTTTTTCTAAAAACTCAATTTGTGTTTCTAAGTCTTTAATAGTTGATTGACTTTTTTGTTGCTTTTCTCTTATTAATTGAAACTCTTTTTCTAATTCTGAATTTCTTCTTTGTATTTTAGTACTAAACTCGTCTATGTTTTTATTGCGTTCAAGCTCAGAATTTAAATTTTTTATTTGGTCTTTATATTTTTCTTCGCCTGCAACATTATTAATTATAAACTTGTTTGAATGTTTTTTAACTTTTTTAGAAGATTTTTGAAAATCTTTAAGCTTCATAACCTTCTCTAGCCTCACCCGCTTTAAATCTATAGAAAGCAAGTTCATTTGATTTATGCAAATTAATTATCCAAGAAATTGGACTCTGGCTTTTAGAAACAACAGACAGTTTTTCATCTTCATGATAGGTAAGGTCTGATGCTATTACATTTTCAAGCTCTGCTTCATATCTAGGATTAGAACAAGAGAAGCTAAATGTCCCAGATTGTTTGTGATACATAGTCTGGCCTATTGGCACATCTACAGGTTCTTGCTTGAGAAAAAGTGTACATAAGTAAGTTTGTACTTCTTTTACAGGGGTTTCTTCAACCTTCACTTCGGTTTTTTTAACTTCTGTTTTTTTAACGGTTGTTTTTTTACTCGATTTTTTATTACTTGCCATGGCTTATTAGCTCCTTTTAGTCTGGTTTATTTTTGATTCTCTTTTTACATCTTCTTCTCTTCTTTTTCTAGCAACATCAGTTTCCCCTTTATGTTTTCTTCCTGCTCCAACCCCACGGATGACTCCCTTACCATGCCCACTTACAGAACGTTCTCCTGCTCCTGTGCCTGTAGCTCTTAGTCGTTTTTTACCACCACGAGCTTGAATAGTTTGTCCCCTATTCTCCGGTTTTGTCCATCTGTGCGATATTGGGTCAAAAACTTCCCCTTGACGAGGAGGTATTGATAATCGTTTTTCTAGAATAGAATCTGCTTTGACCGCATTTTTTAACGGTCCTCTTCTTATATATGTGTCAGCATTGTCTTTAGAATTAAAGAATGTCTGCATTTTATTCATAGCTGATTCTTTTCTGAGTCTACGACCCTTTTTTCTCATTGCTTGTTGTATTTGTCTTTCAAATTCTCTTTGTTGGGCTGCTGTAGGTTGCCCCATACCTCTTGTAACATCTCCACCAAAAAACCATCCTGCGATAGCTTCTAATGCTGGAGATATTTTTTTCTCAATTTTAGTTGATTGCTCAGACACCTCTGGGGTTTTTGATTTAGATAATGGAGTAAAGTCTTCTTTAAAGCCAGATAAATCATCTGTACTTCTATTCCAAGGATTTCTTTCTATGCCTCCAGCAATTTTAGCTGCTAAAGACCGTTCTTTCGCTGGGTCTCCTTCTGCAGCACTAATTTGGTCACTATACATTTCTCGTACAGAATCCAATCTAGTTCCACCGCCACCCTTACTACCTCTAACAATTGCCCAAGCAATAGCCCAAGGTGATTTAGCTTTCTGAGCTTTATAAAACATATTTAGTTCGTTAAATTTATTTTTCATGATATATATTATACTAATGTTTGGATAATCTTTTTAGTACTTCCTGTCTTTGCTTAGATATTGATTCAGGATTATAGTCAATAAGGGAATTTAATGGATTGTTTAAATCTGCTGGGTAGCCTTTTTCTGTATTACCTGTTATTGATGATTTAACCTTGCCCATAAAAGCAGACACCGCACTAGCAGGGTTTCTTCCTATTTGATAACCTATGTCATAACTTCTTTTTGCAGAAGGACTTCTAAAAGCTTCACCAACTTTTGAAGCGGCTCTTTCTAAGCCCGTACCTTTTACAGATGTGTCTCCTATGTATTGAGCGTGGGGATAAAAATTATCTACGGTTCGTTGAGTAGTTCCCAATTTGCCTCCAGAAACTTTGTATCCCGAATTACTTAGAGTATGATTTAAAGCATCCCCAGAAACTTTACGAGCATTAGCTGGTCCTCCTTTTGAAGAACTACCATCAGTCACTGCATGCATTTTACCTTTGCCATCTATTGTAAATGAATCATTAGAAGGTTTAAATGATTTCGAAGATGCATCCCAATTTTGATGTGCGTCTTGCCCATTATGTTGATGTGTCCCATGAGAAAGAGTGGCAGCGTTACTACCTTCTAATTTAGCTGTTTGTTGTTTTTTCCAATCAGTCATATGCCACTGTTGCGTTTCAAAGCTGTATTCCCAACCATCAGATATTTTTTGTCTTGCTACATCCATGTCAGGATATTTACCCTCTTCTTGAAGTTGTTTTATGTGAGCTGCTTTTTCTTCTGGAGACTTAGGAATGTCTTCTCCTTTTTTAGCTGTAGCTTGAGCTCTTTGAGTTTTAGAATGTTCATCATCACTTTCTGTTGTAGCTTTGTGATTTTGGGAGTGTGTTAAATCATCTTTAGTACTTTGCAAATGTTCTCTAGTACCAAAACCATCCCCCATTTCTTTTTGTTCTTTTTTTAGCCCCTTTAAGTCAGCACCTTTTTTACCTAATAAAAATATAGCATGGTCTAGTTGTTCACTAGTCTTACCACTCATTCTGTCTTTATGAAATTCTTTATGAGACATTAATTGACGGGCTAAATGTGTAGCATCATCTTTAGATATTTTATCAATTCCTAAATCTTTTTGTTGTTTGTCCCAGCTGAATCTATCAGATAAATCTACACCATCAAAACTATGTGGAAGAGAATTAGCATCTTTTTTGTCTTGGGTATCTTGCTCTTTAGCCTCTCGTTGTCTCAATCGGTTTTCCTCTTTCTGCCTTCTGTCTCGTTCTTTTTGAGCCTTGTCTGCGTTAGCTTTTTCTTGTCTATCTTCTTTCTCTTGATTTTTCTCTTTTGTTTTTGTTTCCTTATCTTGGTCAGCTTGTGCTTGCTTTGCAGCTGTTTCATCAAACTTTGTTTTAGACTTAAAGCCTCCTGCTATATCTTCTTCAGCAGCATCAAACCCAGATTTATACCATTTGTCTTTTAGTTTTTCTTTAAATCTATCAAGAGATATCACACCATTGTCTTTACCATATCTATCTTCATACATATGTTCAATAATATCTTTATGTGTATCCATTAGTTTATCCACTTCTTCACGCATAGCTTGTTTTTCAGCTTCTGCATCTTCGTTTTCATCTTGATTATTTTCATTATTATCTTGGTTAGCTTTAGCATCTGCCTTAGCTTTTGCTTTTGGTTTAGCTTTTGGTTTAGCTTTAGCTTTTGCCTTAGCTTTTGCGTCTGCTTCTGCTTTTGCGTCTGCGGCTGCCTTTGCGTCTGCGGCTGCCTTTGCGTCAGCTTCTGCTTTTGCGTCTGCTTCCTCTTTTTTTCTTTGTTCAACTGCTTCAGCTGCTGTTGATGGGCCACTAGCTATATCTTCTTTTTTTCCGGCTTGTTGTGCAGTATCTATTTCTAAAGCCTGTTCCCAGTTACCAGTATTCCATCTAGGTATTCCGTCAGGTCTAGCAATTTCTACTAAAGCATTAATTTCATTTTCATGACTTTTTGATTTATTTACAGCTGCTTGTAACGTATCATCTAAATTTTGCAACTCTTGTTGTTTACCTTCTCCTGTTGGCTCTGCTGTGTCTTGTGCACGTCTTCCTTTACTTGCGTCAGGAGCACGCTTAATCTCATATCCCCATTCTTCACGTTGTTCGTCTGTCCAATCTACCGGAGCTCCTTTAGGTCTAGTAGCTTCAAAGTCTGTTAATTCTTTTTTTGCGTCATCAATAGCGGTCTGAAATTGTTTTCTTTCATTTATTGAGTCTGTTAGCTGAGTATGAACCTTTTCAGAAACATTTTTTACAGCATC
>VMHT01012825.1_pt1 | contig 13784 bp, 29 predicted proteins | sample 4693611 | NCBI WGS metagenome assembly VMHT01 (sample SAMN12280063, study PRJNA550983) | marine metagenome | isolation source: seawater sampled from same location over 5 years 0.02-0.2 micron viral filtrate | place: USA: collected off the coast of southern California halfway between the port... ... | reverse complement strand
TTGATATTAGCAGCCCTGACTTTGGGTTTGCTGATCGGGACTTTGAAAGTGAAATGATTGGCGAGTTCGACGGCGAAGAAACAGTCGGTATCGAGACATTCAGATTGCTGTACGAAAAGATGGGTTTTAAAAAGTCTGTAGCGTTTTCAAGGTTGCCTATCATCCGGAACGCTTTTAACGCTGGATACTACGTGTTTGCCTATTGGATTCGACCGTATCTACCCAAGAAATCAAGTTGAGGTGCTTTATGAATATATGTGACATTAGAGATTATCCTGGTGACGTTAACGTTGGAGATATTGTCGAGATTATACCGGGAATGATGCTTATTGAGCCAATTGACCCTTGTATTGTTTTGGAGGCTGACAATGACAAGGGTATATACGAAATCATGTACCTACGAAACAACTACATCATTGGATGCGGCCGCATGGAAATCGAAAGGGTCTTAAGTGAAAGTACTGGTTAGTGCTTGTTTGCTCGGCCAAAAAGTAAGATGGAATGGTGCACACAAGAAAGCTGAGACACTGGAATCATGGGCTCTATCAAATAGTATAGAGCTCATTCCAGTGTGCCCTGAACATGATCTGTTTGGAACACCCAGGGCTCCTATTCGATTAATCCACATTAACGACGAGACTAGGGCAATCATGAAGGGCGAAAATGTCCTTAAATCCTTAGACACAAAATGCATTGAAATCCAAGCTGCACACCCAGAGGCTGTAGGCTTTATAGGTATCTCTAGGTCTCCGACATGCGGCATCAGCGCCGGAGTAAAGAATCTAGGCAGGACTATAAAAGGGTCAATGCATAAAACAACTTCACTGCCCACGGTAGAATATAATCAGCTTAAGAGTGAAAATAGCAGGCAACAATTTTTAAGAAGGTTACAGAAATCTCATGAATATATTTGTACTAGACAAGGATCCAATACTTGCAGCTGAGTATCATTGTGACAAGCACTGTGTCAAGATGATTCTAGAAGCTGGACAGATGCTCTGTGTTGCACATTGGATTGGTGCTTTAAGGTCTGTCGACAAAAAACTTGGTGACTTTAAGAGGGTGCGTGAAGCAAAGTGGTACGCTGAAGGTAATGCTGACGCGTCGCTTATTCCACCCTGGACTCTTACACACACTCGACATCCATGCACAATCTGGACTAGCGAGAACACAGGAAACTATGACTGGCATGTTCAGCTCATGAGGTCACTCTTAGATCAGTATACTGAGCGTTATCAAAAGCACCACAAGTCAGAAGCTGTTTATCAATGGCTATCATCGAAAGTCCCATATGGCATGTCCAAATCATTGATGTCAGAGCATCCTCAGTGTATGCCCGAAGAGTGCAAAGTACCTAACGATCCAGTTGCAGCTTACAGAAACTACTACCATCAGTACAAGTCACATATGGCGAAGTGGAACAAAGGTGCCACTCCTCACTGGTGGCAGCAAAAAAAAGAATAAAAAGTTTATAATAAACTTGAACAACATCGCCGCGCGGCGTAATATTATAACACGTTCAAAGGAACGGTATCTAAAACAACATGAAGGAGAAAAGATACATGAGTAACAACGGAAACTATTTCAACGAGAAGAGCACCCAACGATTTGACTTCGGCGTATACCGAAACACGACTTCACACAAGGCAGGCAGTAACATGCTGACCATTAGCACCCGTCCTTATGAGGGCCAGAAGTACGCAGTTGGCACTACTACGATTAGCATGTCAATTAAGGAAGCCCAAGCTCTTCAGAGTTTCCTCAACACTTCGCTTGTCAAGAATGACATCGTCACTGACTAAGCGAGTAGCTTAAGTCTCCGAAAGGGGTCGGGCTAACCAACCGGCTCGGCCCCTTTTATTGATGTACATCTTATAGCAGAGGTCTACATTTAATAGTCACTTAAGACACACATTGAAAAAGGTAGAGAATAAGATGGAAAACGGACAATTGGTAAGCGTCCACTATATTGGGACCCTGGATGACGGGTCAGAGTTTGATAACTCACGGTCTCGCAATGCACCTCTAGAATTTCAGCTAGGAACTGGCCAGGTAATTCCTGGATTCGAGTCAGCTATTTCTTCAATGGAGGTGGGTGAAACACGTGATATTCACATCGAGCCTGCACAGGCCTACGGTGATGTTAACCCAGCAGGATTTCAAGATGTCGCCAGGGACATGTTTCCTGAAGACTTTGAATGTGCCCCAGGCACAGTAGTTCAAGGTCAACGTGAGGATGGACATCAGTTCCAAGCACGAATTGTTTCTGAGACAGATGGGGTTGTAAGGATCGATCTGAATCATCCATTGGCTGGTCAAAACCTTAACTTCAATATTGAAGTCTTAGGCGTCCAGTAGATTAGTTAAGCCGCAGGAAGGCACGGGCTGGAATAGTTCCGATAGGTGTCTTGCCCATTAACACACACACACGAAGGAGAATAAAATGGGTGACAAGAGTAAAAGCGGTTACGAACTGCGAAGTGATTTGCTAGGAATGGCAATGGGAATTTGCCAGGAGCGTGTTCAGCGCGCATTTGAGAATGAGCATATGAAGCCAGAAGGCACTCGTAATGCAATTCCATCATTTACGACTGAAGAAGTGATTACTGAGGCAGAAAAGCTTTACAACTTCGTACAGAAGAAGTAGAGTACCAGCTTTCACAATTTGTGAAACAAACCGCAGGGAGGCACGGGTTTACAGGTGCCTCTTTTTTTTGTCAACGATAGGAGGTTAAACATGAAGTATTTAATGACAATTTTGTGCGTGTTCGCATTGTCTTTCGCAGGATGTGGAGAGGATGACGACAAGGATACAGCAGTTGCTGAGTGTGCAGACGCAGGGTCTGAGGCACAAGGTGGCGATGCCGGTGAAGAGGCTGGTGGAGCTGATTCCGGTGAGGAAGCCGGAGAAGAGGCAGATTCTGGTGAATCAGCTGACGCAGGTGAAGAAGCTGCGGACTCTGGCGAAGCCAGTGAAGATACAGGCGAAGCTGCTGATGGCGGCGAAGAGTCTGAAGACGCAGAGTAATTCTGGTCTAAACCGCAGGGAGGCACGGGTTTATAGGTGCCTCACCCCCCTTTCTTTGGAGACCCTGTGAGGTCACATCGTCGAGAACGAATCGAACAAATAGCAGGAAGCTTAGTTTTAATGACTGTGGCATGTGTTTTTGTCTACGGTTCAATTATCAAGTCATACATCAAGTATACTGTTAAGGGTTGTTAGCTCAGTTGGTAGAGCATCGGACTTTTAATCCGCAGGTCCCGGGTTCGAGCCCCGGACGACCCACCACTTATTCCGACATAGCTCAGTTGGTAGAGCAAGCGGCTGTTAACCGCTTTGTCCCTGGTTCGAGTCCAGGTGTCGGAGCCATCTTTGTACATTAATCAAGCGTGATATAGAATTAATGCATGGTTGTTGATCCATTTATAGGTATTTTGACTGCAGCAGCGCTTGGTTCTCTTATTGGGCTAGAGAGAGAAGTTCACGGACAACCTGCAGGCTTAAGAACACACATGATTCTGGCAGTAGGTGCTGCATTGGCTGCAATACTATCCATTGCGTATTCCCAGAATCTATCAAATCCCAATATGCCGTCAGATCCCGGACGTATCGTGGCACAAGTTGTAAGCGGTGTCGGCTTCTTAGGAGCTGGTGCGATCATGAAGATGGGTGTAACTGTTAAAGGGCTGACGACAGCTAGCTCTCTTTGGACTACTGCTATTGTTGGAATTGCATGTGGAAGCGAATATTACGAAATTGCAATGTTTACGTCTGTGCTGGTCCTTATCATCCTGACAGTAATCAATTATCTAGAAGGAATACTTCTCACCACGTACAAGACTCACACACTGAAAATATCTCTAGAGGACCGTCCGGGGATTGTGAATGAGATGCGTGAAATGCTTAAAGCATACAAGGTTAAGATTGTTTCCCTGAATGCTAGCATGCCAGACAAACAAACACTTAAGCTGTCGATGATTATCCGAAAGCCTAATGAGTTAGGCATGGACAAGGTAATCAACATCATCAATTCAATGGATGAAGCCCAAACAATGTCACTTGAATAGGAGAATCTATGATTTCATTTCTCAAATCACTGTTTAAAACAGACCCATCTCGTAAGCTGATTAAGGAGCGCGACAGGAAGTATCAGCTAGCAGTACAAATGCAGCGAGACGGAAACCTTAGAGAGTATGCTAAGCTGATTAAGGAAATCGACGTTTTAGAAGAGAATATTATCGTCATGCAGGCAGAGCCTGAGGCGACACCGGGTAGAGATAATGTCACATCAACCGACTTCATCGACTATGACGGCATGGGAAATCAAGGGCGATTCCCAACTAAGCGCAATAAAAAGGAAAAGTCATGATTGAGCACAGTGATGCAAAGTGGCCAATGTGTCTAGAATGCGGAGAAGAGTATCATCCAAAGCGCAAACAGCTTGGATACACCACATGCCTGGGATGCGGGGACAAGAAAGCACAGGTATCAATCGAACACAAGCGCAAATGTTCAGCACCTCTCTACAATAAGGGAGCGTATCAGTATGTGGGAAGTCGTGAAGATGCACGTTGGCTTGGGAAGTAGATATTTATGAGCATGATCACACTGACAGAAAACGCAGCAAAAAGAGTAAAAGAGCTAATCGAAGGCTCTAACAATGTGGGACTACGTCCTGGAGTGCAAGGGGGCGGGTGTTCTGGATTCTCATACACACTCAAGATGTCGGAAGGCGCACTAGACGGAGACAAGATCGTTGAGTCACACGGAGTAGAAATACACATCGACAAGAAAAGCTATCTCTACCTGATGGGCACTCAAATCGACTTCGTCACAGAGAATCTACAGTCCGGCTTCAAGTTCATCAACCCAAATGCGAAGAGAACATGCGGCTGCGGCGAGAGCTTCTCTGTCTAAAGCTCCACCGAACACAACTCGCACGCAACTAACAATAAAAGCTACTAAGAGAGAAAAACTATAGAGAGCACAAGGGGGAAGAAAGACTACTCATAAGTCTACTACTTCAGCTCTATAGAGAGGGTAAGAGCGAGGTATAATACCACATCTCAGCCCTGTTCCCTGTCTCTTCTCAGATCCCTATTACGTCGATGTACTTTTAAAAGTGTCAAATCTGCGTTGTCGTTTGTAGACAGTGGCCACACGGCCACCGCTAGTCTTCGTAGAGAGCCGTACCTCTGATCGTTGTCTGTGCTGCTATCTCTGATGGGGTAACAAACGAGCTCAGTTGTAGTTCGTCTGACTTATACCACGCTCTTACACTTGTTTACACTTTTTGACCCTTTTTTTACACTCATTACCCCCGATTGGTGGTGGTGCACGTAGGGCAGCAAATGTACAGGAAAAAAGAGCAAGAAAAAGTGTAAGGAAATCAAGGGGTTGCAGCAATTTGAGAAATGTACAGGAAAAAATAAAATTATTTCACTCCAGGGCGCGCAAAACTAAATCTCGGCGCCGAAGGGCAGCAAATTATTTTCTACAAATTGTTGTACAACGAGCCCGCGATGTCTAAACTATAAACACGTGGAGGTTAAAGCATGGGACTTCGTTGGCCGCAGCGCGGTGGAAGAGAACCCGGTCTACATTATGTGGACGTATTGCTGTTCATCGGGTCAGTCGTCGCGACTGCTTCGGTAGTATGGTTGCTGATGTGAATGGACCCACGTTGTCCGGAGGCGAGCGGCGAGTCACGCGAACCCGAGGATTGTGCGCCTCAGAGCGTACCTAAAACGATAATAGGAAACGAGCGTGAAGAAAACTATGTTTTTCAAATTAAAGTGCGACGCTCAGGTGAACGGGACGGGACTCGACGTCGTTAGTAACCAAACATTTTTTAGGAGTTGAGAGTGCAAGTTGACTACTGGTATGGTATGATGTATATGTCTTATGGAGGATATGCATGTCACTCACACGCGAACAATTACATGAAGCTCGACTCCAAGCAAGAGTCAAGCGACAAGAAGAAATCGATAAAAAACACACAGAAATCCAAGAATTAAGGGAACGGGGGGTCGACACAGAAGAGCTGGAGCGCGAATTAGAAAAACTGTACGATGACTTCAACGAACGTCGAAACGCGCGTCGCGAGGCGAAAAAAGCGGCGAGAGAATTGCGCGGAACAATACAGGCCGGAATCGGGAAACGGCCTGCGTTACGTTGGAACACGACTGAAGAGGGCAAAGCGGCGAGAGCAAATGTCCGGAAGGTACGTGGTGCAGAAATGGAGTTCGCGCTCCAGCCGGGGCAAATGGTAAAGCTAATCAATGATGCGAAAGTGGCCCAAGAAGGGCAGTGGGTATTTGAGCGGACTCTACCCAAAGGCACCATTGGCATCCTGATCGACCCCCCAACTTCCAACATGTCAGCAGTTATGTTCGGTGAGAACATCTGGAAAGTGCCAACGAAGAAGTTGCGCGCTGCTGACGAATAACGAACCCTGGAGGGTGCTAGCCGCAGTAACAGTTCGGCTGACTCGGCTACGCCCCTCTCACTTATCAGAAAAAGTGTAACAAAATCAAGGGGTTAGAGAACATGGATTGTACAGACTGCGTCACATTTTGGGAAATGACAGGTGCTCTCAGCATCGGCATCATGAGTGGCTGCTCGCTGGTCTACTTGCTTACCTACTACTACGACTACAAGCGAGACGAGATGATCCTCAAGCTGCAAAAAACGTGGGCAGAAAGAAACGAATTAAGAAAAAAGTTGCAAGAAAAAGCATAAACGCGTGCAAGAGTCCGCTGCATATGGTATATTAGTTATGTAGATGGGGATGGTACTTCATCTCTTTTAAAGTCCTCGCCAAGGAGATAACATGGACATCGCAACTTTCAAGAACGTAGCTTCTAAACTTCCACCAGAGATCGCTGTGCTTATGCGCGGTCCAACAGGTATTGGTAAGTCCCACCTCGCACGTGCGGCTGCCGACGAGATTGGCCTCCCTTTCATTGACGTTCGACTCTCCACGATGAGTGAGGGTGACGTTGGTGGCTATCCTGACATTGAGGGCATGAAGGAAACAGGCGTCATGACGTTCTGTATGCCATCTTGGTTCGTCCGAGCTACGCAAGAGCCAGTGGTTCTGATGCTTGACGAGATGAACCGTGCTCTTCCTGGCGTTCAGCAATCTGCGTTCCAGCTGGTCCTCGACCGTGAGCTTGGTAACGACAAGGACGGTAACCCTTACAAGCTTCATCCTGAGACTCGTATCTTCGCCGCTGTTAACGCTGGTGCGGAATACGACGTTAACGACATGGACCCTGCGTTGCTCCGGCGTTTCTGGACTGTTGACCTGGACCCTACCCATGCTGACTGGATCGAGTGGGCAGACGGTAAGGTAGACGAGGTCATCATCGACTTCATCCGCCAGAACCCTAACCACCTCCGAGTTGATGTGGCTACGGTAGAGCCTGGTACGATTTGCCCTAACCCGGCGTCTTGGCACCGTCTGGCAGATTCTCTGGCACACATGGGGTGGAGCCCGAAGGAAGACGGCATCGCTGGTGCTGATTGCCCTCCTGGCTTCTACGCTGTGTCACAAGGTTTCGTAGGTACCGAAGCAGCGATCGCACTCGCAACGTTCGTTAAGGGTTACGAGCTCGTGGTGACTGCTGAAGACGTCCTCGAGCGATGGGACGAAGTGAAGGACCGAGTCAAGGAGATGAATGCTTCTGACCAAAGCACCGTGATTGAGCGGTTGGGTACGCACTGCAAAGAGAATAAGTGGAGCGAGAAGCAGGCGAAGCGAGTTGCTGGATTCGCAGACGAGCTTGGTGGCGAGATGCTCATCTCTCTCTGGAACGGAATCTCACAATCGAGCAACCTGCCTAACATCCAGAAGATCCACAAGTTGATCGGAACTCGAGTGGTGTCGGTCGTTCAAGAAAGCCGTAACGCCTAAATGGCGCGCGGTTTAAAAAAAGTGTAACAAAATCAAACAGTTAGAGTACTGTTAGGGGAATAGGGAAGGGGGAGACAGATGCGCGTAATGGAAATCGTCAGGCTAGCAGCAGACAGGTACGATGAGGGACCGGAAGGCAAGGTCATCGCGGTAGGGGGAAGACGAAGCAACGCGATCACGGTCAAGTGGGACGACGGCAAGATTACAGATCACACTGCCTCAGACCTCAAGCTTGTCTTCAGCCCGTTCACACGCACACGCCCAGTTTGCTAGCGCAGGTCGGATAGAGAATGTACAGGCAAAAGAAAAAGTCCAACAAAACCAAGCGGTTAGGAGCACAGGGGGCCCTTAAAAGGGGGCCGCCAGAGAGCCCCTCAAAAAGCTGCTTTTAGCCCCCCCTGCGAGGGCCTTCTGCGCATACTCAGTGGGACCCTGGCGAGGAGGTTGGCCTAAGTCTCTTCTCATTTTTCTTCGCGGGAACTTTGAGAAAACTTTTACTTTAACACACACAACGAGGAGAAACATTATGTCACATCTACGATTCACAGACGGTATGTCGTTCAATACGAGCGGCCCATTGCGGCTAACAGTCCGGTCTGATGGTATGTACGTTGTTGGAAACGGCATGCTAGTCCCGGTACGGGACGCGCGAGAGGGCCGGCAACTAATTGAAAACATTGACAAAACGGAAGGCGCGGGTCATGACAACAAACACGACTAAAACGCTAGAACCCGGCGATTTGGTCTGGCTGCGCTTGTTGATGGAGACCGGGGTGGTAGTCGAGCCGTCATACACATCAGACAAATACAGTCGAGAGTATGTGGGTGTGCTCCTATCAGATTCGGATAACGTTGTTGTTAAAGCAAGGGTGGAGTGGTGCGAGCTAATCAGTCGACCCTTCGGATCGACATCATTACCTGCACCGTTTCCGTCACAGCTTTACCAGGGCAAAGGGCCCAACTTCACAAAATTTTCTTCCGAGAATTTTCGAGAGCTTTCAACCCTTACCATCGATGAGGAGGCATACTAGTGATCATCGGCAATGAGAATGACCAAAAGCAAAAGCAACCGCATGTAAAGCGACCCAATTGGGGCCAAATCCAAGAGAAGGCAGAGCATGCCCGGAAGCTTAAGGTCGAAAACCCTAGAATGTACAATGAGTGGCTAGGCGCAGTTAAAAGTATGCGGAAGGGCGGGGACTGCGGTCTCTTCGAACCATGGAGCCCTTACACTCTCAGGGATGTCTACTATCACGGTTGGGCAAACGGGGATTTTGGTACGCTACTCAGCCAGGTAGGCGAATCGGACGAGACATGGGGGCATAACAGCTCCGAAAGCAAAGAGTGACATGACAGGCGGGGTCTCTCGAGCGCAGAATCACCCAGTACACGTGATGACTCGCCGGATTGAGGGCTATCGCGTAGATCACCCCAGCTTATACAATAGAATGATACGAGAGTTCCGGAATATGGCTCACGGGGGCAATGGTGGTCCCTACAAGATGGGCTACAACTGGACCAATGTTAGATATGCTTATTTTAGAAAATGGACAGACGCAATGTTTGTCAAGGTCTTAGAAAACTTAGGAGAATCACTGTGACCAGGTCAGTAGACGAACAAAGACTAAACGAGGGCGGACCATCCCCCATCAGACCCGAGGATACGCTACATAGCATGTCTTCAGAAGATATCCAGGCTGAGCTGTTTGGGAGATTATCAGAAATCGGAATAACCCCGCCGAGTGCATTCAGCGCTGCGAGGAACGAGCAAGTGCGAGCGCTGATGGGCGCCCTCTCTCCGTTTCGTACTGATAGTAACCCCCTTAACCCTAATCGGAGTAACTTGAATCGGATTCTGATTCTCTTGCTCGAGCTTCGGGCCCGTGAATTGCGCCATGGGGCATGATTGGCTGCGTGAAAACTGGCAGCTTAAGCTTTTTTCGCTTTGCCTGGCCCTATTTCTGTGTATTGGACAGAGAGCCGGCTGTTTCATGCAATAGAGCTTGCACATTTGCTGCACCACGCATATAATCTTGCATATGGGCGTTTTTTGTCCACACAACTTTCGTAGGAGTATCGAATGATTGGTTTTGTAACAGGTAGTGACGGGGGTCCGGGTCTTAGTAAGGGGTTAGGTGATCTGTCTGAGTGCCATTCGGGTATTGTATTCACGGGTGGTATGGCACGCATTGCCATGGCAGAGCCTCCGGAAATCACCGCGGATCCGGAAGAAGTCCAAGATTGGACCGATGCTTGTGGTTTGCTTTCTTTTGTAATGTATGCCTTGGACCGCGAGGACTGGATGGCAGAGTTTATTGATTACGAAGAGACGATGAAAGATGCCATTATGGACGCGCTTGTGAAGGCAGAATCAAAAGACATGCGTAAAAAGCTTACTGTCATCGATGGGGGGCTATCTTCCGAAGAAGGTGGTGCCGAGGATGAGGGCTAAGGATGCAGTCAAGGGAGATATGCTTCGAGGAATCGAGCAAATCTATCTTCGGGATATCGAATTAGGACGTGGTATGCGGAGCCAACTCGAAGGGTTTGGTCCGAATCCACCCGAGAGAGCCCTGGTCGCGCATAAATGGATGGCATGGTATGGAGAGGGTGGTTATGTACCCGGAGGCGAAGATGCATTTATCTATTTGGGACATCGTTGGATCTATCGGTACCGGGATTCGAAAAGGTCGCGCAAGATTGTCCGTGAAGTCTTATTTCGGGGTCGACCGTGTTGGGTTGATCCACAAGCTTGGCGTTTTTTGGAAAGAGTGGATGAGAGAGATGAAGAGGCTCTCCGAGCAGAACAGGCAGAAACAACCGCGACGTGAGGTCACGGAGGAACTCTCGTGCCGAACGAGCGTGTGTCCTGTATGTGGAAAGAATAAATAGTACTTCTAGTTTAATTGTAACAGCGGAGACTTGATCTCTGTGACATTTTGGAGAACATTATGAGTGGTAACATAGTTTTGGATGTGGAATGCTTTAAAGGATCATCTGTGGGAGATGCTGCCCGCGTGTTCTACGATTGGGCTTCCGGACATAAATCCCGACAGCAGGGTCGTTGGGGCATGCCGCTGAACCGCATTACCCTGCGTGATCTATCCGTTCATAATGAGGGCTTGCCTAGCAACGGCCTCTATATCTTCTACCGCTCCGAAGGCGTCCTTCCCGTAGTGATGTATGTGGGTAAGTGTACTAGCCGCAGCTTTCTCGAGCGCATACCTGCGCATCTAGAGAGCCGCGAGGAGTGTTGGTTCAACACTCTCTCCAACCGAGCCATGAGCTCGAACTCTAAGATTAGTGACTTGGAAGCTGCTTCCGATTGGTGTCTAGACAACCTTGCTGTTGCTGTTATCCCCATTGATTGCGGTGACAGGGATCGTGAAAAGACGTCTCGAGTTGGCTTGCTCGAACGTCGTCTCCGAGACCCCCAATCGCTTAACCCGATGTGGAATACATGCACGACTAAGGTTGCCGGACGGTACATCAAAAGTGAGGATCCTCTGGTCGACGACCTGCTGTACCCTAGCTCGCGCGAACCGGCGAGGCCGGTTCAACCATGAAAAAAAGAACATTGCCGCAAGGTCTAATTGGTGACTTGTACGAAGAAGATGCGTGGGTCCGGGGTTTCATGGATGAGTGCTTCCTCATGTGGGGCATGCCATGTTCGTCTATTCAGTGTATAACTCAAACAGATCGTACAATGTTTGCATGGGGGATGCTCCATCTTGTTCAGGCTCTGACCATCGATAGAGAAGTATGGTGGGGCATGCGTGACAAAGTCGATCCAAGCAAAGCGGCGTGGGAGTTCTCTCGCCGTCTATTCGAAAAAGGAATTGACTTGATGCCGCCGATGCCTGGTGCGATGCCTGAAAATGTTAAGAAACTCGCCTTGCCCAATTCAATGAAAGTTGACGGCGTCGACACTCCACTTAGTGGTTCATCAGCTAGTTAACTTTTAGCTATACAAATCATCAGAACTGTTATAATTACCTGACTTACAACAAAGGAGTACTCATTATGAGATTCGCACTTATTCTTATTACTATCGCGCTGACAGCTGTCGTCGGCTTTTCTTGGGTACCTGCTGAGAACAACAGCACTGAAGCTGTTGAGGACTCTACCCCTGTTGATCCTACCCTCTACGACACTGTTCCTGTAGAGTATATCGACTTCGAACCCCTCCATGTGAATGTTCAGTATGTCTCGCTAGACGTATGGGACGACGAGAATCACGCAGAACTATAAACTTTTTTTCATATCGCGTGCAAGTCTTGCCTGCCTGGTGTATAATATAAACATAAGGAAGGAGGGGATGGACCTCTTCTTCAAAAAGCGGTAGGTAAGGAGATAGATCATGGAAAAGAAGATTCGCAAAAACGGTTTGGTTGTTCTTAACGAAGAAGGTGTGGCTAAGGCAGTTCATCTTTCACGAGGTGGACGTTACGGCGAACCTGCTATCTGGGGCAAATCTAGATTTACAGCAGAAGACGCTGAGCGACATCAAGCTGATATCCGGCGTCAAATCGAAGAAGCTAAGGCTGCCGGAGAAGACACCTGGTCGATCACGATGCGAGACGACGGTGAAAGCCGCCTTCCGCCGACTTCGACTAACGTTCGAATCTATCCTGGCCGTCCTTATGCTGTGCTTAAGGCACGGACTCAGGGTTACTGGAACTACCGTAAGCACAGTGGACAGTGTCTGATCCTGGACTCTGAAACTGGGCGTGAGGTTTGGGTACCTCGTGATTTTGTGGAGGCTGTATAATGGCTATTAAATCTTTGCAAGACCGACCGAAAGGTCCTACACCGATTGAGATTGACCTGACCGGTCCTCAAGGGAATGCGTATTACTTGCTAGGTCTAGCTTCGAATCTATGTCGTCAGCTCAAGTATGATGACATGCATGAAGAGCGAATATTGGAAGAGATGAAGCTTACAGATTATGAAGGCTTGCTTTATACTTTTGATCGAGAGTTCGGGACTCTTGTCACTCTCTGGAGATAGACATTATGAGTATCGATCTAGTTCAAACGCTAAGTGAAACACTTTCAGACTCAGAGCTTTCTGACGCTATTAGTATATTGATTTCTTCCCGCAAAAAGCGGCAGGCTGGACAATTGCTTAAGATGAAGAATCAATTGAGTGAAGGGGACATAGTTGAGTTCTATCACTCTGACCGCGGCACATACATCCGCGGTGAGGTTGCAAAGACAAAGACTAAAAAAGCTTTGGTTAAAGAGCACGGAACAACAATGACTTGGGACGTACCCATGGGAATGCTAAAGAAAGTTGATAGATGATATTTGGTGATTGAGATTTAAGGGGGATATCGGTTGATCGTCGAACTGGGGCTTAAGGCCCTCCACGAACCTGGGGTAATACGGGGACGGCGGCAATTGAGGAAGCACGGCATTGCTTGGATAATGGGCGGTGTCAAAGGCGATATCCAGGGTGGGGAAGCAGGGAACCCCACCAAGGGAGAGGGAGAGCCCTTCGGCAGTTTGTGTACACAGGTAAAACGCAGTGAACTGGTCGTGGTTATAACTTCCCTCTCCCGCTTTTTTTATTTTGCAGTCTAGTGCAAATATTCTCTTGTTGTTGTATAATAAGAACATAAGGAATAAGGAATAGGTCTTTATTTCTTGCGGAATGGATTACCCTAGCAGGGTATGAAAGGCTCATGATATGAGCAAGATTAAAGAGTGGGTAGATAACGCAACCGATCAAGAAGTTGTCGCGATGATGACCGGACAAAATCACAGACAAGGAATTGCTTTATGGAGCTGTCTGCAGCGGGGTGACGACGTAAGTCGAGTAGTTAGTATCCACCGATACATATCGAGCCAGCTCGTTGACTGG
>VMHT01170069.1_pt1 | contig 13787 bp, 14 predicted proteins | sample 4693611 | NCBI WGS metagenome assembly VMHT01 (sample SAMN12280063, study PRJNA550983) | marine metagenome | isolation source: seawater sampled from same location over 5 years 0.02-0.2 micron viral filtrate | place: USA: collected off the coast of southern California halfway between the port... ... | reverse complement strand
GTTCATACCTTTCTTTTGAGCTAATGATTTTAGTGAATCAAAAGATTCAGGCGATTGATTATCGGTTACTAAAAAAATATTCTTAATGAAGGGCGCGAATTTGATTATAGATTTAATCGCAATATCAATTTCTCCAATTGAATTGTATCGTTTAAGATGACTTTTACCTGAAAAATTTATCTTGGAATCAGAATAAGTATTTATTTTTTTCTGCCAATTTTTATCGTTTCCATCTACCCAGGTTATAACGGCATCTAATTGAATATTTTCTAAAGGTTTTGTCATTCAATATACTTTTAATCTGAGAATTTAAATCATCTATATGAAACAAGGAATGATCATAGATTTTCATTTAAACCATCTTCATACTCCTCACCCAAATTGAGGTGACAAATTTAATAGATAAAAACTACTTCTAAGATTAAATGGTACAATTTACAAATTAGTTTTCTCTATCTAGTGTCGGAGGTTTTCGGTAAGTTTTTAACGGATAAAAAGCAAGGTTATTACGAACCTTTATCTTTCTAATGAGATTTAAAGGTTTAGGCTTCAAATGGCTTTTATCGGCGTGAAGAAATTTTATCGAAGCATCTATTAAACGCTCACTTGATTTCCCGTCTTTATAAGGATGCATATTTGCATTGAATTCCTGAATCTTTTCCAGTAAACTTACATCGGGATCCAGCGCATCTTCCAATGCTTTTTCAATATCAGCAACTTCAGTAATATTTATTAAATGCGGACCGGGTTGGGTATTTCTAAAAGTTACCACCGGTTTTTCCTGAAGTAAAAACTCTGTTACTACCGAAGTAGAATCTGCAAATAGCACATCGCTTTCTCTAAAAAGAGGAATCAGATTAGTAGTATCGTAATAGGTAAGATTCTCACCTTGTATATCTTTAAATTTCTGAACGCGTTCCGGCGGAATTTTTGGGTGTAATACTACTTTAAATTCCCAATTTCCTATTTCAGAAATACGCTTTATTTCATCTATTACTTCATCATTATAAGCTAAACTCAGTTTTTTACTAAAAGTAGATGAAATTAGGATCGTAGGTTTTTCCCGCGGAATTTCTTCCAGGGGAAATAAAGGATCTAGTTTAGGCCAACCGGTTTCAACCACTTCAAAATGTTGGTGTTCTTTCTGAAGCTTTTTAAAAGGTTGAGTAGTAAATGGACCTTGAGTTGAATAAAGGTCAAAAAATCCCCGAATTCTAAAATGGCCCTTTTTGAAATTCCGTTTACTTGGTGCAATACCGTGAAAAACCTGCACTTTTAAACCGGGCAGGAAATCGGCTATACTATTGGTAATGCTTAAAATAATATGAGGATTATAAGCAATGGCCTCCTGAATATCTCTTAAAACAGCTTTATAGCTACTGAATTTTTCCTGGGTTTCTGGTTCATCAGCAAACCATTTTACTTCGTAACCTCGCTTTTTAATTTCCTTTTCCAAAGGTTCTCCAATTGGAAATGCGTAGGTGTAGCTGATGTAAATTAGAAACCGATAATTCATATTTCAAGGTTTTTTAAAAACTCATTTAATTTCAATTTAATGAGTTTGGGAGTTAGTTTCTGGTAGAGTTCGGCATTCTTTTGTTTACTAAACTTAGGTGGGCAACTTTTAAAAAGATTTGGATGAAAGTCTTCAAGGTGAACTGAAATATGTTTTGCTTCATCTTCGTAGATCGCCCAATAATTCTTCTTTACAATGGGGGAGTGAATGGAAAACGTAGGTATTTCTAATGCTTTCATAATATTTGCAGCTCCCCCTTCATTACCAAAATAAAGGTCACAATTAGCAGCATTCAGGATAAAGCCTTTTAGAGAATTTTCGTAAATATCCAGGAAAATTCGAGATTGGGTTCCGGGATCACACTGGTTATAAATATTTTGCGCTTCTGTGGCTTGCCAGGGTAAATAATTAAAAAGTATTTGAGCTTCTGGCACCTTATTAATCAACTCGTCCAAAAGGTAGGACATATAATTCCCGGGATAAGATTTCTTACTGGAGCTCCCTAATACGCCACACATAATTACCGGTTGGTCTAGATCAACGCCTTGTTTTTGAAGCCTATTTCTGAAGACTTTTTTTTCTTCCGAAGAAATATAAATTTTAGGTTTTAACTCTTTAGGAAAATCCTGATCAAGCCCTTTTAAAACCTGCATTCTATTTTCTATAGCCAGACCTGCGTGGGTTTCCGGGTTCTCTTTGTAGTTAAAAGTTTGGGTATAAAACGGCCGGGTATAATTTTTCTGAAAACCAATTCTTATCGACGCGCCGGAGTAGCTGGCTATAATGCCCGAACTTATTTTTGAGTAGATATCAATTATTTCCGAATAAGATTCCCCGCGGATAAAATTCAAAAATTTCAGGAATTTTACGGGATCTTTACCAATCTTTGGAGCGTATTCAATAACCTTATCTATAAACGGGTTATTTTCTACAACTGGCTTAGTATGCGGATAAATTAAATAATGTAATTCAGCTTCCGGATATTTCTTCCGAAGGGCTTCAAATAAGATTGAGGATGTAAGCACATCCCCAACCATTTTTTGCTGAATTATTAGTATTTTCATTTGCGATTCTACTGTTAGCTTTCTTATAGCTAAAATTACACCGCTACATTATATTCGCGTAATGCATCATTTAAAGAAGTCTTTTTGTTGGTAGACTCTTTACGTTTCCCAATAATTAAAGCGCAGGGAACATTGTATTCTCCGGCAGGGAATTTCTTGGTGTAACTTCCTGGAATTACTACCGATCTTGCCGGCACAATTCCTTTCATTTCTTTAGGTTCGTCGCCGGTAACATCTATAATTTTGGTGGAAGCGGTAAGCACTACATTAGCACCTAACACAGCTTCTTTTTCAACTTTAACGCCTTCAACCACAATACTTCTTGATCCAAGAAATGCGTTGTCTTCTATAATTACCGGAGAAGCTTGTAAAGGTTCTAAAACCCCGCCAATTCCTACGCCGCCACTAAGGTGCACATTCTTACCAATTTGCGCACAGCTTCCTACTGTTGCCCAGGTATCTACCATAGTGCCTTCATCTACATAGGCGCCAATATTCACATAGCTCGGCATCATAATTACTCCGCTGGAGATATAGGCTCCGTGTCTTGCCACGGCATTTGGAACCACACGAATTCCTTTATCTTTATAACCCTTTTTCAACGGAATTTTGTCGTGGTATTCAAAGATTCCCGCTTCTAAAGTTTCCATTTGCTGGATTGGGAAATAAAGTACCACGCCTTTTTTTACCCATTCGTTTACTTTCCAGCCATTCTCGGTAGGCTCTGCGGTTCTTAATTTTCCTGCATCTAAAAGCGAAATAACCTCGCGAATCGCTTTTATGGTTTCTGTATCTTTTAGTAAATCCCGGTTTTCCCAGGCTTCATTGATCTTAGCTTCTAAATGATCCATTTTTCTTGATTTTTAGCAAATATAATAGCTTAAGCCTAATTTTTGGTGGTAAAGCAATATAAACCTTACCTTTGCGCAAATTTTGAAGATGGCACGAATTATGGCACTTGATTTTGGGACAAAACGCACCGGTATTGCCGTTAGCGATGAGCTCAAAATGATTGCCTCAGGATTAACTACCGTTAAAACACCAGAACTTCTGGATTTTCTTGAAAAATATTTTAAAGAAGAAAACGTTGAGTTGGTGTTAGTAGGAGAACCTAAGCAAAAAGACGATACGGCTTCTGCAGTTGAAGTCTATATCCTGCAATTCTTAAAAATTTTTATAAAAAAGTTTCCTGAAATGCCCGTTAAGAGGATAGATGAAAGATTCACCTCAAAGATGGCTTTTCAGTCTATGATAGACAGCGGACTTAAAAAGAAAAAACGCAGAGATAAAGCGCTTATAGATGAAATTAGTGCAACAATTATACTGCAATCCTATTTATACGAATAGCCTTAAAATGTATAATGCCTATTGAATAATTTATAATTTAAGTTGTTTAATTGAATGAAAACTGACTTAATTAATCGTTCCAATGTTTTTGCACATAAATGCGTAAAACTAGCAATAAATCTTCCAAAAAATAAATTAGGAAGCCATATTGAGGGTCAGTTGATTAGATGTAGTACTTCTGTTGCAGCGAATTACAGAGCCGCATGTTTAGGGCAATCGAAGAAAGCTTTTATTTCAAAATTAGGAATAGTAATTGAAGAAGCTGATGAGTGCATTTTCTGGATAGAATTTGCGAAGGATGAAAATTTGATAAATGAGAAAGATTCAAAAGAATTGATCGTTGAAGCCAAGGAGTTAACATCGATCTTTATTGCATCGAGAATCACTGCGGTAAGAAACCAAAATTCCGGAAAATAAGATTATAAAATATTCATTATAAAATATAAAATCAAAAAGAATGATTTTACCAATTGTAGCCTACGGGGATCCGGTTTTAAGAAAAAAATGTAAAGAAATCCCGGAAGATTATCCAAAACTGGATGAATTGATAGAAAATATGTGGGAAACCATGTATAATGCTTTTGGCGTTGGTTTAGCCGCGCCGCAAATTGGCCGCCCAATTCGGTTGTTTCTTGTAGACTCGAGTCCGTTTGCAGAGGACGAGGAGTTAGAATTACAGGAACGCGAAGAGCTTAAAAAACTAAAAAGAGTTTTTATCAACCCAACTATTGTTGAAGAAGAAGGGGAAGAATGGGCTTTTAACGAAGGCTGTTTGAGTATTCCTGAAATTAGGGAAGATGTTTTTAGAAAGCCAAAAATTGTGATTGAATACCAGGATGAGAATTTTAAAGAACATCGGGAGACTTTTACCGGTTTAGCCGCCAGGGTTATTCAGCATGAATACGATCATATTGAAGGAATTTTATTTACCGATAAACTTTCCAGCTTAAAGAAGCGTTTGCTTAAAGGTAAACTTTCCGGAATATCAAAAGGGAAAATAAAGATCGATTATAAAATGCGTTTTCCCGAAATGAAAAAAGGGCGTTAATCACTTTGATAATTAGTTCTGGCAGCTGATATTTGCCAGCCTAAAAATCAAAAAACCTCGCAAAGGTCTACGAGGCACAAATTGGAAAACTATAATATAATTCCGGGCTAAGACTCGGGGAATAAAACCCTCACTGAGGAAATAAAAACATACTATGGGATTAGATAAAATATTAGCGATTTCGGGAAAACCCGGTTTATACGAATTAACCGCTCAAAGCCGCGGCGGATTTATTGTAAAGTCAATTCCTGACGGAAAAAAAATGGCCGTGAATATTCGCCATAATGTAAGTTTGTTAAGCGAAATCGCCATCTATACATATACCGAAGAAGTTCCGCTTGCGGAAATCTTTGAAAAGATGAAAGAAAAGGAAAATGGAGGAGAAGCGATTAGTCACAAGTCTAATAAAGCTGAATTGGAGAAATATTTCGCGGAAGTTTTGCCAGATTATGATGTAGATCGTGTTTATGCCAGCGATATGAAAAAGATCTTTCAATGGTATAACCTGCTAATTAAAAACGGAATTACAGATTTTGCCGCAACAGAAGAAGAAAAACCGGCAAATAAGGATAATTCAGGAGAGGAAGAATAAAAGAACTATATTTTCACTCAAAAAACCTCACAGGTTCAAATCTGTGAGGTTTTTTAATGCCTTAAAATTCCGTTTTCTGAGATTATAGTTGATTTTGTGTTCACCCTTCGGTGCCTGGCCCGAATTTATTTCGGGAGGTTAGGGGTCTTTTATTCCAAAACCCCTAAAAACTTCAATCCAAAAATAAATGCGCCTTCTCGCTGTCCATCCATATTGGAAACCACGTAATCTAATCTTAGCAACCTGTATTTTCCAAAACCAAGATTATCAATTCCTACCGAATATTCAGAATATGGTTTTTGGTCTTCGGTATACAATGCGTGGGCGCCAATTACTAAATTGTAATTCAACTGATTTAAGAAGGGGATTTTCCCTAAGATCCAGCCTTTGAAATCGTGTTCGGCGTGAGCTTCAGCATAAGTTTTATTGGTGCTCATCGCATAATAGGGTAGAAGGTTAAATCTGGATAGATTACTAAAACCGTTATAAACCCTGGTTTGGTTGCCAATAAAGTGGCGATAGTCTAAAAAGGCCATTTCATCGGCATTTAAAAAAGTTCCTCCGTTAAAATTATAACCGAATTCTCCTTTATTTCCCAGTTTAAAGCTTTGCGTTACCGAAGCTTTAAATTGATCGAAGTTATATTCTTCTATACTGGCACCAAAACCTTTCTGGTAACTTAAATATAGCGTAGGATATTTTTCATTATTAATATTGAATTTCCCGCTCGGGTAGCTCATATATTTTTGTCCGAATCTAATTCTGGTAGTAAGATTCAGTTTGAAAATATCGTGTTCTCTGAATGAAATGGTGCCATAATGTTGAGGGTCTATTGGATTGTTGGAAGTGTATTCTACACCTTCATTATCAATAATTACCTGGTCGGTATTGTTAAATAGCGGATTTCTATTTTCATAACTCAAATCTCCAAAGAAATAGAGGCCATTAGAAACTTCCTGCTGGTACGCAATTTCGGCAAAAGAACGTTCGTAAAGTTTGAGGTAATTGCGTTCAAAGAATATGGTAGTAATATCGTTTAGTCTTTCAGAAATAGGCTCACGATCGTTAATTTGTGCGGTTTCTATCCCGCCCGAAATTTTTAAAACCGGTCTGCTGGAATTATTAAATTGCTTCTGAAAACCTCCTTTAATTCTAAAACGTTTATCGCTAAAACCATAATTAAGCGTGGAAAACAAACGCCAGAATTTCCCGGAGTTCTCGTCTTCAGCATTATTTTGTCTATAAGAAATTGTGGTAGAAGTATTCCAGCCCTGCACGGTATTAAAATGCGTGCCCATTAGCGGTGAACTTATATTAAAATACCTGTCTTTAAAGGAATCTTGCCAGGAATAACCAAAAACGGGTGCGGTTAAATTGAATTTATTGCGCACCGCATCAATAGAATCTTTGTAAGGTTTGGAATTTCTTAGGGTTTGAATACTGTCCTTTTTTACATAATCGTTAATCTCCTCATCGGTTAGCGGCACCGGGCGCAACTTCTGCCAGTAAGTTGAATCTTTTTTATTGGCTGCCTCTGCAAAAGACATGATCTCACTACCAAAACTGTTTTTGTTGAATTCAGGTTTAAAATCGTAATTGCTATAAACCGCGGTGAATCTGCCATCTCCTGAAATTCCAAACATCCCGAATTTAAAATCTACGGTTTGTGAAATTTGAATGTAAAAACCATTTTCTTCTGAAAACCGATAGTTTTGTTTAAAGTCTAAAGTTTCAATTGGTGGTACCTGAATGGCCTGTCCGGTAGTTTGTAACTCCACTCCAAAAATTTGCCACAGGTCTTCCACAATATAAATATGTCCTGAAAAAACACGGTCTTTAGGCCGTTTCGGACTTACCTGAATTTTGTTGATGAGGTTTCCGTTTTCATCATAAAATGTTCCGGTTAACTTATAATCGTAGTAATTAAAAGCGTACTCTGCAATTGGTGAAACCATTTCGCTATTAATCTCAATAGTATTTTCGTAAAATGAGAAATAGGATTCCTGGGCCGAATTTAAACTAAAACCATTATCGTCTCCGCTCACCTTCGAGGCAATAATCTTTTCTTTAAAATCGTCTGGACGTTTATAGGAAATTTTAGAAATAGTTTCGCTTAAATAAACGATTCCGCTTCGGGTAGAATCCAGACCACCGCCAAGGTCGCCAATTTCCTGCCCCAGGATTTTTTCAGGAGCATTTTTAATTCGCCATAATCCGCGAGAATAATAATCGGCGGTGTAGGCCTCTAATTTTTCGGCGTTTCGCTTTCTAAAATCAATAGCCTTTCTAATAATGGCATTTGCAGGATTCTCTTCAGAAGAAATGTTTACTTCATCTAAACTGGTGGTTTCCGGTTTCAGACTGATGTCTAGTTGATATGGGAATTCTTCAATTGAAACAGTCTTCTTTTGTGTTTGATAACCCAAAAACTGAAATACCAGATCGTAATCTCCCGGCCGGTTTATTTTTAATTCGTAAACTCCATTTTCATTAGAAGTGGTTCCAAATTTTCCGTTTTCGGTATAAATATTTACATAAGGAAGTATCTTATTTTCGGTGTCGGTAACTTTGCCGGTAATTTGCGCGATTGAATTAAATGATGAAAAAATAAGAAAAATGATGATAATTTTTTGATACATGATGATGAATGAATTTTAAAAGTGGAAAAATAAGTAAAATAGTTGTGGTTCGTTAATTTAAATGTGTTCTGAATTTATGCTCTTTTCTTTGTAAATAATCCCCATAATCCAAGTGCCGGTCCTATGGCAAGCAAGCTTAAACTATATACAGGTTCTATTTGATGCAAATAAGTGATTAACTGAAGGCTTACAATAGTGATAGCAAAACCTATTGAATTTACAATGGTGAGTGCTGTTCCTTTAATTTCCGGAGGAGCATTGCTGGCCACCAGGGTAGAGAATAAGGGAGAATCTGCTACAACCACAATTCCCCAAAAACATAAAAAAGTAATAAGAACAACTGTTGAAGCTTGCAGAAAGATAAAAGGAAAGGCAAGGCAGCATATTCCTGATAACAACAAAGCTATAGTCGCTGTTTTTTTTACTCCTAAAACTTCTGAAATATAACCTCCCAATACACACGAAATTCCACCGATGCCAATGATAAGAAATGACCAGAATGAAATATCAAACTCGCTATTGGGTAAAGAGAATTTATAAGCGGCTAAAATAATAGGTACAAAAGCCCAAAAAGTATACAGTTCCCACATATGGCCAAAATATCCAAAAGCTGCATTTCGTAGTTTTTTATTAGAGAAAACATTGAAAATCGCTTTGAAATTGAACTTCCCCTTTGCTTTTCTAAAAGGACCATTAGGTACAAAGAGAAAAATTAAAAGTCCGCCCAGAAATGCGAACAGGGAAGTTGCTATAATTACCCAACGCCAGGGGAGGTTTTCGATGCCAGTAAAAGTCTTTAGAAAGTGGGGGAAAGCAGTTCCTAAAACAAGAGCGCCTACCAGGTATCCAAGTGATTTTCCCAGACCTTTGTCGTAATAATCGGCGGCGAGTTTCATGCCAACGGGATAAATCCCGGCTAATGAAAATCCGGTGAGAAAGCGCAGTAGGAGTAAGGTGTTTAAATTGTTGTTTTCGAGAATGATTCCCAGGTTAAATATCGCGCCGAAAACCGCAGAAATAAAAAAGAGTTTCGAGGGGGAGAACCTATCGGCCAGGCTTAGAAAAGCGAAAATTAGCGTGCCTAAAATAAAACCGAACTGAACCGCTGAGGTTAAATGCCCCAGCGCTTCTTCATTCAAATTAAAGTTAAGATATAGCTCTGGCATAACCGCATTTCCGGCGAACCAAAGTGAGGTGCAGCAAAACTGGGAGAAAACAATTAGGGGTAAAATTTGTTTTGCCGGCTTCATCCAGGATTTAGTTGTACTCTTTTTTGATCCTGTCTAATTTTCGTTTGCTTTCCCTGTCTTTTATCGTTTCCCTTTTATCGTAGAGCTTTTTACCTTTTGCAAGTGCAATTTGCATTTTCGCAAGTCCGCGATCGTTAATAAAAACACGCAGTGGAATAATGGTAAGTCCGGAGTTCTTAACTTCCTTTTCTAATTTTCTCAATTCACGACGTTGCAATAATAGCTTGCGCTCACTCTTTGGATTATGATTAAAGTGAGTGGCGTGAGAATATTCTTCAACATGCATATTGATCACGAAAAGTTCGTTATTCTGAAACTCGCAAAAGCTTTCAGCAATAGAAGCTTTTCCCTGCCTTATTGCTTTAATCTCTGTACCCGCCAGTTTAATTCCAGCCACATATTTATCAAGGATTTCGTACTCAAATCTTGCCTTGCGGTTCTTTATATTTATGGTGTTGGTATTCTTCTTCATAATCAACAAAAATAGGATGCATTATAGTAACTAGCCCTGTATTTACAAAATTCGTAACACTTTAAACAGAATTTTTTTAGTATTTGCTTCTTTATTCCCTTGTAAAACGCTGCTGTACTCTTTCGTCTTCACCGTCTTCATCAAAATCTTCCATACCTTCAATAAGAAGTACTTCAGCATTTAAGGTAGCAATATCCAACACAACCGTTTCGCTGTCAGTTAAAGTAAGGGAAATGGTGTTTTCGGTAGCTGTATATGTTCCTTCGGCATCAATATCTTCTTCACAACCCCAAATATCAACTTGCTGGTAAGTACCATCGTCGTTAAATTCAATATAATCCTTGCCGCATTCTTCGTGATCATCGTAAGGTATTTCTTCGTCTTGCACGATCATTGCGTCAAAATACCAGATGCCCAGTAATTCTTCATTGATCTGTTGCGTATCATTAGGTGAATCATCTTTTACCTCACAGGCGGTAAATAATCCAAGGCTTAAAAAGGCCAAAAGTAAAAATCGAGTTTTCATAGGTGTATTTGGTTAGAAGCTGCAAAATAGTAAAATGGAATTAAAATTAAGTAAATGTATGGCCTACTTGTATATATCAACTATGTTAGGTCTCTTTTTCGCATTTTAACTACCTTTGCAGCTTTTAGATACTTATAACTTTAAGGATGAAAAAGTACGTTTTAGGGCTTCTTATTATTGCATTAACTTATGCTTGTAATACCAAACAGGAAACTGCACAGCAAATTATTGATAAAGCCATTGCGAAGGCCGGTGGGGAACGTTATAAAAATGCTGAAATTAGTTTTGACTTCAGAAAAGGAACCTACAAGAGTGAGCGTAGAGGTGGAGATTTTAAACTAGAGCGTATTATGCCCGATTCTACCGGAACTCAATATCGCGATGTGGTAGATAATAACGGCTTCACCCGATTTTATAAAGATACAGTAGTAAAACTTTCAGATTCTATGGAAACGGTCTATGCTAACTCGGTGAATTCAGTTCACTATTTTGTACAGCTGCCTTTTGGCTTAAATGATGATGCCGTGAATAAAAAATTGATTGGTAAAGACACGATTAATAATAAAGAATATTATGAAATAAAAATCACTTTTGATGTCGAGGGTGGTGGCGAAGATCACGAAGATGTTTATATGTATTGGATCAATACCCAAAATTATCATGTAGATTATCTCGCTTATAGTTTTGAAGTAAATGAAGGCGGCTTGCGTTTTAGAAAAGCCTACAACCCCAGAACTATAGAGGGAATTCGCTTTGTAGATTACGAAAATTATAAAACCGACGACTTGAGTTTTCCATTAAGTGAATTAGACGATCTATACGAAGCAAGGCAACTAGAGTTACTCTCTAAAATTGAAAATAAGAATATAGAGGTTAAGCTTTTAGAGTAAAAAACTGTCGAAAATTCTTGCTTTATTGTGTTAATTCTTCATAATTAACGCGTTGTTTTAAAAGCTTTAACAGCAACTTAGCGCTTGTTCTTTAGTACACTTCATAACTTTAAAATTCCAAAAAAATAGTTATGAAAGAGAAAACACTAAAAACCATTAATCCCGCTACGGGAAAAGAATTAAAAACGTACAATTATTTTTCAGATCAGGAGGCTAAAGATGCGGTGGAAGATTGTCACGAGGCATTTTTAAAATGGCGTCAAAAATCTCCTAAACAAAGAGCTGAAGTAATAAAAGCCATTGGAGAAAAAATAACCGAGCACAAAGACCAACTAGTGAAGTTGATGACTTCTGAAATGGGTAAACTTCTGAAGCAAGGTGAACAGGAAGTTGACCTTTGTGCGGGTATTTGCGAATGGACGGCGGCAAACGGGCCAGATAATTTAAAAGATGAAGAACGTGAATTGCCAGATGGCGGTCGCGGAATCATAACTTACTCACCAATTGGGGTAATATACGGAATCCAACCCTGGAATTTCCCTGCTTACCAGGTTATTCGTTACGCTATTGCCAATCTTATGGCTGGTAACGGAGTTTTATTGAAGCATGCTGAAAGCGTGACCGGTTCTGGTTTGCTTATCGAGAAAATATTTAATGAAGCAGGTTTACCGAAAAATCTTTTTAAGGTTATCGTGATAGACCACGATCAATCAGATGCTATTATAGAACACGATCTTGTTCGTGGGGTTACCTTAACCGGAAGTCCTGCTGCAGGAAAAATAGTAGGTGAAAAAGCAGCTGGAAATTTAAAGAAAACCGTGCTGGAATTGGGATCTAATGATGGCTATATGGTCCTGGAAGATGCAGATGTAGACAAAGCGGTAAAATGGTGTGTACAGGGAAGAATTTATAATAATGGAGAAACCTGTGTGGCAGCAAAACGTTTTATCGTAGTCGAAAAACTATACGATAAATTTAAGGAAGCTTTTGTTGAAAAAATGAAAAGCATAAAAGCGGGAGATCCAACTAGTGAAGACAGTGATTTAGGACCGATGGCGAGAAAAGACCTGCGTGATGAACTGCACGAGCAGGTAGAAAATAGCGTTAAAAAAGGCGCAGCTGTATTATGTGGAGGTAATATTCCAGATGGAGATGGTTATTATTATCCGGCTACAGTGTTGGCAAATGTAAAACCAGGACAACCTGCTTATGATGATGAGCTTTTTGGACCTGTTGCTTCTTTAATTAAAGCCAAAGATGATGAAGATGCGATGAGAATTGCCAATGATAGCCGCTTCGGACTTGGAGGAGGAATTTTCTCTGAAGATGTGGATAAAGCGATAGAATTGGCCAGTAAGCATTTTGATACCGGTATGGTTTTCATAAATTCTTTTGGGCTTGCACAACCAAATATGCCTTTTGGTGGCGTAAAAAATTCAGGTTACGGCCGTGAACACGGTGGTTTCGGACTAAAAGAATTTGTAAACACCAAGGCGATAAATATCTTGAATGGATAATTAAATCTTAGGAATTTTTAATTTTAACGATTCCAATGTTAAAAATAATTAAGCCTGGGAAAATTTTCCCAGGCTTTTTTTATAGATCAGGTTGAATTAATCCGGCTGCAATAGTACGCGCAACCAGCTGAATAGTATTTTTTGAATCGGTTTTTTTTAGAATGTTTTTTCGATGTGTTCTTACCGTATGCGATGAAATAAAAAGCCGCTCCCCAATCTCTTCAGCGTTTAAACCTTCGGCTATTAATTTAGTGATTTCCAATTCCCGCTTTGAAAGCTGATCTTTTATGTTTGCTTCGTAACTATGATTTTCGGGTTCAAATCTACCGTTTTTGCTAGGCACATTTAAATAAGATTTTCCCCCACAGATATTTAAAAAAGAAACTTCCTCAATACTCTGACTAGTTAAATGGCTTATATCTGTATGAATGCTAAAGACGTGTACAAAACGTCCTTCCTTGTCCTGCGAAAGTGTTGTTGCCTGATGCAACATAACCCGGCGTTTACCACTGCTATCTTTAATTGCATATGTATATAGTACCTTATAATCCTGTACTTTATTAGTTGGTAAATAATCTACAAAGAAGTCTCTTATTACCTGCTCTTTACGTTGAATTTTTTCAACCTCTTCGGGGAGGGCCAAAGCTAAAATTTCCTGAAAATCAACATCTTTATCTTTTATATTATTCTTTTCTATAAAATTACATACAGAGTCAGAAATCATTTCAATTTCTAAACTTTGAAAATTTGCGATATAATAATAAGATTTCCCAGGAGCCATAAGATCGGCCATTCTTTTAAACTGAGCTGAATGCTCATATTTTTTAGTCTTTTTACATTCCTGGCTATAGGTTTCCTTCCAATAATTGGCAATAGAATTAAAGTCCGCACTCATAAAAATCTATTTTTCAGCAATTACAATATAT
>VMHT01085944.1_pt1 | contig 13788 bp, 11 predicted proteins | sample 4693611 | NCBI WGS metagenome assembly VMHT01 (sample SAMN12280063, study PRJNA550983) | marine metagenome | isolation source: seawater sampled from same location over 5 years 0.02-0.2 micron viral filtrate | place: USA: collected off the coast of southern California halfway between the port... ... | reverse complement strand
AGGCAAGGCGGCGCAGTTCGATTGCCATCACCTGCCTGAATATAAAAAAGTTAGGCCAATTACTCAATTTAGAAGGACGGGGAATCGAGAGACATTTCTTAATGAGCTAAAGAAGTGCGAACTTTTATGTGCAAATTGCCACAGGCTAGAGCATTGTCCTTGACAGAAGACATAGGACACCTATGTTATAATTATTCTACCACACAATGGTTCGTGTGTTAGTTGGTTCATATAGTATAAATACAAGGTAAGCCGAAGGAGTAATCCCAGGCGCAGTGCGGTTTTCATGGGCCGCACTTTTGTTTAGTCCTTGGGGGCTGTTCCATTTTATGTTCCGGAGCAGCCCCTTTTACTATAAGGCTCCAGGCGGTACTATGAATGGACGCTCGCCCTCCCTGACTCTACGCATATATTCCTTGCGTTCACGCCCCTGTTGGAAACCAAAGATTCTGTTTATGACATCAGAGAACGGAAGTAGCGTAACGAACTTACTCTCTGTAAGCGCACGCTCCCCACTCATAACGCGACCTAATTCACTGGTCGCATCAACGAACTGCTGGATAGCAACCGGTGTGACATAGTCAAATGCGGCCTGTCCTACACCCTCTTTGCGAGCTTGGTAAGCTGTGTATCTGCTGATACCTGCAATGCGGAACAAGCCATTGAAGAGGTAGTCGCTCATGTATCCTAATCGACCTGCCAAGAAGTCCTTGAGTGCGTCCACTGGTAATCCTATGAGCAACATAAATGTCATCAGCAAGGCCAGGTCACTTGATGCCTTTCTTATTTTCCTCGCGTTTCCAGTTCTCACGCCATCAATAAATTCATTGATCATACGATCCTTAACAAAATTAAGTTGCTTGATCATGAATGACTTCATCGCTACCGTAAATCTTAGGTTCGGGTTACCTACAATACCCAAGGCCATCTCAGCTTTTGTCAACGGCTGAGTCTCGGATAACTTGTTGAACAACAGGGTCCGGATATAGGCTGAGTCTCTGTTACCTGCTTTGAGATCCGCAATCAGCTTTGTCTGCTCCTGCTCGCTGTAGCCCATAGAAGTTAACTCAGCTACAAACTTTTTAGAATTAGCAGAATTACGATCCTTGAAATATCCACGAGCTAACTTTCTGTAACGGTTGTAGTTAGCAGTCAGGTTAGTCTCCTTCATTACCTGATCTAGTTTTGTGAACCCCGTTGCCCGGAGTCCAAGACGGACTGCCTTTTCTAGGACTCTATTATCTGAAGCGAACTCCACGCTGACTTGGTTTACATCAATGCCGAAGTCATCGCCCTTGAGTCTAGGTCCGAACATAGCAACCGCAGTCCCAAAGATACCGTTGTCCAGCATAATAAACGGTAGGTCATATAACTGAGACAGTGTTGACGTGAACTCTACCAGCAATGTTCCGTATCCAAATGTACGAGCTAATTGAAAGTAAATATTCTCAACCTGCACCGGGCTGAGTATCATGGCAAATATATCAGGCACAGTGCCATCGGCATCCTCCATGGAGATCTCCCCGTTGGCCCTTAGTTCCTGTATAAGTAAACCTAGCTCACTTGCTGGTGGAACCTTGAGTCCCTTAGGCACGTTAGCAAACTTACTGCCCATTAGTCGAGTAGTCTGTATAGCAGATACAGCATTATAAATGTATCGCTCCATGGCGGCACCAGGATCCTCATAAGCGTCCAGCAGGTTGTCGGGTATGACGTTTAACTCCTCGGTTCTGGAGAGAAAGTTGCCCGGTAGGTTTCTTCTTCCCTGCGCGTTAACCCCTCGTGTAAATTGATCCCATTGTTGTGCCTCCAGTGCCGCAGTCTCTGGGTTACCTATTTGAATAGTTGTCTCCTTAGATAGTTGCACGTCACCGGACTGTGGATTACCCGCTTCAATGTTTTTTCGTGCATCTTCTATTCTTTTGTTTCGTGCCTTAATAAATTCACGAAAGGCATCCCTGAGTTCTTTACCTGCACGGTTCTTTACCTTGTCAAGATCCTTGATTGAGCGAGGGAAGTACTGCTCAAGGAACCCTATCATAATACCTTCGTCGCCTAACCTATTGTATAGCTCATTAAGAACGGGACGTATCTCTAGTTGATAGTCATTGAACAAATCATACTTACGAAGTAACGCATCCCTCTCTTCTATCAGTGGGTCCACGCCCTCTTGTTCTACTGGACTGTATGACAGTAACTGCTTCAGTCTATTTCGATCCTTTGCGTTCTTGATGCCACGATATTTCTTAAAGAATGGAGCCACTCTCTTTTGGTAGTCCAGGACCTCTCCCTGTATAGCACCGTAGTAATCCCTAACAAGTTTCTTTAATCTAGGGTGAATGGAGTTCAGCAACGAACTGACCGTGAGCAGATACTTCCTAGCAAAGTTAATATTAAGTTTCTTTTCGCTTGGTGGTTTGCCGGACTCAGCAACTTGCTCTGAGGTAACCTCAGCATTTGGACTCACGTCCTGCGAATAAGCTAATGAGTCATTTACCACCTTCTGGTTTACTAATCTAGCTTCTGGATCAACTGATTGTAAAAGCCTTGCCGCTTCCACAATTACTCCCGCAGCCTCAGGGTTTGTAGTCACTTCACCCTTTAGGGCTTTAGTTATGTAGGCTTGGACTGACTTCAGCAGCCTTACCATTTTATTATAAGCCTTACCTTTATTTGAACTGATAAATGCCTCAGTTATATTCCCATACAAGCCGCGCTGTATAATCATACGTGCGAACTCAGTGCCATAACCATAATCTACAAATCCCTCATAGTTTTGCTCCACGTTGTATATATCGTTGACTTCATTTCTTTGGGCTTGAGTTAAGTCTTTGCCAAGTTGTTCATACCATGCCCTAGTATTTTTAATACCTTTTTGTATTAATACTTGCTCTACAGTGCCGTGAACGATTTCTTCACGCATGAGGAATTTAAGGTAAGCATCGTTAACGATGTCTACTTGTCCAGCAGCATATAGTTCTACGATCCTCTCTGGGTTTATTTCGATGACCCCAGTGCTTGGATTGTATCTACCCGCAGTTTCAATCCCAGTATTAACATTTATTGAAGTCCCAATCTTTGCGGCTATCTCGCCGAAAGTATCTTCTATACGCTTCTGTATGCGGCTAGCCTCTGCCTGAGAAGGTGTCGGTTGCCCTGGTCCGTCAACGGGTGCGGCTTGTGCCGTTACTTCTGGTCCTGCTTGAACATCTCTGGCAGTTCTGCTATCTCTTCCGCTTCCAGCGGTTCCGACTTGAAGTTCCGGTCCGGGTATGCCAGTCCTAGATAACGGTCCTTGGTAAGTGGGATTCCCGAGGAATACATCCAGGCCAGCAGAGGACTCGACCCAAGTTGGTTCTCCAAATCCTTCGTGATTGGTAATGATTTTTTGGATTGCTTCTTCATATGTTATGTCTCCCTTAGAATGAGATTCCCAAGTTTTGCTTGCGAAGTCAAGTTTAGGTTTTGACTTGTTTGTAAATAAAGTTCTAATTTGTTCCCAAGTAATACTTTGCATTTCACGAGGAAGGACCCCTCGTTTTTTAGCCGCCCTCGTATAACCCTCTAGGAATAAAGGATATGTCCCGTATAGTCCATTAGGACCAGATACGGGTGAACCACCTAACCCAGATGCGGTAATTGGATTGTTACCACCCACTGGGAAAAACATACCCGCAGCGATGGCGTGAGTGTCCATTGTAGCGTATCCGTTTTTAGAATTTGGGTAAGCAATATTATTATAAAAGTTTCTGACTTTGTGCATCTTTCCCAACGCTTTAGATAAAGCCTGGGTGTTGCCTAAATTATTTAAAATTTTAAAAGTTTTAGCAATTTCATCTGTAGAACCCCATCCTATTTTATTTCCAGATGGTGGCAATATGCCGCCTTCCGGCGTAATGATTGCAAACTCTCGACTATTAAAAGTCTCATCATAAGTACGAGTCCAAGCCGCTTGCTGCATAGGATCGCTTAACTCATTAAGTTTCTTGCCCCGTATAGCGTCTATTAATAACTTGTCTTTAGCTTTCCATATTCTTGCAGCAGTTGTGTCCATCTCGCTGCCCCAAGCTGGAATCGAATCCCGGTTGTACCAAGCATCAAGAACTCGTTCAGCTAAAGATACATTTTGATACCAATCTTTTTGTGGAGAAAGAACTGCAAGTACACCTGCCGACTCGTCCTGTGATATGCCATAGCGATTAGCAAAACCTTTTGCAATATGATTAGCACCATCGTACCAAAGTTTCGTTCTTTCGCGGATCTTAGAATCCATAGTATCGTAAAGATACAAAACATTTCTTTCTACAAAATCAACGAACTCATCGACCTTGGCTTTTGTGTTTGCTGTTTTTGATCCCTCTGGAAAGAAATCATATGTAGACACTAGGTCACCTAGTTTTTCATAGTAACCTTTTTTGGGCTTGCCAGTTTTTGTTACAGTGCTTTCTACGGATTGTACTCTGTCGTATGTTGGTCTTGAATCTAATGCAATGTCATTGGACTCCTTAACATTTATACTAGTAGGTAGTTCGCCAGTAGGTATTGGTTCTTGAAAAGTTTGCGGAGTCCCAACAGGCGCAGCCCTAGCTGTTACATCTTCCTGTAACTCCTGCTGTAGCTCTGCTTGCCCTGCTTCGGGTATAACCTCTTCAGCAACAGGCTCTTCTGTAACAGGCTCTTCAGCAACAACCTCTTCTGTAACAGGCTCCGCATCAACAACTTCTGTAGGCTCATCCTCTACAGTAACCTCCGGCTCAGGTTGAGTCACAGGCTCAGGCGCAGGCTTGGGCCGTGCAACGATAGTGCCTTCAACGGCTGACTGGACTAGACCTTTCTCAGCTATCCTCGCCGCTTCCTCCTGGCTTTCTGCTTCAATCTCTGTGCTTGCTGGTTGGCCTGTGTTTTTGTCCGTGTAACTAATATCAAAGCGTTGTTTTTTAGTCCCGTCAATCTGAGCTTCTTTTGTTTCCTTCGGCTTAAACAACTCACCCTGTGCGGCTTTTTGTACAGTCGCAATACCACCGCTTGTACCGCCACCAACGATACCACCTACGGCGAACTCATTGAACCTTTGGCGCAGGACATCCCATGACATTAGTTCACGGTCATCGTCAAACGTGGCCCTAGCTAGGCTGTCCAGTAACTGTCCCTGTGCCGCTTCCGTGAATCCCTCAGCAGCAAAGCCCTTAGCTATTTCACGACGGATTCCAGGACTTTTTAGTAGCCCTGCTGGGACTTTTGTTTTACCTCTAAGAAAGTTTTTGACCCAAGGTATTCTAGCCACGGGTGCGAACTCAAGGGCAGTTCCAAGTGTCGCATACCCTGCGGTAGCTAGTGCTACTTGGTCCTTCTCTTCTTCGGTCATGTCCATGTAGGATTTACCTAGTGTAGCCTCGGAGTCACTAACCGCTTCACTGACCATCTGTGGTGCAATAGTTCCTACTGCGGCAGCTACACCGCCAACGGGTCCGGCAACGGCTGTGCCTACGACAGCCGCCCCAATGTTACCTACCATCTGACCAAATCCCTTGAGGACCTGGCCGCCAAAGGTGTTAGCAAACTCAGGATCAATATTAAATCTTTCGTCAGTGCTGTTAGCTAGTGTACGAAGACGGTGAGAGTTCTCGTTCAGTGACTGAATGGCTTCGTTCTTACGCTTTCGGTGAGCCAGGATCTTACCTTTCGCCATACGGCTACCACCCTTACGTTGCTCTACACGACGCTGGGATGCGTACTCCTCGACAGCCTCCTCTGATGTGTCGCTCTTATCTCCGAGCAGCATAGAATAGGACTGAGTCATACCAGCACCTGCATTGATTGCGGCCTGAACACCACCAGATACTAATGTCTTTGCAGTATTAGTAAGCAGGTTCTTGCTGTATTCCTTCTCGCCTAGCTGAGTGCTGTACTCCGGATACCTGTCAAGGACCAGTGAGACTAACTCTGTATCATCAATATTCTTGTACTGAGGATACTTACTTTTGACCTTTTCGGCTAATTCTATTTCCGTAATCGCCATAATGACATAATACCTTGTAGGTACACTTATCGAAGGATACCCATGGGATCATTGTCATTTACTTCTGGAACTGCAACAGTCCTTCTTGATTTTGCGTAATCCTCAAACCCAGGTATATTTTTTATGGACTCAGGGGCGGGGATTCTTTTTGAGTCAAATGGATTGAAGGTGTCTTTATTAGGAACCTTCATGAATGCCTTGCCCGTCTCGTCGAACTCAATGTTTGAGAACTCAGGTCTTTCTAGCATACGACCAATCGATATCATCTGTGTTGATGTCGTTGGGTCCTCTTGCTGAGATAGAGTGCTTTTAAATAAATCACGGACTGTCTCATTTCTAATTACTGCTTTAGCCGTGTCATCATCTAACTGTGGGTATAGAGATTTTAGGGCATTCAGAGAAACTTGTTCTTCTAGTTTTTTTGCTTTCTTCTCTTGATGCTTTTCTATAGCACCACCTATGGCAGAGCCTAGCTGGGCTAGTGTATTAGCCTGTATCTCAGCGGCCCTTGCAAAGCCACTGTAGTCCGCGTTACCCAGTTCTGGGCGTATTGTTGATCCTGCTTGAAATGCCATACTATTTAATTGTTAAAATAAACCTGGGTTACCTAAAAGTCCACCACCGATAGCCCCTAGACCACTCGCTATACCAGCACCTCTAGCCGCCTTAGCTTGAGCTTGCATACCTTGGAAGGTAACGTCCTGTCCACGTTGTTGCAAGGCCATATTGATACCCATGTTAGGATCAAATAGCTGAGGTCCCATAGGACCCGAGGCACCTGCTTTTGCTGCTCCTAGGACTTGACCACCTAGACCAATAGCTGAAGAAGGACGGCCTAAAAGGGTGCTACCTATGTCACCGGCTAGCTGACGGTTCATTTCAAAGGCCTGAGGCGCGAATTGAGCAGTGTAGTCCGAACGACCAAGTGCCTCTGCGGCAATGGACGATGAGTCGCCGATGCGACCCCTTGCTAGGCTTGCCTGTCTGGACCTTTGCTGTACGTTACGTTCCTCTTCGGGAGTCAGTTGACCCAAGGCTCGACGGGACATACTCTCTGCTATTGCTGTGCTAGCAGGATCAGCGGAACGGTAAGCCTCAACAACTTGAGGTGCGAATCTTTGCAATGCACCTACGTCGGACTCACGCTGTAATTCTAACTGCTCACGCTGTAATGCACCCGCACGGGTTGACTGCTCCTCAAGAAGATCAAAGAGTCCGGGGGTAGCTCTCTGCATCTTTGTAGGAGATAGACCTGCAAGGGTTTCTTGTTGGGACGCAATCTCTCTTTCAAGCTCGGCACGTTTAGGATTAGGACTGCTTACTGTCCTTTTTTGTCCCCTGCCATACGTTTGAGTTTTAGAAATAGTTTCTGGAGTTTTGGCTAGCTCCGCTTGTAATTGACTAATACGATCCTGGGTTTGCGTGAATCGAGGATCTGCAACTTCTTCCTCTCCTAATCCACGAGCCATTACGCCTATATCAGCAAGCTCTAGCGCAGTGTATTGCGGACGAAAGGTTTGTTCAGCATCAAGCAAACGCTGTTGCAACACAGGGTCCGTAATTCCTCGTCCTCGACTTTCAAAATCAGAGCCGAATAAATATTCGCCCATTGACGCACCTGGGTCAATAGGTGCTGGTGGTGGTGGTGATGATCCTTTTCCTCCCATAATATTATATGCTTAGTATTCTGTTAAATAGCTTAGGTGAGTAATCCACCTTAGTGGGTTTGTGATTTCTGTATCGTATGCCTAATAGTTTCTTTTGCATGACCTCAGGGCATTTAATAATAAAGTTCTGTGTAAGTCGTTTGAAGGTATCGGTATTGTCTGCGAATAAGAAGGCCATGAAGATTGCATTGCCTTCAGGGTCATCGGCCTCCCAGTTCTGAACAAATGACCAGCCGTCGTCCTCGTTGCAATTATACCACATAAATACACCTTGTATATTACCTTCTTCGTCCTGTTCGCACATAAAGGTATGCTTGGCTAAATGGTAAGCAATGAGTAACTGCATACGATCCTCTGGCCATCCCTCTAATACTCTACCGTTCTCGTGTTCAACACAAAAATCCACGACCTTATTGATAAAGTCAATGGCTTCTATCTGTGTAGCATTTTGTAATGCTATTTGAACTGATTGCAGGAGGGGGTTCATTAGCGAATTACTTGAATCAATACAACTTCTTTATCCATTTTGTTATTATCGTTTGCCGCATTAAAAAATTGAACCGAAAAAGAAGTAGCAGTTTGACCGACCTTGACGAAGCCTACCCCGTGCTGAACATTAGTTTCGCTTGAATAAGATAGAGATACAGCATAATTAGCATCGGGCATAGCAGTTGTAAAAGTAAAGGTGTAGTTGCCTATTGAATTTCTGACAACACTTGCTATGTTACCGTTAGCATTCAGGGTATCAAGGACTCCATCGTAGTTAGCCCAAGCTCTTACACCATAATACGGGGCGGTTCCTGTAGATTGAGTAATCCCGTGGCTATCAACATAAGCCTTAATGCTTTGCTGTGTCGCTAGCGAAGTCGCTGAGTCCGTAGACATATTGTCCTCGTCAAGAATAGCAACCTCCTGTGGTGCAGTTGCACTTCCAGAGGTATTCCCCAGGACCTTCATGTTGGCTACATTTTCTATCTTAGCTTTTGTAACATTACTGTTAGCTATTTTAGCTGTAACAATACCACTGTCACGGACTGCCATAGCACCGCCAACAAGGGTCATTGTACTACCATCAACAGCGTCGGATGCGTTAAAGGTCGCTGCCGTTATTACTTGATTAAGTTTGTCTGCCGATAGCTGTTCGCCGTTAGCAAAGGTTTTTCCTGATGTTATGACTGCCATAGTATTGATGTATTAAATTGATTGCAGGAGGGGGTTCATTAGTGACCGATGGCTAGCCAAGTATAAGTCCCCGAAGAGAGAGGATTAACGCTTATTGCTGTTGTACTAAAAGCAGTTATGCCTAAATTATTGGTGCTGTCGGCCGCTATTTTACTGCCTTGAACACTAATACAAGCATTTGGAAACGCTGTGCCAAAAGTAATTGAGCCTGCACTTGAACTCACGGTTACTTGTCCAAACTTTATTATTAAACCATTAGGAAATGTTGTTGTCTCTCCTCCAGTATAAGAAGCAGGAGTAAATCCACCGCCCCCATCAACATAAGCCTTGATATTACCCTGTGTCGCACCCTTAGTGTCATCAGTCCCAAGTGAGTCATTGTTAACAAGTATGCCAGCTGCACCTACGATAGGCACAGCAGTAGGAACGGCAGTCCCGCCTGAGACATTGCCAAGAACAGTCTGATCAGCTTGAGTCGCCATTTTTGCTAGCGTTACGGCATTGTTTGCAATCTTAGCTGTTGTTACGCCGTTGTCCTTAATTTGTAGCTGACCAGTGCTGTGAACCTCGAGACCACCAGCCGCCACACAAGCACCTAAGTCACCGCCAGAGCTAGCACTGAATGAAACACCATTTCCGTCAGTGCCTTTAAAGGTTGAGTTATCGACGATGTTATTTAATGTTGTGCTAGTTACTGTATCAGTAGTACCAAAAGTGTTTCCTTTTACTATAGGTGATGCCATTATATTGCTTTCTGTGTTGATCTAAAGGAGGTTGATCCTTGAGTTTGTAGTGACCTAATTCTTGGTCTTCCTTGTGTATTGTTTACTGTAAATTGTATTCCGTGACCTCTGCGGTTACCTATTCTACCACGTATGGACACATCCTCAGCTACGGCTAAATCAGAATTACCGTTGAAGCTGTTAAGGGTTCCTAGAGTAAAGGTTCCGTCTGGGTTTTCTGTCTCAGCGGATAGGTCAAAGTTGCTCACATTGTCCGCACTGCTTTCTACGTGCATCTGGAACTCTTTCCAGTTCTTTCTGCTCATGTTGCCAAAGGTGTACTGACGAGTAGTTATGCTTCCCTTGACATCCTTGGTTTCGTCAGAACCTCCAATGCTTACGTTGATTAGGTCAACGCCCTGTAGCCTGGAGTCTATCTTGTGAATACCGCCAAGTCTATTAATAGCGTAAACACCCCGCTGGCTTCCTTCACCGGCAACTATTAGGTTCTCGATGTCCCAGTCCGTGCTATCAACGCTATCTACGCTTTCCCATTGCTTGTTCAAAAAGTTGTAGATAAGTATAACGTTATTGCGAAGGGCTACCGAATCTTCAATATTTTCTCTTGGTATTCCTGCTAATAACGCGTCAGCTTTAGTAAGGAACTCACCAGACACTTGATTTTCAGTCCTATTGTCCCTGAACTTATCAACAGGCACGGCAATAAAATAACGATTATCGAAGTAAACGGCTACGGCCTGGCCCCGCTGATCCTTGTTGATTCTCTTGATTGTCTCGTTAATAGGTTCACTCAGTGGAGTCTCGGTCCCACGAAGGTTGTATTCATCAAAGAACTGAGTGCTGTAAACACCATTATCGGACAGGAATATGACTTGATTACCAACCTGCTCAATACTCTGACGTGCTACGCAGCCTACCTCATCAGTCAGTAGTTTAGTGCTAGCTGATTGCAGGGACGTTGTGTTAGATATTAGGTGAATGCTGTTACGATTAAACACCATTAGGTTGTCCTCAGAGAAGGAGTGCAACCCTACCGTGAAGTCGGCTTCACCCGCATTGAATCTGTACTGAGCGTAGATTTGATCGTAGGTATCGGAGTCCAAGATGTCGGACGCAATGACCTCATCAATGATACCTCTTGACGTGTATGAGTTCGGGCTTGCATCAACAGAGAACTGAAACGGCATGACCAACCTGCGCTGATGGTAGACAGCAAACTCTGGGGCTGGCATATGAGTGAACCCAAGACCTACGGATACTTGTTGTTGAAATATTACATTAGGAGTATTTGATTCGTTAGCATGTTGAACAAATATAGTAAAAGTTGTAGAATCAACAACTGTTACTATGTATCGCTCTCCATCAACTAAATTACTCCCGGCCTTGTCCTCAACAATTACCTCATTTCCAGTTGATAGATTATGTGCATCCGAGCCAGTGTCTACAGTCATTTTCCCAGCTGCTGTAGTAACCGTTGAAGTTATTTGAATTGGCTGAGTATAGGTCCCGCTAGCTACTTTAGAGAACGCAGACGTAGCCGTTCCAGTCCCTGAAACTCCAACCGTAGCCGCAGTAAACGTACTGCCCACAGCGTAGGTAACTCCGCTAGTGCCAGCAACGGTATTCCAGTTTGCCTGGGTGTTATCGCCTAGACTGGTAATGGTATATGTTTTTCCAACCTCAAAACTACCAGAGGTTATTGTGCTAAAAGAACCATCCCATTCTAAGGCTACTTGACCCTTGCGGAAGATGAACACCTTGTTAAACGCTTGTAGCATTGATGAGTCAGGTGGCACAGTTTCGGCCGCTGGGTAAGCAATGTCTACAGTTGCGTTCGTCGCTAGGTTCTTAGCAACAACCTTTAGATTGGAGGCAATGAGGATGTACTGACTTGCGTTCTCATTAGGGTCACTGAAATCAGTACTCGCATAGACCTCGGTGACTGACCCTTGGTCAAGGACCATATTGAACCCAATTACGGCCTGCGTCGTATTGGCATTCAGGGTAAACGGTAATTGTTGTGGCAGGACAATCGGTGCTGTGTAGGGTTCGTTAGCACCCGCTAAAAGATATTTTAATGTCTTAGTTCCGTCCCCGTTGTCCGTTACCGATAGCAGTGTATGTAAGCCATTAGGATCTTTAGTTGAGAATCCAAGACCTTCTACAGTAACAGCATTGGTCGCTACAAATGTATGCCCAGCCTCAATCGCTGGATTATTAATAACAATATTTGCACGACTATCACTATTTGTAAGGCTAGCTGACTCAATAGTCGTAGGAAGCATTGCCGTGACTCCATCGCCAATTACTGGGTCACTTCCTAGTTGTGCTGTAGTAGGCAGTCGAAGGACATCTCCACCTGCGGCAAACGGGGCCTCTATGACCTCGATACCCTTGCGGACCTGTGCTTCGCCGTTGCGATCAAAGCGGACGTTCTGGGCATCAGCCAGCATCCCGCCCTGTAGCTGATCAGGTCTAAGCCTATTGTTGAACCCAACAAAGCCTACATCCCCGTCATTGAGGATGCGGTCATCTAAGCTAGCGTATGACCTGTACTCCTGCATTGATTAACGAGAACGATTACCTCTGGATTTAAACTTACCGCTAAATAGCTTGGTGTCCCGGGATTGCTTGCCCTTGCCAGTTCTAGCATTAGAACGTGTTGTAGACTTTGGAGATGTTTTAGATCCTTTGGTCGTACCCGATGAACCCTTACGGCTACCGCCCTTTGATTCAACAGCCTTAATACTAACCAGACGCTCGCCCTTGCCACGACCACCGCCGGACTTTTTAACCGCCGCAGGTTTTGCCTTACGACCACTAGGTGTTCTTTTCACAGCCGCTTTCTTGGCAGCCTTTTTCTTAGGGGCAGCTTTCATTTTACCAAAGCCCTTTAAAACTTTGCCAGCAGTGGACTCATCAAGTTCATCCTTTTTCTTTGCTGCTTTTTGTGAAGGCAAACGGCCTTGAGCCTCTGCCAGACGATATGCCGCTGTACCGCGACGGAATACTTGTTTTCTCATTGTATTGATTATTGAATTGTTAACATTTCCAACGCTTCAAGGCTAGTGCCTTTCGTGTTGGTCTACCTTTTTTGTCCTTCATTGGACCTTTAACGCCAGACATTCTGGCACAAAATGATTTCTTCCGGGCTAGCTTCTTGCCCTTGGGGTTGGATTCCGTGACCGGAGCCTTGAGGTTAGCACCTGTCTTGCGCTTGAAGTAAGCACGACCAGCCGCTGTCAGTCCTCCCTTTTTACTCTTGTGTTCCTTCCTCATTAACTTCTTACCTTGGCTCTGGGCGTGTTGGCTACGACTGTCTTTCCTCTGGCTCCTGCCTTCTTTTTCTTTCTAGCTGTGCTTGCTCTTTCTGCCTTCGTGAGGCTGAGAGCCTTTCTTTTAGGCAGGCAACGGTCAGGGTTCTTCTTATCTTTCGACGTTCCGCAAGGGCCTTTGATCGATCCATCAGTGCCTATCCTTACCCAGTTCTGTTCCCGCCATTGTTTGAGTTGACCCATTATCTTCCTTTGCGTTTACCACCTTTGGACTTCTTTGCGTAGTTAGGATTCTTGCAGTACTTGGATGCAGCCATGTTCGCGTAAGCGGACGGATACGTGTCAAACGTCCGTCTCGCCCAAGCCTTACCTTCAGGGCATATTTTACCCCCGCTTTTTGCTTTTTTTGGCATTCTTTACAATTGATTTAAGTAGCTTGGCTTGACCAGCGTGAGCCTTGGATGCTTGCTCAAGTTTTCTTGCGACGGTTAGTATTTTTCTGTGCATTTGATTTCTTTAATACTTTGAAGTCAGCCCCGGTAATTTTGTTACGAGGTGCAGCCACCCTAGCTATCTTCTTTTGTTTTGGACTGTATTTGCTAAATGGCATTACTTCTTCTTCTTTTTCATGGCCATCTTCTTCATCCCCTTAGCCTTAGCAGCTTTAGATGGACGACCTACTTTGCTTCCGTACGTTCCTTTTCCCATTGGCATAATGTTATCTTTCGTTATTTGATTACTGATTTGACCCAGGCTACGAGCTTGGATGCGATGGATTTTACCTTACTGATAAATGTATCTTTAGTTTTGCAGATGCAGCACTTCATAATTATTTCTTTCTTTTATTGTGAAAATCGAATAGGACTTTTACCTTTTCTGTAAGGGCTTCTAGGTTGTAGTGC